>Ga0302325_10000070_pt1 | contig 289498 bp, 268 predicted proteins | sample Palsa_T0_2_FD_201948 | JGI IMG/M metagenome (GOLD analysis project Ga0302325, IMG submission 201948) | Peat permafrost microbial communities from Stordalen Mire near Abisko, Sweden - Palsa_T0_2 | ecosystem: Environmental > Terrestrial > Soil > Palsa > Peat permafrost | place: Sweden: Abisko... | reverse complement strand
AATGCGGATATACTCTTTCATGGACGGTCTCCCTCTTGTGGCGCTCCGGCGGCCACGCTTTGGCACTTTGATGCCGTCGAGGTGGGGCCGTCCACACCATCAAGGTCAAGCCGCCTTCGGCGGTCGCGTCGCAAGAGCTCCGCGAACCTTGACCGCTCCGCGCGCCGATGGCGTTTGGCCGCCATGTCTCTTTGGTGAGCGAAAGCGGCCTATGGGCCGTTTCGCGCACCAAAGAGACATGGAGGCAATTTGCCGCGCCGCCGAGACGCAGTCATCGCGAAGCGACCGTAGCGAAGCGAAGGAGTCGCGAAGCGACTTGACGGCGTCTCGGCGGCGTGGCCGCGGCGCGCGGCTGGCCATCGACGGCCGCTACGGCATCTTCTTCGCCGCCCACCAGATTGCGACAATCGACTTGACCGGCAATCCACCCGTCAGTCCTGTTCTCTGAGAGTGACGCGCCAGCCAACAGCGCCTATTTCTCACCAATCCCGACAATTTCAACGATCCCGTTCTGCGCCAACCGACTTCACGACGTCAGCGATTTCACAATAGTCCCGTATGCGCTTTCAAATTGCGCCAGTCCTGATAAACCCCCGGTCACCAATTTGCGCACCTTTGCAAAATCCCCGGCGGTAAGCGCCGCGCGGATCGCCTCCTTCCGGTCGGCGATATAGGCGCACAAGATCCGCGCCGCGACATCCGGCGCATTGGCGTCGTCGGGCGCGTCGACGAGATGGGAGCCGAGCCCCAGCCGCGTGCTGGAGGCCTGGTAATTGGCGCGTCCGGTGATCTGCACATAGCCGCGCCCCTTGAACAAAGCGCCGTCGCCGGGTTTGACGTTGCCCAGGCGCTTGCCGAGCGGGGTGTCGGGTTCGTATTTGTCGAACGGCGCCTTGTCGGTGTTGAACGGGCCGGGAAGTTCGGAGAGCGGCTCAAATCCACCGGTTTCCGCGCGCATCGTCGCCAAGGTCGCCGCGATCAATTCGGGCGACGTCAGATCGAATTCCTTCAGCGCGGCCTTCAGAAACGGCAGGTTTTTCGCAATGCTGGCGCTGGGAACGCCGGGAAACGCCGGCTGCAGCGTTTCGACCGTCAGGCGGTCCACGAACTGGAAGTCGGTCGAGACGATCGCGCCGGCCGCATCGGGGCTCTTGGCGAGCTGGACGGCAAGATCGGCCTGGATCTTGTTCGCCTTGCCGACGGCCGCGTCGCCCTCGGCGAGCGCGAGTTTTTCCGTGAGGTCCTCAAGCTGGGCCTGCAGGGTCTTGCGCTGGTCCGGGCTCTCGGGCTCCGCTTCGATCTCCGCGTTCTTTTCCTCGATCTGCGCCTTGAACTCGTCCACCGCCTTGGTCTTGGCGTCCGCCTCGCTCGCCGCGGCGTTCTGCTTTTGAACTGCCGTATCATAGTCGGCGATCGACTTCTTCTGCTCCTGGTAGCGCTGCTCGGCCCAGTCTTTCAGGGGGTGATCCGGGATCGCGGCGATCGCCCCGAGCAGCATGACCCTGTCGTCTTTCGTGGTGTCCTTGGAAAGGACCAGTTGGAAATATTTGTCGAACATGTCGGCGTTGGCTTTGATGTTCTCCAGCCTTTCCTGCATGACCCCGCGGATCAATTCGGCGCCGCCCTGCCCGACGGCGATGAGGCTCCCCAGCACCGCCGCGGCCGTCGTGATGCGGCCCGACCAGGAGGATTTCTCCGGGGTCGCCGGCGGCGGCTTGTCCGTCGCGCTCATAGGTTTCACTCATCCGATATGCGGCGCAGCGTTGCGCTGGCCACAGCTTGAGAGAAACCTAAGGTTTCACTGTCGAAGCCATCTTGCAACGCCGACCTGTCCCGGCCCGAGGTTCTCCTCGAGACGATCGAGTTGGCGCGTGCCGGTAATCGGGAAACCCACGGCTTGCGCTTCGTCAGCCGCCGTATTGCGCGTCGCTGACCTTCTCCAGCCAGTCGACGGGCGAGCCGTTGAGCTTTTCCTGAATGGCGATATGGCTCTTCGCCGTGGTCGGCGCGGCGCCGCACCAGTGCTTCTCGCCCGGCGCGAACCAGACGATGTCGCCAGGCCGGATTTCCTCAATCGGGCCGCCCTCGCGCTGAGCCCGGCCGCAGCCGCTCACGACGATCAGCGTCTGCCCGAGCGGATGGGTGTGACAGGCGGTGCGGGCCCCGGGCTCGAAAGTGACGAGCGCGCCGCTGACGCGCGCCGGCTCGGGCGGGCTGAATCCCGGATCGATGCGGACCACGCCGGTGAACCAGTCGGCGGATCCCTTGCTCGAAGGCTGTGAACCGGCTCGCTTGATTTCCATCGTCTCTCTCCATCGCTCGCCTCGGGCCGGGGCGTCGTCTCGCGCCGGCTCCGCGACCCCATAACGGGGCTGTCGGGAGACTATCTAGACCTTTCTACGCCTAACGATTAGACGCTAAAATGGGAATGAACCTATAAGCAGGGCTTGTGAATGCGCCGGACCGACCTCAACACTGGCGAGCCAATCGCATGAGGGAATATTGGGCGGCCGGCATCGTTCTCCTGCTCGTGCTTGCGAGCAGCGCGGTAGGCCTGCTGCTGCAGGGCGCGCTGCGCGAGCGCCACAGGAGCCGCGAGACGACGGACGCGGTGCGGCTCGTCATTTCCATCCTCGTCACCTTCACCGCGCTGGTGCTCGGCCTGGTGACCTCCTCGGTGAAATCCTCCTATGACCAGTTCGATGGCCGGCTGCGCGGCTACGCCAGCGACATCACCGAACTCGACCTCCGGCTGCGCGAATATGGCGAGGGCGCCGATGCGATCCGCGCAAAGCTGCGGACCTATACCGCCGCGGCGATCGCCGACACCTGGCGCGACGAGCCGAGGCCGGCCGGCGCCTATCCCGTTTTCGCCGATCCGCCAAGCGTCGAGCGCGAACCGCTCGGGGCGCTGCTGCTCGACATCGATATCGACATAAGGCGGCTCGAGCCCGCCGACGATTTTCACCGCAAGCTCGCCGAAGTTTTGGTGTCGCGAATGACCGACGTGTTTCAGCAGCGCTGGCTGCTGGTCGTGTCGCTGAAAGACACGATCTCGACGCCGATCCTCATCCTGATGACCGGCTGGCTGGCGATGATCTTCGGCGTTTTCGGACTGAGCTCGCCGCGCAATCTTGTCGTCTACGCGACGATCGTCATGTGCGCCCTGTCGCTCGCCTCGGCGGTCTATCTCATCGTCGATCTCGACAGCCCGCTCGACGGCTGGATCCAGGTGTCGAGCGCGCCGCTGCGCGACGCGCTGAGCCATATCGACGCGCCGCGATAGCGAGCGGATGGAGCGCCGCGCGCGTTCGCTCAACTTCGCCCGGTCTATTGCTGTTGCTTGGTTTTTTCGAACCAGCGCGCCGCTTCCGCCTCGTCCTTGGCGACGCCGACGCCCTCCTTATAGGCCTCGCCAAGGCTGCGCATGGCGAAGACATTGCCGGCCTCCGCCGCCTTGCGAAACCAGCGCACCGCCTCGACCGGATCGCGGGCGATTCCAAAACCCCTCAAGTAAGCCGCGCCGAGCCGCTCCATGCCGACCGTCCCTCCCGCTTCCGCCGCCTTGCGGAACCAGCGCACCGCCTCGGCCGGGTTTTTGGCGACGCCGATGCCGTTCGCATAGGCTTTGCCGACGGCGGCCATGCCCAAGGCGCCGCCCGCGTCGGCGGACTTGCGGAACCAGCGCAAGGCTTCGGCCTGATCCACCGGCATGCCTTCGCCGTTCTCGTAGGCGAGGCCCAGCCGATGCATCGCCGCGCTATTGCCGGCCTCCGCGCCCTTGCGGTACCAGTTCATCGCCAGCGCGAAATCGGGCGCCGCGCCGCGCCCCTTTTCATAGGCGAAGCCAAGACTGGTCATCGCGCCGGCATGGCCGGCCGCGGCGGCCTTGCGCATCAGGGCGATCGCCTCGCCGCTCGCGCCGCCGGCCTTGCCGATGGCGCGGGCAAGCTCGAAGGCGAGGCGGGAATTGTCCGGCTGCTCGGCGAGCGCGGCGCGGCAGGCGGCGACCGCCGGGCCGGCATCGATATCTTCGAATTCGAGTCCGGCGATTCCGGGCGGCCGCTCGGAATCGCTCGGCGACGCGGCAAGCCGATCGCAGGCGGCGACCGGCGCCTCGGGCGTCGCCGGCGTCTGCCGCGCCTGCTGCGTCTGCTGCGCGTCGATCGCCGCGATCTGCGCCGGCGGCGCCGGCTTGGCGGGCTGTTGATCGGCAGCGCTCGCCGGCGCCGGGGCCGCTTCCGGAGCTGGCTTGGCGGTGGGCGGGGTTTCCGCAGCCGCGACGGGGCCGGTCGGCGCCGGCGCCGCGGCGGCGACTTGCGCCGGCCCGGCGAAATAGAAGCCGCCTTCGATGGGAGAGGACGCCAGCCAAGGCTGCTGGGCGCCGCCCGTCGCGCGCTTGACCGCCAATCCGACCTCGTTGAACGCGTCGAACAGGCCGAGCCCCGGCTTGCTCAGCGTCGCTGCTAGAGCTGTCGTATAAGGGCTGTCGCCGTCCGCGCCGTCGAGCGCGATATTGCCGGGCTGCGTCGCGTAGGAGATCAGCGTGCCCTCGGGGGCCTGCATTTGCGCGAGCCCGCCTCCCGTAGCGCGCAATCCGCGCCCGCCGAACGGCGAGTTGCGGCACGCGTCGAGCAGCACGATGTTGAGCTTGGTTCCCGCCCCCTCCATCTGGCTCAGCACGATGGAAGCGTCGATCGCCTGCAGATAGACGTCGGCTTCCTTGGTCGGATTGGCTTCGATCGGCACGAGAAAATTCTTGCCCGCGACCTGCAGGCCATGCCCGGCGTAATAGAACAATCCGACTTCGGCGCCCTGCACCTGATTGCTGAAGCCCTGCAAGGCGGCGTCGAAATGCGGTTTGTCGAGATCGACCTGCGCCTGACCGCCCACCAGTTCGAAGCCGAGGCCCTGCAGCGTTCGGGCCATCAGCCTGGCGTCGTTGATCGGATTGTCGAGCCGCGGCACGTTGACATAGGCCGAATTGCCGATGACCAGCGCCACGCGCTTGGCCGCCAAAGCCGGCTCGGCAGCGAGCATCGCAGCGAGAGCCGCGAGCGCGGCGAGCGGCGCGAGCCGTCCGATAATTCCCAACAGCCGTTTCCCGGACATCAACCGACGCTCCCACGCTCTTTGAGGGAGGATTTTATCCGGCGCGCCGAACGTCGCAAGGGCGCGCCGGCATGGCGCGAAGGCGCGGGGCCCCCTAAGATCGCGCCCGCGCCCCGATGGCGGCGGCGCGCAGCGACGAGGCAGGGCATGAATATGACAGCGCCGCATGCGGCGAACGCCGATCAGGCCGCCTATTGGAACGGGCCCGGCGGGCGCCATTGGACGGATCGGCAGGAAATGCAGGACGCCGTGCTGGCCCCGGTCTCGCAAGTTCTGCTGCAGGCGGCGGCGATCGCGCCGGGCGAGCGGGTTCTCGACATCGGCTGCGGCTGCGGCGCGACGACGCTCGACATGGCGGCGCGCGTCGGCCCGGCCGGCCATGCGCTCGGCCTCGACGTTTCCGAGCCGATGCTGGCGCGGGCGCGCGAGCGCGCGCCCGCCGGCGCGCCGGCAAGTTTCGTCTGCGCCGACGCGACGCTCTATCCGTTCGAGCCGGGCCGCGCGGATCTGCTGGCCTCGCGCTTTGGCGTGATGTTCTTTGCCGAGCCGGCACTGTCCTTCGCCAATATGCGCAAGGGATTGCGGCGCGGGGCGCGCCTCGCCTTCGTGTGCTGGCGCGAGCCCAGGCAAAACCCCTGGCTGATGCTGCCGTTGCAGGAAGCCTATAAATTCGCGCCGCGCCTGCCCGAGCTTGGCCCGGAAGATCCCGGACCGTTCTCTTTTTCGAGCGAAGCGCGGGTGCGCCGCATCCTCGGCGAGGCCGGCTTTTCGGCGATCGCCTTGCGGCCGGCCGATCTCCTGCTGGATGTCGCGGTCGGGCGCGGCCTCGAGGCGGCGGTCGAAGGCGCGCTGGCGATCGGCCCGGCGAGCCGCGCGCTGCAAGACCAGCCGCCCGACGTGCGCGCCGCCGCCGGCAGCGCCATCCGCGCGGCTCTCGCGCCCTACCAGAAGGGACAGAGCGTGGCGCTCGGCGCGGCGATCTGGGTCGTGACGGCGACGAATGGGTGAGCGATCGCGGCGCTTGGCTCGGTACGGCTGCCGATTGGCATTGTTCGGGGCGAGGATGGCGGCGCGCTGCCATCGGCGTGCTCGCCGATGGCGGTTGGCCACCATATCTCTTTGGTGCGCGATAGCGGCCTTTTGGGCCGCATCGCTCACCAAAGAGATATGGAGGCAAATTGCCGCGCCGACGAGACGCAGTCACGCCGAAGGCGCCGAAGCGAAGCGAAGGAGTCGCGTAGCGACTTGACGGCGTCTCGGCGGCGTGGCCCTACCGGCCAAATTGAATCGCCCTCCGCCACGGCCTCCGGCGCAGCGGATCGTCTTTGGAAAATTGATGTTATGCTGGGCGGTCCGGCAAGCGAAGAAATAATGAAGGATTTCCTGTGAAGCGGTTGAATGTCGTCGTTCCCTACCGGGCGCGCGAAGCCCATCTGAAGATCTTCGTGCAGATGGTGCGGGCCTATTTCGCGCGCGACAAGATCGACAAGGACATTCCCTATCAGGTGCTCGTCGTCGAGCAGGAAAACGGGCTGCCGTTCAATCGCGGCGCGTTGAAAAACATCGGCTTTACGCTGGGGCGGGACGACAGCGATTACACGTGCTTTCACGACGTCGATTACATCCCGGTTTGGGCCGACTACAGCTGGTCGGACACGCCGGTGGCGATCGTCTGGTATGGCGCGGAAAGCCGACCCATCCGCCTCAGTCATCGCGACCGCGGCGTGCGCCACGACCTCAATCAGTTTTACGGCGGCGCGGCGCTGGCGCCCAACGACCTCTTCGCGCAAGTCAACGGCTACACCAACGCGCATTGGGGCTGGGGGCCCGACGATCTCGACCTCAAGCACCGGTTCACGGCGGCCGGCATCGCGATGGGACGCCGCAAGGGCACCTTTCAGCCGCTCGATCACGACAGCGAGGCCTATGAGCTCGACGGTTCGCCAAGCCCGGCGGCGCGCGTCAACCTCAAGCAAATGAAGGACCGCTGGGAGGCAGGGGTCCATTCGCCCGAAGACGGGTTGAAGAACCTCGATTTCAAGGTCCTCAACCGGCGCAAGATACCGGAGGGACCGGCGGTCGAGCGGCCCGCCTCCTGGGAGATGGTCACGGTACGCCTCGGCATGACGCCGCCGCTGGCCTGATCATCCCTTCATGAAATCGGCGAAGGCCTGTTTGAAGTCGGGATGCCAGCGCGACAAGGCCGGGCGGTTTTGGATGATGTCTTGCGCGGCCCACAGCATGCGGCGCTCATCGATGGCGCGCGTCACGTCATTGTCGGGACACAGGATGTAGAAATCGCCGGCGGCCATGGCGGCCAGCATGAAGTCGATCACCTGTTCGGGCGTCCAGGCCGCCGCGGGTTTCTCCGCGACATGGACCTTGGTGAGGCCGGTGAAGGTGAAGCCGGGGATCAGCAGATGCGCGCTGACCTTGCAGCCTTCGACGCCGCGCAATTCATGGGCGAGCGCCTCGGTCGTCACTTTGACGCCGGCCTTCGAGACATTATAGGCGGTCTGGCCGGGCGGCGTGGTGATGCCCTGTTTGGAGCCGGTGTTGACGATGGCGCAGGGCGTGCGCTGTTCGATCATCGCCGGGGCGAAGATCTGGACGCCGTGAATGACGCCCCACAGATTGACTTCGAGGATCGCCCGCCAGCGCGCCGGATCGCCGAACAGGACGCCGCCGCCCTCGATGCCGGCGTTGTTCATCAGGAAGGCGACTTCGCCGAACGTCTCATAGGCGAAATCCTTGAGGCGCTGCACGTCCTCGCGCCGGCTGACGTCGGTGACGATGGCGCGCACGTTTTCGGGGCGCGCGGCATGGCGGGAGACTTCGGCGGCGGCGGCCTCGAGCGCGGCCGCGCCGATGTCGGCAAGGCAGATTTTCATGCCGAGGCCGGCGAGCTTCGTCGCGGCGGCAAGGCCGATGCCGCTGGCCGCGCCGGTGATGACGGCGACGCGGCCCTGGGTTAGGGCGGGATGCAGCGGCATTTCGTTTCTCCTTAAGAAATCAGTCGCATTGCGGGCAGGCGCGCCGGTTCGTTCGGGCATTTGAGAAGGACTGTAAAGCCCCCATTAACCCTCGCTTTCGAGCGCCCGAGATTGTTTTAACGTTTTTGAGGGAATTGGTGTTTCATCGCGTTTACGCATTTCGTTTACGCATTGCAATGAAGGCGGGCGTCCCTTGTTTGACCAAAATCATTTTCCCCATCAGGCCGGCTCCGATGCGATGGAGCCGCTCGGCCATGTCCTTTCGGTGCGCGGATCGGAGGCCCGGGTCGGTCTTCCCAGTCCCTCGCGCAACGACGCGCGCGCGACGGTCGGCAATTTCCTCGCCATCGCGGCCGGCAAGCATCGCCTCATCGGTATGATCACCGAAGTCTCCATCAACAATCCCGGCGGTCCCGACGGCGCGCGCTACGGCGCCGTCGCGCGCATCGATCTCATGGGCGAGATCCGGCGCGACGAGAACGGCGCCGAAAGCTTCCGGCGCGGCGTCGCCGCCTATCCGGCGATCGGCGATGCGGCGGCGATCATCGCCAAGGACGAATTGCGGCTGATCTACAAGGCGTCCGGCGCCAATTCGATCAATATCGGCCATCTCCATCACGACGAATCGATCCCCGCCTTCATCGACATCGACAATCTCCTGACCAAGCATTTCGCCATTCTGGGATCGACCGGCGTCGGCAAATCGAGCGGCGTCGCGGTGATCCTCGCCGAGATCCTCAACGCGCGGCCCGACATGCGAATCTTCCTGCTGGACGGCCACAACGAATATGGCCGCTGCTTTGGCGAAAAGGCCAATATCGTCAACCCCGGCAGCCTCAAATTGCCGTTCTGGATGTTCAATTTCGAGGAAATCGTCGACGTCATCTATAGCGGCCGGCCGGCCATCGAGGACGAGATCGAGATTCTGGGCGAGCTGATCCCGATCGCCAAGGGCATGTATCTGCAACACAGGGCCTCGGTGGAGCGTCTCGCGCTGCGCAAGAATGATTCCAAAAGCGCCGGCTACACCGTCGACACCCCCGTGCCCTATCTCCTGCAGGATTTGATTTCGCTGATCGACGAGCGGATGGGCAAGCTCGAAAACCGCTCCTCGCGCATGAACTATCATCGTCTCATCGGGCGCATCGAGACGATCCGCAACGATCCGCGCTACGGCTTCATGTTCGAGAACGCCAATGTCGGCGGCGACACGATGGCCGAACTGTTGACGCAACTGTTCCGGCTCGAGCCGATGGGCAAGCCGATCACCATCATGCAACTGGCCGGCCTGCCGGTCGAGGTGGTCGACGCTGTCGTCTGCGCGCTCTGCCGCCTGGCCTTCGACTTCGGACTCTGGAGCGACGGCGCGATGCCGCTGCTGTTCGTATGCGAGGAAGCTCATCGCTACGCCTCGGCCGACCATTCGATCGGCTTTGGCCCGACGCGCCGCGCGCTGTTGCGCATCGCCAAGGAAGGCCGGAAATACGGCGTGTTCCTCGGGCTGGTGACGCAGCGCCCCGCCGAACTCGATTCCACCATCATCTCCCAATGCAGCACCTTGTTCGCGATGCGGATGGCCAATGACCGCGATCAGGCGCTGCTTCGCTCGGCCGTATCGGACGCGGCGGCCAATCTTCTCGATTTCGTGCCTTCGCTCGGCACGCGCGAGGTCGTCGGCTTCGGGGAAGGTATCCCGTTGCCCGCGCGCCTCACTTTCAAGGCGCTGCCGGCCGATCTGCTGCCGAGGAGCGAGGCGGTCGGCCGCGCCGCGCCGGAGCTCGAAATACGGTCGGGTCCCGAATTCGTGCGATCCGTTGTCGAACGCTGGCGCGGCGCCGCCCTCGGGCGCAAGGGGAGACAGGAGGAGGCCGCGGGCGATGCGGACGCCGGCGGGGCGCGCGGCGAGGCCGCCGCGGCGTCGGGGGTCCGCTTCGACCAGATCCGGTCTCAGATACTCAAGCGATAAGACGAGCGCCGGCCCTGGCGGGTGAAGGCAAGTCGGCGCGCGAGCGCGCCGGCCTCGTAAATCCGATCGAAGCAAAGAGCGGGACATGATCGATTCCAGCAGCGCGAACGAGAGCCGACAGCCGCCCGTCCCGGAGCCCGGCCCCGACGCGCCGCTTATTGCGGAGATCCTGCGCGTTCTGCCGCTTGGCCTTTGCATCCGGTCGGGCGGGCAGACCCCGCTTTACGCCAACGAGGCGGCGGTCCGCCATGGCGCGGATGGCGCGCCGGCGACCCTGGAAGCCGCCGGCGATCAAGCCCCGCCCCGGCGCTCGCTGACCAAGCTTGGCGAGCGCACGATCGAAATCATTCGCCGCGCCGTCTTCGTCGAGGGCGCCGCCTTCGAGGTCGCGATCTCGGCCGACATTACCGATCAGGCGCGCCTGGAGGAGGAACTGTTCCGGCGCGCCTATTTTGACGATCTGACCGGCCTGCCCAATCGCGGCCTGCTGGAAAAAGGCGTCGAGGACCTGATCGAGCGCGATTGCGCCGAGACGAAATTCGCGCTGGCCTTCATCGACATCGACAATTTCAAGCACATCAACGATTATTACGGACATTCGGTGGGCGACGGCCTGCTGGTGAAGGTCGCCCGCCGCATCGCCGATCAAATCCGCGCCTCCGATCTGCTGGCGCGGGTTGGCGGCGACGAATTCGTGCTGCTTCTGGCGCCGATCGGCGACATCGACGAACTCAACGCGGATATCGAACGCCTGTCGGCGCGGCTCAAGGAGCCGTTCTTCATCGACGGGCACGAGATATTCTCCTCCGCCTCGATCGGCGTCAGCCTGTTTCCGCTGCACGGACGCGACCATGAGGCGCTGCGCCTCAACGCCGACACCGCGATGTACCGCACCAAGGGCCGCGCCAAAGGCGGCGTCAATTTCTTCGATCCGGGCATCGGTCACAAGGCCGCCGAGCGGGCCAAGCTCGAGCAGAGATTGCGATTGGCCATTCGCGACCACCGCCTCTGCTGCGCCTATCAGCCCAAAGTGGATTTCCGGTCGCAATCGGTGGTGGGCCTGGAAGTGCTGCTGCGCTGGCGCGACGAGGAGGGCGTGATTCACGCGCCCGGAGATTTCGTCAATCTCGCCGTCGAACTCGGGCTGATGGATGAAATCGCGCGGCTGGTGCTGGCGCAAACTGTCGAGGCGATGGACAGGATCGACGAAGCGTTCGGGCCCCATACGACGATCAGCCTCAATGTCGCGGCCAAGCAGGCCGGCGATTTTCGCTTCATGCGCTCGCTCGCCGAAGCGCTGGATGCGACCGGCTATCCCGAGCGATTCATGGTCGAACTGACCGAGGAAGCGTTTCTGCTCGGCAGCGAATTTCAAAAGCGCGCCTTGCCGATGCTGCGCGACATCGGCGCGAAAATATCGATCGACGATTTTGGCGTCGGATATTCCTCGCTTTCGGCTTTGGCCGACATCACGGCCGACGAGATCAAGGTCGACCGGTCGTTCATTACGGCGATCCACCAGCGCCCAAGGAGCCAGGGCGTCCTCAAGGCGATCGAGTCGCTGGGCGCCGCCCTCGACATGAGCGTGATCGTCGAAGGCGTCGAGACGTTCGAGGAGCTCGCCTATCTCGAAGCGGCGACCCGCATCCGCTTCGCGCAGGGCTTCTATTTCGCAAGGCCGATGTCGCTCGACGAAATTCCGCGCGGCCAGGCCTCGCTCCATGGCTTTGGCCGCATCGCCGAGCCTCGCGAGGCGGTCGCCGCGCGCACCCCGCAATGGCGCACGCCCCGCCGCACCGACGGCCGCGCGTCCTGAGCCGCTTTGCGCCGCCCTCCCCCACACAGGCCGCCGGCGCTTGCGAAGCGTTGCGGCGAACGGCGACGCCTCGCGAAAACTATAAATTTTATCATATTTTTCAAAGCATTAACGCACTATTTTCCGTCAGCGTCAAAATTGGGCCGGCGCCGATCCGCAAGCGTTATGACTCGATGACGGCGTTTAGCGATCCTTAGTCTGTTTGCCGCAGAACTAGGCAAGGACTATCCGGACGTGGAAGACGAAGGATTTTTTGAGTGCTGGGTCGACGAATCCTTCCTTTGGTCGCCAAGATCGGCGTCAGGCCGCAGCTCTCGCTCGTCGCCGTCATCGCGATCCTGCCGCTATTGGCGCTGCTGCTGGTCGGCGTCGTCAAGAATCGCGAATTCATTCTTCAGGCGGCCACGACGCGCGCGCTCGATCTGGCGCGGCTCGAGGCGGAGCGCCAGGACAACAGCTTTCAGGACGCCAAAGACGTGCTCACGGTGCTTCGGCGTCTGCCGCAGGTGACGGCGGCCAGTCCCGCCGATTGTCACGCCTCCATCGCCGCCATCGCGCAAGACTATCCTCAATTCGCGTCGATCGGCATCGTGGACGCCAACGGCGTCATCGTCTGCTTCAGCCTCCCCTTCAAGGCGTCGGTCTTGCGCGAGGCGGATTTCTTCAAGGCCACCATGGCCGCCGAGCCCTCGTCCTTCGTCGTCAGCGAGTTCCAGATCGGGCATTTCACGGGCAAGGCGCTGGTCTTCGCCGGAACGCCGCTGACCGCCGCCAAGGGCGAACCGCCGCCAGGCATCGCCTTCGTCGCCGTGGATTTGGACCGCGCCGCCGCGCACGCCTGGGACTTCGGCGAAGCGACGGACGCGACGCTGTCCTTGATCGACACGCGCGCGGCGACGATTCTCGTCCGCTCCTCCGATCAACTGAATCTGGCGGGAAAAAAGCTCAACGATACGACTTTGACCGCCGCGATGCTTGAGCATCCCGGCGGGGGCTCGGTCGAAGCCGTCGATATCGACGGCATTCCCAGGATATTCGGATTCGCGCCGCTCATCACCGGGGGCGGCTCCGGGCTGATGGTGGCGGTCGGCCTGTCGCGCGCCGCGGTTTTCGCCGAGGCCGACCGGCGCCTCATCCTTGGCGTCGCGGTCGCCCTCCTCACGGCGCTGATGGCCGCCGGCGCGGCGTGGCTGTTTGCCGACCGCACGCAGTTTCGCGCGATTCGGTCCCTGGTGGATGCGGCGGCCAGGCTCGGCGCGGGAGATCTCGGCGCGCGCGCACAGATGGCGCCGTGGCAGGCGCCCGAATTTCGCGCTCTCGGCCAGACGCTCGGCGAAATGGCCGACAGCATTGCGCGCGCGCGGGCGAGCCTCAGTTCAAGCGAGCGCCAGCTGCGGCTTCTGGCGGAAAATTCGACCGATATGATCCTGCTCGTGCGCCCCGGCGGGCGGCGCGTCTATGCTTCGCCGGCCTGCCACAAGCTGCTGGGCTACACGCCGGAGGAAATGCTCGCCATCAATACTCTGGATTCCATCCATCGCGACGACGCCGGCTTTCTCGAATCGCTGAAGCCCTACAGCATCGGCGACGCGCAGACATTCGTCTATCGCATGCGCCGCAAGGACGGCAGCTACGTCTGGGTCGAGAGCGTGTCGCGGGTGATCGTGGGCGAAGACGGCCAGCCGCCGCAAAGGCTGGCGGTCGTGCGCGACATCGATCAGCGCGTGGCGGCCGAGCGCAATCTTAGAGAGAGCGAGTTGCGCTATCGTTTTCTCGCCGAGAACGGCGCCGACATGGTGTTCCAATACGACCTTGACCTCGTGCGCCAATATGTCTCGCCGGCCTGCCGCGAGATTTTGGGCTATGCGCCGGAGGAAATGATCGGGGTCCGGGCGCTCGGCACGGTCCATCCCGAAGACGCCGAACATGTCGCGCAATTATTTCAATCGGTGGTCTCCGGCCAGGCGGAGCGCGCCGTCGTCGTCAATCGCCTTCGCCACCGCGACGGACGCTGGATCTGGGTCGAGGCGCAACTACGCGGCTTGAAGGATCAAAACGGCGCCCTTTGCGGAATCATCGGAGCGCTGAGGGACATTTCGGTGCGAAAGGCCGCCGAGGACAAGCTCGAAGAGGCCAATCGGCGCCTGGAGGCGCTGGCGGGCCAGGACGGGTTGACGGCGCTGGCCAACCGGCGGACCTTCGACGACGCGCTGGCCAGGGAATATCGGCGAGCCCTGCGCGACGGCTCGAGTCTGGCGACGATCATGATCGACGTCGATCGCTTCAAGGCCTTCAACGACAATTACGGCCATCCGGCCGGCGACGAATGCCTGCGGCGGGTCGGCCGGGCGATCGAAAGCATGCTGGCCCGGCCGGGCGACATTGTCGCGCGCTACGGCGGAGAAGAATTCGCAGTGCTGCTGCCCAACACCGACGAGGCGGGCGCCGCCAATATCGCCGAGCGCATCCGCGTCGCGGTGCTCGCGCTGGCGATCGAACATCGCGCGGGGCCGGCCATCGTCGTGTCGATCAGCGCGGGCGTCGCCTCCTTCGCGCCCAACGCGCAGGACATCGAACTCGAAACGGTGATGCACAACGCCGACCGCGCGCTCTATCGCGCCAAGCACAACGGCCGCAACGCCGTCGTCTGCGCTTCGTCGCTGCCCAAACCCTTCGCCAAGGAGCGCCCGAGCGCGGCTTGAGGGCGCCTGGCTGACGCCCTACCCCCGCGCGATCAGCAGTTGCGCCGCGATCGCGGCGGCGATCACCGCCGGCTCCTTGCCCTCGACGCCGGGCAGGCCGATCGGACAGACGAGCCGCGCCAAAGCCTCGTCGGACAGGCCGGCGGCGCGCATCTGGCTCAAGAAGCGGGCGCGCTTGGTCGCCGAGCCGATCAGGCCGACGAAGGAAAAGCGCCGCGCCGCCAGGGCGTGCGAGACGATTTCAAGATCGAGCGGATGCGAATGGGTCATCACCAGCACCTGCGCGCCGTCAGGCGCCGCGCCAAGTTCGCGCGCCGGCTCTTGCGAATGGACCATCGCGACATTGGTCGGCGCGCGTTCGGGGAACACCTCGCGCCTCGGGTCGATCCAGCGCGTGCGGAACGGCAGCGGCGCCAGCGCCAACACCAGGGCGCGTCCGACATGGCCCGCGCCGAACAGGTAGAGGCGCGTGCGCGCGTCGAAGAAACGCTCGCGCAGGCTGCCGTCGGGCAGCACTTCGATTTCGGCGCCCTCTCCGGGCCACGCGACGATTGACCTCGCAAAGCGTCCGTCCGGCGTCCGGCGCGCCTCGGCGACAAACGGGCCGGCCTGTTCGGCGGCGGCGAGCGCCGCCAAAACATTGCGGTCGCGCCCGTCGAAGGTCTCGATCACCCATTGCACCCGCCCGCCGCAGCATTGCGCAAGATCGGGCCCGAGCGACACGGTGCGCCGCAAGGCGGCGCCGCGCCCGGCGGCCAGCGCATTTTGCGCGGCCTCCAGCGCCTCCCATTCGAGCCGGCCGCCGCCGATCGTGCCATTGAAGGCGCCCGACGGGCGCACAACCATCCGCGCCCCGCTCTCGCGCGGGCTCGATCCTTCCGCCTTGACGAGGCTGACCAGGGCGCCCGCCCCTTCAGCCTCGAGGGCGTCGATCAGACGGTTGAAGACCAGCATGAAACGGCCTCGATTCTCCTTCGCCGACAAGTCAACAACGAACCTATAAGTGAAACATTAACTATAGTCTCAACCGCCAATCGATTGAATTGCATTCAAAATCGCCTCCGGCGTACACGGCGCCTCCAGCCTTGGCTGCGATCCCGGGCGGATCGAATGCACGGCATCCAGAATCGCGCAATAGACCGAAATCGGCAGCATCAGCGGCGGCTCGCCGACCGCCTTGGAGCGATAGATAGTGGCCATCGAGTTCGGTTGCATGTGCAGCCGGGTGCGGAAATCGGCGGGAACGTCCGAGGCGACCGGAATCTTATAGGTCGCCGGCGCGTGGGTGGCGAGGCGGCCCTTGCCGTCGAACACCAGTTCCTCGGTCGTCAGCCAGCCCATGCCCTGGACGAAGCCGCCCTCGACCTGGCCGATGTCGAGCGCCGGATTGAGGGAGGAGCCGACGTCGTGGAGAATGTCGACCCGCTCGACCTTCATTTCGCCGGTCAGCGTGTCGATGGCCACCTGCGAGCACGAGGCGCCGAACGCGAAATAAAGGAACGGGCGTCCGGTGGCGGTCGCGCGGTCCCAGGTGATCGTCGGGGTCTTGTAGAAGCCGGCGGCCGAAAGTTGCACGCGGTTGAGGCGACAGGTCTTGGCGAGCTCGCCGAACGACATCGACTTGTTGCCGATCAGCACGAGGCCGTCGCGGAACACGATCTCCTCGGCGCTCACCCCCCATTGCCCGCAGGCGAATTCGACCATGCGCTGCTTGATCTGGCGCGCGCCGATCTGCGCCGCCATTCCGTTGATGTCGGAGCCCGAGGACGCCGCGGTCGGCGAGGCGTTGGGCACTTTGGCGGTGTTGGTGGCGGTGATGCGCACGAAATCGATCGGCACGCCGAATTCCTCGGCGACGACCTGCGCCACCTTGGTGAACAGCCCCTGCCCCATTTCGGTGCCGCCATGATTGAGATGGATCGACCCGTCGGTATAGACGTGCACCAGGGCGCCGGCCTGGTTGAGATGGATCAGCGTGAAGGAAATGCCGAATTTTACCGGCGTCAGCGCAAGGCCGCGCTTGATATAGCGGTTCTCCGCGTTGAAGGCCGCGATCTGCCGCCGCCGCGCCCGGTAGTCTGAGGAAAGTTCGAGCTCCTCGATCATCGCCGGCAGCGTCTGGGTATCCTCGACCAATTGGCCGAACGGCGTCTTGTCGGCGCCCGGGCGGTAGAAATTGGCCTTGCGCACGTCGAGCGGGTCGAGCCCGCGCTCATGGGCGATCGCATCCATCACGCGCTCGATCGCCAGCATGCCCTGCGGGCCGCCGAACCCACGAAAGGCGGTGTTGGACACCGTATTGGTCTTGAGGCGCTTTGAAGCGACCTTCACGTCCGGCAGCCAATAGGCGTTGGCGGCGTGGAACATCGAGCGGTCGACGACGCCCAGCGACAGATCGGCCGAACAGCCGCAGCGCGCGTTGAGCGTCACGTCATAGGCGCTGACCACCCCCTTGTCGTCATAGCCGACCCGCCAGTCGGCGCGAAAATCATGACGCTTGCCGGTGAGGGCGAAATCGTCGTCGCGGTCGAGCCTTATCTTGCAGGGCTTGCCGGTGACATGGGCGCCCAGCGCGGCGATCGCCGCCCAGGCGCAGGCCTGGCTCTCCTTACCGCCGAAGGCGCCGCCCATGCGCCGCGTCTCGACGGTGACGAAAGCGTCCGGGATGGCGAGGATGCGCGCCACGATATGCTGCACTTCGGTCGGGTCTTGCGTCGAGGAATGAACGTTCATTTCCCTGGCTTCGCCGGGAATGGCGAGCGCCGCCTGGCCCTCGAGATAGAAATGCTCCTGGCCGCCGATGCGCAGCGCGCCTTCGAGCCGGCGCGCCGCGCGCCCGATCGCCGCCGGCGCGTCGCCGCGGCCAAATTCATAGTCCGGCAGCACGCGCTCGCCGGTCTCCAACGCGTCCTCGACCGAAATGGCGGGCTTGGCCTCGGCAATGTCGATCTTGGCCAGGCGCGCCGCGCGGCGCGCCTCGTCGCGGTTGGTCGCCACGACGGCGAACAAGGCCTGGTTGTGAAACAGGATTTCCTTGTCGGCGAACAAAGGCTCGTCGGCGAAGACCGGCGCGATATCGTTCTTGCCGGGTATGTCGGCGGCGGTCAGCACCGCGACGACGCCCTTGGCGGCGCGCACCGCGTCAAGGTCGAGCGCGCGCAACGTCCCGGCCGCCTTGTCGGCGAGGCCGATGGCGATATGCAGCGTGCCCTGCGGCTCGCGGATGTCGTCGATATAGGTCGCCGCGCCGCTCACATGCAGGCGCGCCGAATCGTGAGCCAGCGGCTTGTGGACGACCGCCGTCTCCGTCTCGAGCGGGACGGGCGGAATGGCGACCGGTCTAATGCGCGGCATGGAGCTCTCCGATGCGCGTGGCGTTGCGATCGCCGGCGACTTCCAGCAAGGCTTTGAGCAGCAGATTGGCCGCCACCCGCGAGCGATAGGCGGAAGTCGCGCGCATGTCGGTGAGCGGCGAATAATCCGCGCCGATGGCGGCGATGGCGGCGCTCCAGCTGTCGGGATCGTCGAGATTCGCCCCGACAAGCGCTTTTTCGGCGCCGCTCGCGCGTTTCGGCGTCGCCGCCATGCCGCCATAGGCGATGCGCGCTTCCGTTATGCGCCGTCCCTCCAGCGTGAAGCGGAAGGCGCTCATCACGGCGGAAATGTCCTCGTCGAAGCGCTTCGACACTTTGAAGGAGCGGTAATGCTGATTGGCTTTCAGCCTTGGCGCATGGATGCGGCGCACATATTCGCCCGGCGCGCGATCCTGCTTGCCATAGGCGATGAAGAAATCCTCGAGCGGCAGAACGCGCGAGGCGTCGCCGTGGCGCAATTCGACGCTGGCTCCCAAGGCGATCAGCGCCGGCGGCAGATCGCCGATCGGCGAGCCGTTGGCGATATTGCCGCCAACCGTGCCGGCGGCGCGCACCTGCGCCGATCCGAAGCGGCGCATCATCTCGCCGATGTCGGCGTGAAGCTCGGCAAGCCTCGGCAGCGCGCGCTCGAGACTCGTCGTCGCGTAGATATCGAGGCCCTCGGCATTCGCTTCCATCCGGTCGAGCCCGGCGACGCGGCCGAGCCAGATGATTTTGCGGGGATCGCGCAGCAGCTTGGTGATCCACAGGCCGACATCCGTAGCGCCGCCGACCAGTATTGCGTCCTTGTGGCGGGCGTAAAGCTCTGCGAGCGCCGGCTCGCTGGCGGGCGCGGCGAAAAAGGCGGCCTCGTCGCCGACGAACAGGTCGCGCTCGTCGGCGATCGCGGCAAGCGCCTCGGCCCTCGCCTTGGCCTGGAGGACGAAGCGGTCCTCCGGCTCGCCGGTGCAGGTCTCCAGCGCCGCATCGACGATCGGCCGGTAGCCGGTGCAGCGGCAAAGATTGCCGGCGAGCTGATCGCAGATCGCGGCGCGCGTCGCCGGCTCGCCCCGGTGATAGAGCGCAAACAGGCTCATCACGATGCCGGGCGTGCAAAACCCGCATTGCGAGCCGTGCTGGTCGACCATCGCCTGCTGGACGGGATGCAGTTCGCCGCCTTCGGCGAGATCCTCGACGGTCAGCACTTCGGCGCCGTCGGCCTGGCCGAGCAGCAGCACGCAGGCGTTGACCGCCTCATGGGTCAGAACGCCGTCCCGATTGCGCGCCAGCACGATCGTGCAGGCGCCGCAATCGCCCTCGCCGCAGCCTTCCTTCGTGCCGGTCGCCCCCGCCTCCTCGCGCAGCCAGTCAAGCAGCGTGGCGCGCGGCGAAAAGCGGGGCAGCGCCACATCCGCATTGCGGAAGCGGAAATGTAGCGAACGGCGCGGCTCCGGCTCCGAACTGGTTGCATTCATCGGCAAACTCTCCAACTTCTCGGCCGATCATGCGGCCAAATCGCGCAAAACGAAAGGTTTCGCTCTATCGAGGGCGGCCAAAGCACTTACCAAGAAATCCATTAAAAGAGGCGGCGGGGCCCTCCGCCCGGCTTCGCGGACTGAAGACCCACGGTCTGGATAGGTTCACGGCCGCATTGGCCTGTCCGATCAAAAGGCCTTAGGCAGCCCAGCCGGCCGCATAGCGGCGTTCGCTGTATGACGGCTCGGAATCCCAATCGGCACGGGAAAATTTCGCCCAGTGATCGGGCTACGCCAAATTTCATGGCTGCCCTTTCCCTGGCGCACGAGGGCGCATCCCGCGGCGCGCAATAGTTCCCGAAGCGCGCGATCGAACTGGGGAGCCACTTATGCGGTCGCGAATTCGGCTTCGCGCAAAGCGGTAATCTGCAGATAGACCGACGCTGGATCGACGCCTGGATAATTGTCCGGCAGGACATCAAGCGCCATTGCCGATATTTTCGCCAGCAATTCGTCCAGCGTCGGCGCATCGGCGGCGGCCGGAATATCGTCGCAATGTCCCGCCCATACCGAGGCTTCGTCGTCCCAGGCGGCGGAAATCGTGAAGATGAGCGGCTTCGTCATTTGCGCCTTTCAAAATACAACAACAGAGCTCCCATGGATAGGGGTCAGCCGAGCTCGGTCCGCTCGACCTAACCCCTCCCCCTCCCTTTGCCGCAGCTCGCTCTCGCTCGTCTCTCTCCCCTTTGGCGAGCGGACGCTACCACACCCCGGTATTCGCCATCGAGGCCCACGGCTCGGCCGGCAGCAGCGAGTCTCCCTTCTGGATCAGCTCGATCGAAATATTGTCGGGCGAGCGCACGAAGGCCATGTGGCCGTCCCTGGGCGGGCGGTTGATCGTCACCCCCGCCTTTTTCAGCTTGTCGCAAAAGGCGTAGATGTCCTCGACGCGATAGGCGAGATGGCCGAAATTGCGCCCGCCGGTATAGACTTCCGGATCCCAGTTATAGGTGAGCTCGACAAGCGGCGCCTGGCTGCTCTCGGCCTGTTTGACGTCGCCTGGCGCGGCAAGGAAAACCAAGGTATAGCGCCCCTTCTCGTTCTTGATGCGGCGCATTTCGACGAGCCCGAATTTGCCGACATAAAAATCAAGCGACGCGTCGAGATCGGCGACGCGGACCATGGTGTGCAGGAATTCCATTGCTTTGACTCCGTCGGTTGCTTCAAAAGACTTTCGATATGGGCTGAAAAGCGCTCGGGGCGGAACATAGCCGGCAAATCGGCTTGTTGCAGCCCTTGTTTTGTTCCTCCCCTGGCGATCGGGCGACGTTGACCATGGAACCTGCGGCGGACCGCAAGCAAGACGCCCGGCGCAAGCAGCGCGCCGCCCTCGCCTCGGTCGCCGCCAGCGCCGCGCTGGCTGTCGCCAAACTGGCGGCGGGCTGGCTGTCGGGATCGCTCGCCCTCCTCTCCGAGGGCGCCCACAATGGCCTCGACACCGGCTCGAGCGCGCTGACTTTTTTTGCGGTGCGCGAGGCCGACAAGCCCGCCGACGAGGAGCATCCGTTCGGCCACGCCAAGATCGAAGCGGTGGCGGCGCTCGCCCAGACCGGCTTTCTGGCGGTGCTTTCAGCGGCCGTGGCGATCGAGGCGATCCAGCGCCTGGCCGGCGAGCCGCCCAAGATCGACGCCAATGCGCTGGCGCTCGGCGTCGTCGTCGTCTCCATCGGCGTCGATTTTTTTCGCTGGCGCGGCCTGACCAAAGTGGCGCTCGAAACCAAAAGCGACGCGCTCAGCGCCGATGCGCTGCATTATTCCAGCGATCTCGTCTCGTCGCTGCTTGTCCTTCTCGGTCTGGCGGCGACGCGGTTCGGCTTCGTCCATGCCGATGCGCTGGCGGCGATCGGCGTCGCCGTGTTCATCGCGATCGCCGGCTACAGGCTCGGGCGCCATACGATCGACGCGCTGGTCGACACCGCGCCCAAGGGCCTTGCCGATCGCCTGGCAGAGGCCATCAAGGCCGTGCCGGGCGTGGCGGCGATCGACGCGATAAGGCTGCGGCCGAGCGGCGCCCAGATCATCGGCGAGGTCGTCCTGTTCGTCTCGCGAACGCTGCCGCTGGAGCGCGTGGCGGCGATCAAGGACGATGTCGCGCGGCGCATCAAGGCCGATTGGCCGCAGACATCGCTGACTTTCACCGCCAATCCCCTCGCGCTGGACGACGAGAGCCTGCTCGAGCGCGTTCAATTGCTCGCCACGCGCCTGCGCCTTGCCGTCCATCACATCGCCATTCAGGAGGTGGAGGGGCGAAAATGCGTCAGCCTCGACATCGAGGTCGATGGCCGCATGGGCCTTGGCGAGGCCCATGACCTCGCCACGCGCCTGGAGACCGCGATCGAACACGAGGTCGGTCCCGATATCGAAGTGGAGACGCATATCGAACCGATGGAAACCCGCGAGATCCATGGCCGCGACGCCGACCCCGCCTTGATCGACAAGATCGCTGCGGCGCTGTCCGACATCGCCGGCCGGCGCGGCCGGCTGCGAAATATCCACGACGTTCGCGTGCGGCACACGTCGGGCGGCTATTTCGTCAATTTCCACTGCTGGATCGATCCAAAAATATCGGTGGACGCGACGCATGACGAAGTGGACGCGCTGGAGCGCGCCTTGCGCGCCGATTTCCCCGATGTGACGCGCATCGTCGGCCATGCCGAACCGGCGCCGCGTCGATCGTGACCTCGGCGCCAACGCGCGGGGGACGTCACCGACAGCGGGAGCCGTTCCCATTGGCCCAACGCGAATAAAAACATTATGACGGTTCAGAGAATCCTGCGCAAGCGATTCGGCGACATGATGGACTTCGACAACGATACATCCGACCTGCGCAGCGCTCATGTCATTGTCGTGGGCAATGAGAAGGGCGGCGCCGGCAAATCGACCATTTCGATCCATCTGACGGTGGCCCTGCTGAAGGCGGGCTATCGGGTCGCCTCGATCGATCTCGACACCCGCCAGCAGACACTGACCCGCTTCTTCGAGAACCGCCGCTCCTGGGGCGCCAACGCCGACTGGCGGATCGAATTGCCGCATCATTGCGCGATGGCGCGCGGCGAATCCACCGACCTGCGCGCCAACGAGGCGCGCGAATTCGCCGATTTCGCGGAGGCCATCGGCGCCGTCGAACATGATTACGAATTCGTGGTGATCGATACGCCCGCCTCCGACAGCTACCTGATGCGCCTCGCCCATTCGCTCGCCGATACGCTGATCTCGCCGCTCAACGACAGCTATATCGACGTCGACGTGTTTTCGCGCGTCAACCACGACCGCAAGCAGCGCGGCGCGGTCGCCCATTACGCCGATCTTGTGCTCGAGGCGCGCCGCAAGCGCCGGCTCGTCGACAACGGCGTCATCGATTGGGTGATGGTGCGCAACCGCATGGCCTCGCTGGCCAACAATAACGCCAAGCAGATCGCCGTCAGCATCGCCAAGCTCGGCGCCGAATTGCGGTTTCGCGTCGCCGAGGGCTTCCATGACCGCGTGATCTTCCGCGAACTGTTCCCGATCGGCCTCACCGCGCTCGACGCGATCGAACAGGGCGCTCAGAAAGGCGCGCTGACCGCTTCCCAGCAGGGCGCCCGGCAGGAAATCGAAAACCTTGTCGAGGCGCTGCAATTGCCCACGCGGACGCCGGGCCTCGAACATCTCGACGCGCGCCGGCTCTGGCATGCGCGCGTCTCGGATTTTTACCGGGGTCTCGGCGCCGCCGCTTCTGATTTTTCGTGAAGACAGCCGTCTGTCTCACGCCGGATCTTGCCTTTTTTCGTCAGGCGGTTTTCACCGCCTCGACGATTCTGGCGCAAGCCGATTCCAGCGCCTTCGACCTGTTCATCGTCTGCGAGCCGAGCGACGTCGCGCCGGACTTCGCCCTTCTCGACCCGGGCTTACGCGCCCGCATCAACCTGTTATGCCTGGATTTTTCCCCCTTCGATCGCGCCGCTCCGGGCCGCGGCCGGCTCTCGCGCGCGGTGTTTCGGCGCCTGTTCCTCGATCGGATCCTGCCCGGACCTTACGAGCGCATCGTGTCGATCGATTCCGACATGTTGATCCGGCGCCCCGGCCTTGGGCGCCTTGCCGAACTCGATCTTGGCGGGGCGCCGATCGCGGCGGCCTATGACATGATCTTCCTGATGGATCTCAAGGGCGGCGCGCTGGCGAGGCGTTTTCAGCGCGATCGACGCTCGCTCGGCCTTGACGCGGCGACGCCCTATTTCAACGCCGGCCTGATGGTCATCGAGCGGGCGCGATGGGGCGCGATGGAACTTGGCGAGCGGGCCATGGCGGCGCTGCGCCGGGCGCCCGAGCGCTATTCCTTCCTCGAGCAGAGTGCGCTCAATGAACTGATCGCCGGCCGGTTCGCGCCGCTGTCGCCGCGCTACAATTTCATGGGCGATTTTTTCCTGCTCGATCTGGAGGCGCGCCTCGATCCGATCGTACTGCATTTCGTCAACCAGCCAAAACCCTGGGAACTCGCGTCCTGGCGCGGCGAAGCGCGATTTGCGCAGGCCTATCAAGACTGGTTCGCCGCTTCGCCGTGGCCCGATCATTTGCGCGCGCCGCCGCCCGGCGCGCCGCGCGCGCGAAGGCCGCGCAGCAGCGCGGCGCGGCGGGCCTTCGCGCAGCGCCTCGTCGCTTTCCTGAAGACGCGCTCTTTCGTCGACGGATGGCGCGCGTGACGCAGCGTCAGACGCCGGCTTTGCGCGAGCGCCGACCAATTCATTAACCAAGTTAGGGTTAACGTTTCCTGAGGGGCCATCGGGAACGCGCCGTGAAAATATACGCAATTCTCACAGCCTTGTGCGTGGCGGCCTGCGGCAGCGGAGCGTTGGCGGCCGATCTGGATGTGCTGGCGCCCACCCCGATGCAGGCGTCGGGCCCGCGCTGGGACGGCTTTTCGATCGGCGTCAACGGCGGCGGTCTCTGGGCGCCCGGCCTCACCGAAACGCAGGTGCTTTTTCCAGGCGACTTCGCGATCCCCGGGGTTCCGACCTCCTACAAGTTTTCCTCGTATGGCGGATTGATCGGCGCGCAGACCGGCTTCAACAAGCAATTCGGCAGCTTTGTCGTCGGGGCGGTCGCCGACTACGATTTTGCGATCGGGGCGACCGCCCGACAGGCGGCCTCCGGCCCCTATTTCGGAACCACCTATTTCACCGGCCAATCCGAGCAGTTGCAGTCGCTGGGCACCATTCGCGGACGCATCGGTTTCACGCCGATGGACGACGTGCTCATTTTCGCCACCGGCGGCCTCGCGTTCGGGGAGACGGCGATCAAGAGCAGCCTATCCTTCGGCGCGGGCGGCGCGAACCCCGGCTTGGCTGGCTCGCGCAACCAGCTTGCGGTGGGCTTTGCGGCGGGCGGCGGCGTCGAATATGCGCTGGGTCCGCAATGGTCGCTCGGCCTCGAAGGGCTTTATTACAATCTCGGTCCGGCCCATGTCGCGTCCTTGCCGCAATTCGGCATTCCGGCAGGCTTTGCCTCGCCGGAAACCGATTCCACTTTCGCTTTCAGCGGCTACACGTTGCGCCTCAGCCTGAACTACGAGTTCGACAGCACAAGCACCGAAGCCTCGGCTCGCCCGTCGTCGAGCGATCCGACCAGCGAAATCGCCACCACCGTCGGCGTGCGCGCCGGCATGTCGACAAGTCGCGTCAAGACGAGCCTTTACGACTTTACCGGCTCCACTCTGCTGTCGCAGCTGACCTACCACAACCCCAACGCCGCCACCGCCGAAATCTATGCGACATTCGACCATCCAAGCTCCGGTTTCTTTCTCAAGGGTTATGTTGGCGTCGGCAAGGAGTCGGGCGGCTCTCTGCAGGACGAGGATTTTCCGCCGTTCACCCAGCCTTATTCCTCGACCTCCAGCCCGCAGAACGACGGGCGCCTTGGCTATGCGAATATCGATTTTGGCTATTACGCCTTGCAATCCGATTGGTACAAGCTCGGCGGCCTTGTCGGCTATCACTATCTCGACGAGAGCTACAACGCTTTCGGCTGCACGCAGACGGCGACCAATCCGGACATCTGCTCATCCGGCTCGGTCGGACCCGCCAACCTGACGATCAGCGACGACGGTCGCTGGAATTCCTTCCGGCTCGGGCTCGCCGGGCAATTGACGCTGCCCGCCGGCTTCTCCGCCCGCGCCGAGGCGGCCTGGCTGCCCTATATGTCTTTTAACGGCGGCAACGACCATTGGCTGCGCGACGTATCCGATTTTTCCGGCACGATCCCGCAAAGCGGCACGGGATCGAACGGCTACCAGCTCGAGGCCGAGATCAACTACGCGCTCTCGCGCAATTTCGACGTGGGCGTCGGCGGGCGCTATTGGTCGATGAACGCCAGGGGCCATTGGTTGTTCCAGGACGTCACGGCCGACGGCGGCCCGCAGGTCGCGACATTCTCGACGCAGCGCGCGCAGGCCTTCGTCCAGACGGCCTATCATTTCTGATCGCACGCCAGCATAATCCCGCAGGCGGTTGGGGACCGCCGGCTCGGGGGACGCGATGTTCGGCCAGTTGATGCGCTCGCGGCGCTTTGCGCCGCTGTTCTGGTGCCAGTTCCTTTCGGCGTTCAACGACAATTTCGTTCGCCAGATGCTGGTGATGATGATCCTCTTCCGCTTCGGGGGCGGCGACGCCGGATCCAAGGTCACTTTGGCGATCGGCATATTCATTCTCCCCTCGATGTTCCTGTCGGCCCTGGGGGGCGAATTGGCCGACGCGCATGACAAGGCGCTCGTTGCGAGGCGGCTGAAATTCGCCGAAATATTCGTCCAATTGGTCGGCGCCGCCGGTTTCTATTTTTCCTCGCTCGCCCTGTTCTATGCAGCTTTGTTCGGGCTGGGCATCATCTCGGCGCTGTTCGGTCCCATCAAATACGGCATCCTGCCCGATCATCTGAAGCGAGAGGAACTCGTTTCCGGCAACGCGCTTGTCGAAGGAGCGACTTTCGCGGCGATCATTTGCGGGCTTGTCGCGGGCGGCTTCGCCGCGGCGCAAGGGCGCCCGGCCTGGAGCGTCGTGCTGCAAATGAGCGCAATCGGGCTCGCCTGCTGGGGCGCCGCATGTTTCATTCCGCCGACCGGCATCGGCGCGCCCGGACTGCGGGTCAATCCGAACCCGTTCGCCTCGACGCGCGACATCCTGCGCGAACTCAAGCGCGACGATCGCCAATGGGTCGGCGGCGAGGCGGTGAGCTGGTTCTGGCTGGTCGGCGCGGTGACGCTGTCGCTCGTCCCGGTCATCATCAAATCGCGTATCGGCGCCGGCATCGAGGTGGAGACGGCGATCAATCTGTTCTTCGCCGTCGGCATCGCCTTCGGCTCGCTGCTCGCCGCGGTCATCGCGCATGGGCGCATCCGGCTCGCGCCCGCGCCGTTCCTGCTGCTGGCGCTGGCGGCCGTTCTGATCGACCTTGGCCTCGCCACCGGCGCCCTGCCGCAGGCGAGCGCGGAAATCGGCCTCTATGATTTCTTCACCAGCGCCGTCGGCCTGCATGTGCTTGTCGACATTCTCGTCCTCTCGGCGCTGTCGGGCCTGTTCGTCGTGCCGGTGTTCGCCGCCGTGCAGGCCTGGGCCGGCGTCGAGCAGCGGGCGCGGGTGATCGGCGCCGTCAACACGCTGAACTCGGTCTATATCGTCGCCGGCTCGCTCGGCACGACCCTGCTGCTCAAGCTTGCCGGATTGAGCGAATCCGCCGTCCTGACGATGCTGGGGCTCGCCACCATCGCCGCGGCGGCCTATTTGTTCTGGCGGCTGCCCAAGCGGGTCGACTGACCCTGGCCGGCGCCCGCGTCAGGCGACGTCGGCGAGCGCCAGATAGCGGTGCGCGGCCGGCGATTTCGGCAAGGCGACGAGAACGACGGCGCCCTCGCCCAAAGTGGAATTGATGCGCAGCGAACCGCCATGCAGTTCGACGAGGGAATTGGCGATGGCGAGCCCGAGGCCCGAACCCTTCATGCCATTGGCGAGCGTCGTGTCGGCCTGTTCGAACGGTCGCCCGAGACGCGACAGATCGGCGCTGGCGATGCCCGGACCGGTATCTTCGACATAGATATAGACTTGCCCGTCGAAAGCCTGCGCGCCGACGCTGATGGCGCCGCCGTCGGGCGTGAACTTCACCGCATTGCGCAGCAGCGTGACCAGAATTCGCTCGACCGCCTCCCGGTCCGCCTCGATCGATTCGGTCGGGTTTACGTCGATGTCGACCGCCAGGCCTTTGGCCTCCGCCGTCGCCTCGATGTCGCGAACGGCGTTGCGGATCGCCGCCTCCACGCTGAATTCGGTTCGGTTGAGGCGCACGCGGCCCGCCTCGAGGCGCGACATGTCGAGGACGTCGGAAAACACCTGCAGGAGATATTTGCCGCTGTCATGGATATGCGAGCAATAATCCTGATATTTTTGCGAGCCGAGCGGGCCGAAAGTCTGCTGCTCCATCATCTCGGAAAAGCCGATGATCGCATTGAGAGGCGTGCGCAATTCATGGCTCATATTGGCGAGGAATTCCGCCTTGGCGCGGTTGGCCATTTCGGCGCGCGCCTTTTGCTCGAGATGGCGCTCGGCAAGATCGGCCAGTTGCTGGGCCTGCGCTTCCAGCGACTGGCGCGACTGGCGCAGTTCGGCGACGGTCGCCAGCAGGCGGCGCTCGGAATCCATCAATTGTTCTTCGTGGCGCTTCAGCGCGGTGATGTCGGTGCCGACCGAGACATAGCCGCCGTCTCGCGTGCGCCGCTCGTTGACTTGCAGCCAGCGCCCGTCGGTCAGGCGCGCCTCATAGGTTTTGGCGACGCCCTGGCCTTTCGCCGGGCCGTTCGCGCGGATGAGGATCTCGCTGTCGACGACCGGCGCCGCGCCTTTGGCGGCCAATTCCGCATAGGGCGCGCCCGGGCGCATGCTCTCCAGCGGCAGATTGTGCAGGCGCTGGTATTTCGAATTGCACAGGACGAGCCGGTTCGAGGAATCCCACAGCACGAAAGCTTCCGAAATGGCCTCGATCGCCTCGCGCAACCTCTGGTCCGCCAGAGCGGTGGTCTCGGCGAGATTCTTTTGTTCGGTGATGTCGACGGCGATGCCGACGAGGTGGGGGCCGGCGGTCGGGCTATCCTGAACAAGTTCGGCGCGCGCCCTCAACCAGACCCAGTCGCCGGCCGCGTTGCGGATGCGGAATTCGTGGTCCATCGTCTGCTGCTGGGCTTCGGCCGCCAGTTTGGCGATCGCGCTGAGATCGTCGTCATCGGGATGAACCATTTCCTGGAGGTCGCCGAACGACAGGAACTGGAACGAAGATGGCAAGCCGAGCAGCTCGTACATCGAGCGCGACCAATGAATTCGCCCTCTCGCCAGGTCCCAGTCCCACAATCCGCAACGGCCGCGATTGAGCGCCATGTCGACGCGCATTCGCGCCTGCCGCGCGACCCGCTCGCGGTCCCGCGCGCGCCGGATCTGGACGATATAGGCGCCGGTGGCGCCAAGCAGAACGACGCTCGTCGAGGCGAGCAGCAGCGTGGTGATCAGCGCCGCCTCGCGCCAGGGCGCCAAAAGGGCGCCGATCCGCATCGTGAACGCCATCTGCCCGAGCGGCGCATGCAGCGTGCGCACGGTCGCGAATTCATCCGCGCCGTTGGCGGCCTCGATGCGCAGGACTCCGGCCTTTTCGGCGAATGTCGTGAGCGGCTGGCTCGCGCCGAGGCGGGCGTTCAGCGTCGACGGGGCGCCGCCGTCGGGAGGGTCGCTCGCCAGAATCTGGCCCTCCGCATCGGCCAGCATCACTTCGTCGGCATGCAGTTCCGGGCTCGCGGCCAGAACGTTGCGCAGCAGTTCGTCGGGCGTCTGGTCGGGCGCCGCGGCAAGCGCCTGATCGATGCGCATCGCCAGAACGGCGGCGCGCAGCTCGACTTCGCGCGTCGCATCCTCGATCGCGCGATGACGTTCCGAGCGCAGATGACCGACCGCCGGGATCGCCAGCAGCGCCAGGAATAGAAAAGCGATCGAAGGGATGAGGTAGCGTAGCCAGGGCTCGAAAGGCGCGGAACGCGCCCCGGCGCTGTCGCTCAATGGTTGGGTGATCGACTTGGCGAGATCGCGCCAGGCGACCGCACGCAAGTCCTCTGTTGTCGCGTTTGCACGCGCCATCGGGGCCCCCTCATACCTGTCCGTCCTGACCCGGTGAAATGTGCCGCATCACACCGAATCAACCTGATAAGAATCCTTGTCGGAATCTTTGTCCAGAGATTAATGAAAGGTTGACGCGAATAATCAATATTGATTACAGCGCCGCCTCGCCCACAGATTGCTTGGGCTTTGCTTTGCTCGCCAAACGAGTCGGCGGTCGCCGCGCCAAGCGGGCGCTCGCGCGCCGCCTCAGGCGCCCGCGGCGAGGCGAGGACGGCAATTCAGCTCAGGCAGCGCGTGACGATATCGCGCACGTCGGCCGAGAGCTGGGTCTTGGCGGCGATGCCGGCAAGCGCGGCTTCCGCCTTGGACTGGCGCCCCGGCTCCAGCGAACGCCACGAGCGCAGCGCGGAAAGAAGGCGGGCGGCGATCTGCGGATTGGTCGGATCGAGCGTCGTCACGACTTCGGCGAGCAGGTCGTAACCGGCGCCGTCGGCCCGGTTGAACTGCGTCTGGTTGGCGCTGAAGCCGCCGATCAGCGAGCGCACGCGGTTGGGGTTGCTGAGCGAGAAGGCATGGTGGCGCATCAGCCCGCGCACCCGCGCAAGGGTTTCCTTTTCAGGGATTTGCGCCTGCAGGATAAACCATTTGTCGAGGATCAGCGGATCGGCCGCATGGCTGCGCGCGAAAGCTTCGAGCGCATGTTCGCGCGCAACGCCTGGCGTCAGCGAGAGCACCGCGAGCGCGGCGAACCGCTCGGTCATGTTGTTGGCGCCGGCCATCTGGATTTGCGCGCGGCGCGCGCCCTCTTCCGCCTTGCCGGCGGCCAGCATGGAGAGCGCCAGATTGCGCAGAGCGCGCTGCCCGGCGCTTGCGGCGTCGGGACTGAAGGCGCCCCCGCCGAGCGCGTCGTGCAGCCGCGACAGGGCCGGCGCATGCGCGCGGCCAAGCGCGCCGCGCAAGGATTCGCGCGCCGCGAAGATCGCGTCGGGATCGACATTGCGCGCCATCTCGCGCGCGATATCCCCTTCGCTCGGCAGGCTTAAGGTCTGGGCCGCGAAAGCCGCGTCGATACGGCCCGCCTCCGCCTCGCGAAGAACGGCGCCATAGGCCGCGACGAAATCGGCGTCGATCTTGGGCGCCTGCCCCGCCTGGATCGCCGCGATCGAGCGCAGCAGCAGCCGCGTCGCCAGACTCTGGGCGGCCTGCCAGCGATTGAAGGAATCGCGATCGTGGCGCAGCAGGATCAGCAGATCGGCTTCGGTCAGGTCGTCGTCGACGCGAACCGGCGCGGAAAAGCCGCGCAGCAGCGACAGGGTCGGGCGGCTGGCGACGCCGGTAAAGGCCACGCGCCGCGAAGCGCTCGTCAATTCGAGGATTCCGCTGGCCAATTCGCTTGAACTGGCGTCGGTCGAGGCGAGCTTGATCTCATTCCCCTGCGCATCGATCAGGCCGAGCGCGATCGGCATCGTCAAAGGCAGCTTCACCGCCTGATCGCGGGTCGGCGCGGTCGTTTGCGAAATGTCGAGCGTCAGGCTGCGCTGCGCCTCGTCATAGGCGCTGCGGAAAGTGACGAGCGGCGTTCCCGCCTGATTGTACCAGCGCATGAAATCGGCGAGATCGCGCCCCGAGGTCTGGGCAAAGCAGGCCAGGAAATCCTCGACCGTCGCCGCCGTGCCGTCGCATCGCTCGAAATAAAGATCCATGCCGGTGCGGAAAGCTTCCGCGCCGATCAGCAATTTGAGCATGCGGATGATTTCGGCGCCCTTCTGGTAGACCGTCGCCGTGTAGAAATTATTGATCTCGCGATAGATTTCCGGGCGCACGTTATGCGCGAGCGGGCCGGCGTCCTCGGGGAATTGCGCGACGCGAAGCGCCCGTACGTCGGCGATGCGCTTGACCGGCGCCGAGCGCTCATGCGCCGAAAAGTCCTGATCGCGAAAAACCGTCAGCCCCTCTTTCAGACAGAGCTGAAACCAGTCGCGGCAGGTGATGCGGTTGCCGGTCCAATTGTGGAAATATTCATGGGCGATGACGGCCTCGATGCCGGCATAGTCCTCGTCCGTCGCGGTTTCCGGCAGCGCCAGCACATATTTGTCGTTGAAGACGTTGAGGCCCTTGTTCTCCATCGCGCCCATATTGAAATCGGAGACGGCGACGATGTTGAATACGTCCAGATCATATTCGCGCCCGTAAGCGGCCTCGTCCCAAAGCATGGCGCGTTTCAGCGAATCCATCGCATAGGCGGCGCGGTCCTCGCGGCCGTGCTCGACATAGACGCCGAGATCCACCTTGCGGCCCGATGCGGTGACGAAACGATCGGCGATATGGGCAAGATCGCCCGCCACCAGAGCGAAGAGGTAGCAAGGCTTGCGATGCGGATCGCGCCAGACCGCAAAATGGCGGCCGGTCCCCGGCAAGTCGCCGCGCGCCTCCAGATTGCCGTTGGCGAGCAGGACGGGCGCCTCGTCCTTGGCCGCCTCGAGCCGCGTCACATAGGTCGAGAGCACGTCGGGCCGGTCCAGGAAATATGTGATGCGGCGAAAGCCCTCGGCCTCGCATTGCGTGCAATAGGCCGAACCGGTGCGGTAAAGCCCCATCAGCTTGGTGTTGCCGGCCGGATCGAGCTGCGTCTCGATGCGCAGCTTGAAAGGGCGTTGCGGCGGATCGGCGAGAACCAGTTTGTCGGCCGAGATGGCGAGCGCCGCCGGGTCCGGCGCGCGGCCGTCGAGTTCGAGGCTCACCAGAGTGAGTTCGTCGCCGTCAAGGGCCAGCGCCGCGCCCGCCCTGCCCGCCGGATTGGGACGGACCGCCAATGTCGCGACGACGCGCGTCGCATGGCGATCGAGCGATACGTCGAGTTCGACATGGTCGATGAGATAGTCGGGCGGCCGATAATCGGCGAGGCGAATCGGCTGGCCTGTGCTGGTGCGCATGAAAGTTTCCCTGTCCGCCCTGACACAAAGGGGCTTGAGCCCGTTTCGTCAAGGCCGGCCGAATCCAAAGACCCCGGCCTCGCCCGGCGCGGCGGCCAGTCCGAATTTCCGCAGCGCTTGTCGCAGGGCCGCCCCGGGCGCGGCCCCGCTCGTAAAGACCGCCGGCGCGTCGAGGCCTTCCGGCGCCGCCCCGACGGCCGGCCCCAACAGCGCGTCGACCCGCCGCGCGATGGCCGGGGCCGGGTCGATATAGTCGACCCGCCAGGGCGCAAGGCGAACGAAATGATCCCTCAACAGGGGATAATGCGTGCAGGCGAGCACGATGAAATCGGTGCGCCGGCCTTGGCTTTCGACAAAGCAGGGCGCTATTTCGCGGGAGATCTCGCCTTCGTCGACGATCTCCCCCTTCATCCAATCCTCGGCGATGCGCGCCAGACGCGCCGAGCCGACCAGCGCGACCTCGCAGCCCTCCGCATATTCGCGCACGAGTGCCTGCGTGTAGTCGCGGGCGACCGTGCCGGGCGTCGCCAGCACGCTGACGCGGCGCGAGCGCGAGGCCGCGGCGGCCGGCTTGATCGCCGGCACGGTCCCGACGAACGGAAGGACCGGATAAAGCGCGCGCAACGGTCCAAGGACAAGCGTCGAGGCGGTGCTGCAGGCGATCGTCACGAGATCGGGCGCATAGCGATCGATCAGCGGCGCCATGACCGACAGGACGCGCGCGACAAGCTCGCGCTCGCCAAGGGCGCCATAGGGAAAACCGGCGTCGTCGGCGGCATAGACGAGCCGGGCGTCCGGCCGCGCCTTGGCGATCTCGGCATACACCGTCAATCCGCCGAGGCCGGAATCGAAGACCAGGACGCGCGGGCCGCGCGCCGCGCGAGGCTTGTTCATCGACGGCAGGAAATCGCCACGACATAGGGCCGTTCGGCGGCGGCGATCTGGCCGGCCCCGCGCGGCGCATCCTCGGCGCCCTTGGCCGGGGCGTCGTTCGCCAGCGCCAGAAAACGCTGGATCTCGGCGGCGCCGATCGCCCGGTGCGGAGCGAGCGGCGCGACCCCCGCGACGAGTTTTGGATCGCCGATCGATTGCGCGATGATCGCCACCAGGGCGCCGCTACGGTCGAAAACCGGACTGCCGCCCGCCGCCTTGGGCAAAGGCGCGAGCAAGGACGGCGGAGCTTCGCTTGAACCTAGCGCCAGCGGCGAGGCGGCGGTGACGTTCAGCACGATGCGGCCGCCCGGCTCCTCGGCGGCATAGCTCAGCGCCACGAGATCGGGGCCGAGCGCGCCAAAGCTCGGCGCGCCGGCGGGCGAACTTGCGCCGAATTCTCCCTGAAGCAGACTGAGGCCGAGTTGCCGGTCTTCGCGAAGGAATTTTGCCGGCTTGCCCTCGATCGTCGGATTGGGGCAATCGTCCGCGCCGATCGCGCTGAGCGCCTGGCCGGGCCCGACGAGGAAACCGGTGGCGGCGAGATACGGCCGGCCCGGAGCGGCGGGGGGCGTCGGAACGGTGGCGGGCGTCGTCGTCGCAGAGGCGACCGCGCCCGCCGCCGGCGCCGGGCCGGGCGCGGGAAACGGCTCGAAGGAATCGGCGATCGCCAGGCCGATCCGGTCGAGATCGCTCGCTTGGGCCGTCGGATAGGCAAAGCGGAACCCCCGGATCGCATTGGGGTCCGGCGAATTCGCCGGCGCCTTGGCCATGCGTTCGTAAATCTTGCGGCTCCCCTCCTCGCCGGAGACGACGAAAAAGTCGGGGCGGCTGATCTTGAGCGTGATCTTTCGTCCCGGCGCGTCGGCGGTCAGCGCCGCGTAAAGCAGCGCCAGTTTGGCGTCGCCGCCGGTGACGCTCGAAAGATCGAGCACGACGGAGCCGTCCGCCTTCATGAGCCGCTGGCCGCCGGCGTCGTTGACGACGCGCTTGTCGAGAATTTTCAGCGGCGCGCCGATTTTCACGCCGGTCTTTTCGTCGGTGAAAACCTGAAAGCGCACGGCGGCGCGCGCCTTTTGCGCGGCGCCGGTCATCGCGGCCAATTGCGCGGCGCTGACGATGCCATCGGCCGGCGCCTTGACGCTGGTCTGGTAGGCGAGGATGGAATCGCGCGTCCGCTTGCCGAACACGCCATCGACGACGCCCAGATATTGGCCGCTCCACACCAGCGCGTCCTGAATCGCGCGGCGATCCGCCTCAGGGAGCGCGTCGAACGCCGCTTTTTGCGATTCGAAAAGCGGATCGGCGGCGGGCGCAGCGACCGGCGCGGTCTGCGCGCGCAAGGCCGCCGGCGCCGCCAGGGCCAGCGCCGCCGTCAATATCCAAATCGCCCGTCGCGCCGTTTTCGCCATCTAGGCCTCCTCGAGCCGTTTGAACCAAGCCGAGCCAATGCGAGCCGGCGATCGCGACATGAAGCTTTCTATTTCGAGATCGTCTCGAGCGAAAGGTTGGTGGTTTTGGGGCCGAGCAGGCCAATCGCCAGCATGACGACCAGCATGCTGCCGGCGATGAGCGTGAAAACCCCCGCGACGCCGAACCATTGCAGGCAATAGGCGATCGCAAAAGCGCTGAAGACGACCGACAGCCGGCTCCAGGAATAGACGAAGCCGACCGCCAGGGCGCGGATTCGGGTCGGATAGAGTTCGGGCTGGTAGCCGTGGAAGGCGAAGGACAGGATATTGTTCGACAAAGTCAGCATGACGCCAAGTCCGATGAGGGGAATGGCGGCCGTCGTCTGGCCGAACGCCAGGCCGAACACCGCGATCGCGAAGGCGGCCGCGACGATCAGCCACTTGCGCTCGATCTTGTCGCCGAGCGCCGAGGCAAGCAGGGGACCGAACGGCGCGGCGATCGCGATGATGAACGTATATTGCAGGCTTTGCGTGACGGATATTCCCTGTTTGATCAGCAAGGTCGGCACCCAATTCGAAAAACCGTAGAAACCGACGGTTTGAAAAACATTGAAGATGATGAGCATTACGGTCCGCGTGAGATAGGGGCTTTTCCAGATTTCGCCGAACCGGCCCTGCGGCGGGTTCGCCTCGGCGGCCGCAACTTTGGCGGGCGGAGCGCCGCCACGCGCGCCCTCCGGCGCTTCGAGCGCCCGCAAGGCGAGATCGGCCTCGGCCAGCCGGCCATGCTGGGCGAGCCAGCGCGGGCTTTCGGGAACGCCGAGGCGTATCCACCACACGAACAGCGCGCCTGAAAAGCCGATCAGCACGACCCAGCGCCAACCATCCAGGCCCAAGGGCGCGTTGGGAACCAGCAGCCAGGCAAGGAAGGCGACCACCGGCACCGCCGTGAACTGAATGGCCGAATTATAGGCGAAGGCGCGCCCGCGCAGCGCGGCGGGGACGAGTTCGGCGATATAGGCGTCGATCGTGACGAGTTCGACGCCGATGCCGATGCCCGCGATGAAGCGCCAAAGATTGAGGCCGAACGCATCGGATTGGAACGCCATCACGACGCTCGCCACCGCGTACCAGATCAGCGAAAATGTGAAAATCGACTTGCGCCCGAACCGGTCGGCGACGAAGCCGAACAAAGCCGTGCCGACGAACAGCCCGGCAAACAGCGCGGCGACGAAACTCGCAACCCCGCTCGTTCCAAACAGGCCCGGCGTCGTCGGCGTCAAAATGCCGCTACGCACCAGGCCCGGCGCGACATAGCCGGTCAGAAACAGATCGTAATATTCGAAACAGCCGCCCAGCGACAAAAGGACGACGCGGGTCCAGATCGCTGGAGAGGCGGCCAGCCGGTCGAGACGTGCGCTGATGTCGCCGATCTCGTCGCCCGCAATTGCCGCCCCCATGGTCCCCTCCCAAAAAATTTCTTCGTCGGGCCTCGATCGAACGCGATCGCCCGGCTTGTGGCGCCATAAGGCATGGAATCGCCGGATTGCGACAGCCCAAATTCATTGTGCGCCGCGAAAATCTGGCTTGCATTCGCCCGCGCCTTGAACCGGCGCGCTCGGACGCTATGATAGGCGCCGCCGTCCCGTAAAGTCGCAAGCCTGACGCGTCGGGCCCTTTAGGACCCGTCGTCGCCACTTGCCTCTCTGACCCAGGTCGAACCATGCACGCCGCGCTCCGCACTCTGTTGGCCCTCGTGTTGATGTTGGCGGGGGGCGCGGCCTACGCCGCCGAATCCAAGCCCTATGCGCGCGACTTTCTGGTCAGCGACGCCGTCCGTCTCGCCGAGACTTTGCGCAAGGAGACGGCGGCCTCCGCCGCCCTCACCAAGGGCAAGAGCCCCGAGCAATTGCGCAAGGAGGCCGCGGCGATCGCCGACAACGTCGATGGCGATTTCAAACTGGCCGGCAAGCTCGCCGGCGCCGCCATCACAGGCAATCCAAAGGACGCCGCCAACTGGCTGCAACTGGCGCGCATCGCCGTCAAAGCGGACGAGGCGCAGAACAGCGAACGCTACGAATTGCGCGAACGCGGCTCGACCGCCGCTTACGCCGCCTATGAGCGCCTCACCGCGCCGGCGCCCCAGGCCGAAGCGCTGGCGGTTCTGGGCGATCTGTTCGTGCGCCGGGAAATGTGGCGACCGGCGATCGACGCCTATCGCGCCAGCCTCGATCGGCGCGACGATCTCGACATCGACAAGATCTACGAAGATCTGCGCGAAAAATACGGCTTCCGCATCCTGGACTATAAAGTCGACAACGACTCGGCCGCGCCGCGCATCTGTTTCCAGTTCTCCGAGCCGCTGGCGCGCAAGACCGACTTTGCTCCCTATGTCGCCGTCTCCGGCGCGGCCGGCGGCGCCCTCAGCAGCGAAGAGCAACAGATTTGCGTCGAGGGGATCAAGCACGGCGAGCGATATTCCATCGTCGTCCGCCAGGGCCTCCCCTCCAGCGTCGGCGAATCCCTGCTCAAGGACGCCGATTACGAAATCTACGTGAAGGATCGCTCGCCCCAGGTTCATTTCACCGGCAAGAATTACGTGCTGCCGCGCCAGGGCCAGCAAGGCGCGCCGCTCATCACGGTGAACACCGCCAAGATCGCGCTCGACGTCTACCGGATCGGCGACCGCAACCTGCTGGCCGCCGTCCAGCGCGACGATTTCCTCAAGGGCATCGACGGTTCGCGCGCCGGAGAGATCGCCAATCAGGACGGCGTCAAGATCTGGAGCGGCTCGATGGACGTCGCTTCCGACCTCAACAAGGACATCGTGACCGAATTTCCCATTCTGGACGCGGTCGGCAAACTCGAGCCCGGCGTCTATGTGATCACCGCGCGGCCGTGGAAAGAGCCGGGCGCCGCCGCCAAGGCGGAAGGCGACGACGACAGCGGCGCGCTGGCGACGCAATGGCTCGTCGTCTCGGACCTCGGCCTCACCGCGTTGTCGGGCGAGGACGGCGTGCATGCGATCGTCCATTCGCTCGCCACGGCGGCGCCGCTGGCCGGCGTCGAGGTGAAGCTTGTCGCGCGCAACAACGAGATATTGGCGACCAAGACGACCGGTCCCGAAGGACGCATCGATTTCGATCCGGGCCTGTCGCGCGGAACCGGCGGGCTGTCGCCGGGAATGCTCGTGGCGACGAATGCGGAGGGCGATTACGGCTTTCTCAATCTCGTCCAGGCCGGCTTCGATCTGACCGATCGCGGCGTGGACGGCCGCGACGCTCCCAAGGCGCTCGACGCCTTCCTCTATACCGAGCGCGGCGTCTATCGCTCGGGCGAGACCGTCTATGCGACGGCGTTGCTGCGCGACGCCAAGGGCGAGGCCAAGACGGGCCTGCCGCTGACCCTGGTCGCGGTCCGGCCCGACGGCGTCGAATATAAGCGCACGATCGTCGCCGATCAGGGGCTTGGCGGGCGCTCCTTCGCGCTGCCGCTGCTGGCGGGCGCGCAAGCCGGCTCCTGGAAGATCGTCGCCTATGCCGATCCCAAAGAGCCCAGCATCGGCGAAGTCGGCTTCATGCTCGAAGATTACATCCCCGAACGGCTCGACGTTAAGATCAAGCCAGTTGCCCAGATCCTCACGCCCGGCGAGCCGGTCGAAATCGGTCTCGATGCGAAGTTCCTGTATGGCGCGCCGGCCGCCGGGCTGGACGTCACCGGCCAGGTCACGCTGCAGGCCGTCGATGGCTCGGAAATTCCCGGCTACAAGGACTATGTCGGCGGCCTGACCGACGATGAATTCACCTCGGTCAGCAGCCAGTTCAACGACAAGCTGCAGACCGACGCCAAGGGGCACGCCGACATATCGGCCGCCCTGCCGGAGGGCGCGGCGGCCAAGCCGCTGGAAGCCAAAGTCATTGTCGATGTCGCCGAGCCCGGCGGGCGCACCGTCGAGCGCGTCGTCACGCTGCCGCTGCGCGCCAAATCGACGCTGATCGGCGTCAAGAAGGATTTCGACGAGGGCCTGGGCGAAGGCGAAGCGGCGACTTTCGAGGCGATCGCCGTCGCGCCGGACGGCTCGCGCGTCGCGCGCAAAGGCGTCGAATGGTCGCTCTATAAAGTCGAGAGCGAATACCAATGGTACAATTCCGACGGCCATTGGAGCTATGAGCCGGTCAAATCGTCCAAACGCATTGCGGAAGGCGCCGTCGACATCGCCGGCGATGCGCCGGCGAAGTTCTCGGCCAATGTCGGATGGGGCCGCCACCGGCTCGACATCAAATCGGCCGACGGCGACCAGACCAGCCTCACCTTCGATGTCGGATGGTCCGGCTCGGCGAGCGCCGACACGCCCGACAATGTCGTCGTGACGCTCGACAAGGCAAACTATAAGGCGGGCGACGAAGCCAAGCTGCGCATCGCGTCGCGCTTCGAAGGCAAGGCGACGATCGCCATCGTCGGCGACAAGATCGAGCAATTCATCGATACCGATCTTGTCAACGGCGACAATGTCGTCCCGTTCAAGGTCGGCGCCGACTGGGGCGGCGGCGCCTATGCCGTCGCCCTCACGCATCGCCCGCTCGACGCCAAGGCCAAGCGAATGCCCGGCCGCGCGCTCGGCGTTGCCTGGTTCGGCATCGACGAGGATTCGCATAAGCTCGGCGTTTCGCTGGGCGCCCCGGAAATGGCGCGCCCGCGCCAGACGCTGACCCTGCCGATCAAGCTCGCCGGCCTTGCGCCGGGCGAAGAGGCCGCCGTGACGGTCGCCGCGGTCGATATCGGCATTCTCAACATCACCGGTTTCAAGACGCCCGACCCGAAAGACTATTTCTTCGGTCAGCGAAAGCTGTCGATCGAGATTCGCGATCTCTACGGCCTGTTGATCGACGGGATGGAAGGCGCCGCCGGCGCCATCCATTCGGGCGGGGACGGCAGCGGCGGCGTCGAGGGCAATTTGCCGACGCAAGAACCGCTCGCGCTCTATTCGGGCGTGGTGCGCGTCGACGCCAACGGCGAGGCCAAAGTGTCGTTCGACCTGCCCGCCTTCAACGGCTCGGTGCGCGTGATGGCCGCCGCCTGGTCCAAGACGAAAACCGGCAGCGCCGAGGCCGAGGTGATCGTGCGCGATCCCGTCGTCGTCGCGGGCACCCTGCCCCGCTTCCTCAGCCTTGGCGACCATTCGCAAATGCATATCGACATCGACAATGTCGAAGGGGAAGCCGGCGATTACAAGCTCGATCTCGACATCCACGGCCCGCTCGTCGCGCAAGCCGACGCGATGAGCAAGACCGTCAAGCTCGACGCCCATCAACGCACGGCGGTGACGATCCCGCTCACCGCGGCGGGCATCGGGACGGCGAGCCTCGATTTGCGGCTCACCGGGCCGAAACTCGACGTGATGCAGCATTTCGCGCTTGGAATCACCACCGGTTCGCCCGACCTCTATCGCCGCATGATTCATGCGCTGCCCGCCGGGGCGAGCGAGACGATATCGGCCGATGTGCTGGCCGATTTCATCCCCGGCACCGGATCGATATCCCTGGCGGCCTCACCGTTCGGCGCGCTCGACGCGCCCGCCCTGCTGCAGGCGCTGGAGCGCTATCCCTATGGCTGTTCGGAACAGACCGTCAGCCGCGCCATGCCGCTGCTCTACGCCAACCGCCTCGCCTCGATCGAGCATCTGGCGATCGATCCCGATCTTGACGGACGCGTCCGCCAGTCGATCGACAAGGTCATGGATCGCCAGGATTCCAACGGCGCGTTCGGCCTGTGGAAGGCCGGCGGCGACGACGACGATCTATGGCTCGACGCCTTTGTGTCCGACTTCCTGACCCGCGCCCGCGAGCGCTCCTTCGCGGTGCCGCAACAGGGCTTCAGTCAGGCGCTGGACCGGCTGCGCAACGAAGTGGCCAACGCCGCCGATCCCGGCGAGGGCTCGGGCGAGCCGCTGGCCTATGCGCTTTATGTGCTGGCCCGCAACGGGCGCCCGGTCATCAGCGACTTGCGCTATCTCGCCGACACCAAGCTTGCGGTCTTCAAGACGCCGCTCGCCCAGGCGCAGATCGCCGCCGCGCTCGCCATGCTGGGCGACCGGGCGCGGGCCGGCAAGATATTCGCCGCCGCGCTCGAAACCTTGCACGGCGAACACGACAGCGGCTATTCCAGGCCCGACTACGGCTCGCGGCTGCGCGACGGCGCCGGCCTGCTCGCTTTGCTGGCCGAGGCCAATCTGGCGCCGGGCGAAATCGCCGACAATGCGATCGCCGACGCCGCGCAGATGGTCGAACTGGCGCGCAAGGATCGAACCTACACAAGCACGCAGGAAAACAATTGGATGGTGCTGGCCGCTGAAGCTCTGGCGGAACATTCGACAGGCAAACAATTCACCCTCGACGGCGTGCCTCAGAGCGGGGCGGTCTATCGCAAATGGAGCGGGTTCGGCCTAGACGGCAGGCTCGCGACGCTGGTCAACGCAGGCGCCTCGCAGGCGCTGATCGTCACCACCATCTCCGGCGTCCCGACCGTGCCCGAACCCGCCGCGGCGCAGGGATATGAGCTCGAGCGCTCCTTCTTCAAGCTGGACGGAACGAAGTTGGACACCAAGAGCGTCACGCAGAACGATCGCTTCGTCGTCGTGCTGAAAGTGACCGAGGCGGAGGCCAAATATGCGCGGCTGCTGCTGGTCGACCGTCTTCCGGCGGGGCTGGAGATCGACAACCCGAATCTGGTCGACGGCGGCTCGATCGACGCCTTTTCCTGGCTCAACAAGGATGTCGAGCCCGACCATACGGAATATCGCGACGATCGCTTCGTGGCGGCGTTCGACCGGCAGGAGAACCAATCGGCCTTCTTCAACGTCGCCTATGTCGTGCGCGCCGTCGCGCCGGGCAAATATGTCTATCCGCCGGCCACCGTGGAGGACATGTACAGCCCCGAGCGATTTGGGCGCACGGCCTTCGGCGCCATTGAAGTCATTGCAAAATGAACCGCGAGCGCCGCGGGTTCGCCATTGCGGGCGCGCTCATTTTCGCGCTCGCGCTGGCGATTCCGGCGGCCTGGTCGCAATATCTGCAGAATCTGGGGCCCATCGACCTTGTCTCGTCGCGCCAGGCCTCGACGATCGTCGTCGACCGGGATGGCCGTCTGTTGCGCGCCTTCACCCTGCCCGATGGGCGCTGGCGCCTGCCGCTGGAGCTTGGCGAAGTCGATCCCCGCTATATCGCGATGCTGCTCGCCTATGAGGACGGGCGGTTCTATCAACACGACGGCGTTGACTGGCGCGCCTTGACGCGCGCCGGCCTGCAACTGATCGAGCGCGGGCGCATCGTCTCGGGCGGCTCGACGCTGACCATGCAGGTGGCGCGGCTGATCGAGCCGCGCGAGGAGCGCAGCCTTGCCGCCAAGCTGCGCCAGGTCGTGCGCGCCTGGCAGATCGAGCGCCAGGTCAGCAAGGAGGGCGTGCTCAACCGCTATCTCGCGCTGGCCCCCTTCGGCAGCAATCTGGAGGGCGTTCGCGCCGCCTCGCTCGCCTATTTCGGCAAGGAGCCGCGGCGCCTGACGATCGGCGAGGCGGCGCTATTGGTCGCCCTGCCGCAATCGCCCGAAGCGCGCCGGCCGGACCGTTTCGCCGACGCCGCCAAGGCGGCGCGCGATCGCGTGCTCGACCGGGCGGTCGAGCGCGGCATCATCAAGGCCGAGGAGGCCGAGGCGGCCAAGCGGGAAATCGTCCCGACCGAGCGGCGCCCCTTCCCCCTGCTCGCCGCGCACGCCGCCGAGGAGGCGGTCGCCGCCGATCCGCAAGCCCATATTCTCAAACTCGCCATCGATGCGCGGCTGCAGGCCAAGCTCGAGGATCTGGCGCGTCAAAGCGTCGAGCGCCTGGGTCCCAAGCTTTCGGCGGCGATCATCGTGATCGACAATGCGAGCGGGGAGATTCGCGCCAGGGTCGGGGCGGCCGACTATCTCTCGAGCGATCGCGACGGTTCGCTCGACATGACGCGGGCCCCCCGCTCGCCGGGCTCGGCGCTGAAACCCTTCATCTATGCGCTCGCCTTCGAGAGCGGCATCGCCCATCCCGAGACCGTACTTTTCGACCGGCCGGCGCGCTATGGCGCCTATACCCCGGAAAATTTCGATCTCGGCTTCCAGGGCACGGTGACGGCGCGGCGCGCGCTGCAAATGTCCCTCAACCTGCCGGCGATCGAACTCCTGGCCGAGATCGGTCCGGCGAGTTTTCTGGCGCGGCTGCACGGCGCCGGCGCCGCCATCGCGCTGCCCAAGGACGCCCCGCCCGGCCTCGCCATCGGCCTTGGCGGGCTTGGCGTTTCGCTGACCGATCTTGCGCGGCTCTATGTCGGCCTGGCGCGGGGCGGCGAGGCGCCGCCGCTCGTCGAGCGTCTGGGCGAGGGGCCGAGCGCCATCGGGCCGCGCCGCGTCACCGATCCCGTCGCCGCCTATTATGTCGAGGATATCCTGCGCGGCGCGCCGCCGCCGGCCAATTCCCTCAGCGGGCGCATCGCCTTCAAGACCGGCACGTCCTACGGCTATCGCGACGCGCTGGCGATCGGCTTCGACAAGGGGACGACCATCGCCGTCTGGGTCGGGCGTCCCGACAATGCGCCGGTGCCCGGCCTCGTCGGGCGCCAGGTCGCCGCGCCGATCCTGTTCGACGCCTTTGCAAGGCTTGGACGCGATGTCGAATTGATCCCAGCGCCCAAGGGCGTCCTCAGAGCGGCGACCAGCGCCGATCTGCCGCCGCCGCTGCGGCATTTGCGCAAGGACGCGCCAAAAATCCTGTCGGCGACCGCCATTCCTTCGCTCAAGATCGCCTTTCCACCCGATGGCGCGCGGGTCGATCTCGGCCTCGCCCAGGGAGTCGGCGACGCCATGCTGTCGCTGAAAGCGCTGGGCGGCGCCCCGCCCCTCACCTGGTTCGTCAATGGCGCGCCGATCGGCGCGCCCGACGCGCGCCGGGAATCGGTCTGGCGGCCCGACGGCGCCGGTTTTGCGCGCGTTTCGGTGATGGACGCCAAGGGCGCGACGGATTCGATCTTGGTGCGGCTGGAATAAGACTCCGTGCTCCCTCGCCCGAGCGAGGCGGCCCCGGCGAGGACATGACGCATATTTGACGGCGAAATCGCGTCCGGAGCGATCTTTTTGCAATATCGGCCTGACATTTACAGCGGAATCCGCTTTATTGGCGCCAATCGAACGCAAAATTCGGGGAAGCGCCGCGTCAGCGGCTTCCCTCCGCTCCTTTCAAGGCTCCCATGTCTCCCGCAAAAGCCGAGGCGTCCCGCACGCTGACGGGCATCGCTTTGGCTACTTGCGGCTGGGCGGCGTTCAGCATGCAGGACGCCATCGTCAAATGGCTCGTCGTCAAGCTTCCCGTGCCGGAAGTGCTTTTCGCGCGCAGCGTGACGATCGTCGCGCTGGCCAGTCTGGCGGCGCGGCGCGCCGATTTGCGCGCGATAGTGGAGCGACGCAATTTTACGGCGATCGGCTCGCGCGCCGCGTTTATCCTCATCGCCTGGATCGCCTATTACAGCGCCTCGCGCTCGCTGCAGCTCGCCGAACTCGTCACGCTTTATTTTGCCGCGCCGTTGTTTGTGGTGGCGATGTCCAATCCGGTGCTTGGCGAGATCGTCGGCCCCTGGCGATGGCTGGCGACGATCGTCGGCTTTGGCGGCGTGCTGGTCGCCGCCGATCTGTCGGCCGCGCCCGACATCTGGCCGGCCGTTCTGGCGCTGTTTGCGGCTCTCTGCTGGGCCATCACCACGATACTGGCGCGCAGCCTCAGCCAGGCGGTCAGCACGGCGGCGCTGATGGTCGGCAGCAATCTCGTGTTTGTCGTCGCCTGCGGCGTTCTTGCGCCATTCGTCTTCGTTTGGCCTGACGCGTTCAGCCTTGCATTGATCCTGGCGCTCGGCTTGATCGGCAGTCTCGGTCAATTCCTGCTTTTCGAGGGATTGCGCCGCGCGCCGGCCTCGGCCCTGGCGCCTTTCGAATATTCCTCGCTCGCCTGGGCGATCCTCTGGGGCTGGACGATATTCGGCGATTTGCCGGGCCGCCACGTGCTGATCGGCGCGACGGTCATTTTGTGCAGCGGCCTGTTCATGCTGTTCATCGAGGGTCGTCGCCATGTTTTGGCGGCGCGCGCATGACCACGCGATCGGCGTTGCGCCAGGCCAACTTTACGGGCGCGCGGCCATCCATTAGCTTGGCCGCAAGTGGGGAAGGACTGCCTATGGTCGCGCGCAGCAGCGCAAAGAGAAGCGCGCAGGCGATCTGTTTCCTGTCGTCGGGAGCCCCGGAAGCCAACGAGGCGTTGGAGCGCCTCGTGGCGCGCTATGGCAATTGCGAGCCGGCAAAAGCCGACGTGATCGTCGCGCTCGGCGGCGACGGGCTGATGCTGCAGACCTTGCATCGCATGATGAATGCGCCCAAGCCGATCTACGGCATGAACCGCGGCTCGGTCGGCTTCCTGATGAACAAATACCAGGATCGCGGTCTTCGCAAAAGACTGGAAACCGCCCGTCCTTCGCTCATCCACCCGCTTGTCATGCGGGCGACCGACTCCAAAGGCGTCATGAAAACGGCGCGGGCGATCAACGAAGTTTCCCTGCTGCGGCAAACCTACCAGGCCGCAAAATTGCGCATCAGCGTCGACGGCGAGGGGCGGCTCGACGAGTTGATCGCCGATGGCGTGCTGCTGGCGACGCCGGCCGGCTCCACCGCCTATAATCTCTCAGTCAACGGCCCCATTCTGCCGTTGGACGCGCCCCTCATGGCCTTGACGCCGATCTCCGCCTTCCGCCCGCGCCGGTGGCCCGGCGCCCTGTTGCCGGACCGCGCAAGCGTGTCGATCGAAGTGCTGGAGGCCGAAAAGCGTCCCGTCGCCGCGGTCGCCGATCACGTCGAAATCAGACGCGTCGCGCGGGTCGACGTTTCGATGGACCACAAGACCTCGCTGGTGCTGCTGCATGACCCCGGCCATTCGCTCGACGAGCGTATCTTGCGCGAGCAATTCGGCTATTGAGGAAGTTGATGGCCATGCAAGTCAAAATTCTCGGCGAGAAGCTGCTCGCCAACGATCGCTTCCGGCTGACGCTGACCAGCGTCGAGGTCGCCGAAGCGGATGGCGAGGCGCGCCGCCTGCAATACGAGATCTATCATCACAAAGGCGCGGCCGCGGTGCTGCTTTACGATCCCGAACGGGCAACCGTCCTGCTGGTGCGACAATTTCGCCTCGGGGCGTTTCTCGGCGGCGCCGCGCAGCCGATGACCGAGGCCTGCGCCGGCATGCTCGACGGCGAGGCGCCGGAGGCCGCCATTATCCGCGAGGCGATGGAGGAGACGGGGGTGGCGATCGCCCGCGCGCGCCATGTCTTCGACGCTTTCGTCAGCCCGGGCGCGACCACGGAAAAGATCGCCTGTTTCGTCGCTCCTTACAGCCCGGCCGACCGGCTCGGCGCCGGCGGCGGCGTCGATGCGGACGAACGCATCGAGATCATCGAGCCCTCGCTCGAGGAGGCCCTGGCGAGCGTCGAGCGCGGCGACATCTGCGACGCCAAGACGATCGCTTTGCTTTATTACGCCAAGGCGAGCGGCCTGATGGCCAAGCGATGAGACGCCGCTCGATTGATTTGCGGCGATAACCGCCCGGAAATTCGTGTAGGATGCCGCCCAGCCGGGCGGCGCTTCGCCATCCCCCGATTTGTCAGCCCCGCCGCCAAGGAAACGCCATGCTGCTTGGACCCCTCGCCCTCGCCTTCGCCGCCGCTTTCAGCGGCGCGGCGCTCTATATCAACCTCGTCGAACAGCCGGCGCGCCTCGCCCTCGACGACAATGGGCTGCTCTCGGAATGGCGCCCGAGCGATCGGCGCGGCTTCGCCATGCTGGCGACCCTGGCGCTCGTCGCCGCCGTGCTCGGCCTGGCGACCTATTTCGAGACCCAGGACGTGCGCTGGCTGATCGGCGCCATCATCGTGATTGCGAGCTGGCCCTATACGTTCTTCGCCATGGTGCCGATGAACAATAGGATTCTCGCCGTTTCCGCCAGCGAACCCGCCGCGGCGCGGGAGCTCGTGCGCAGCTGGGGTCTGTTGGAATACGGGCATACGACGATTGGCATCGTCGCCTGCGCGGCGTTCCTATGGGCTCTGTAAGGGCGCGAAGCTAAGCGATGCGTCAGGCGGCTTCCGCCAGCGCGGCGATCCGGTCGAGCGGCAGTTCGACGAGCGGCGCCTCGGTCCAATCGTCGGACGGCGTCTCGACGGCGATCAGCAGGGGCGCATCGGTCGGCTCCTCGTCCAGGAATCCGGCCTCGAGGCGCACGAGCAACGCCTGCGCCGGACGGGCGGGCGGGGGATCGGCGGCAAAGTCGCGGGCTTCCTGCCTGGCGGCCTCGGCCTCGAAGCGGCGCAGCAGCGACAACAGCCCGTCGAGTTCGTGGCAGTTGATCCTCTCGCAGGCGGCGATCACCCGCTCGGTCGCCGCCCGGGAGATCTGATCGGCGCGCGGGATCGCCACTTCCTGCAGCGCGGAGAGGGCGGCGCGAAAAGCGGGCAGGAAAGGAACCGGCAGACCGGTCTTGCCGTAGAGAGCGGCAAAGCCTGAGCTGCGCGGCTCGCCGACGAAGCCGGCGATGCGGGCGGGCGCGAGACCCGAAAGCTCGGCCAGGGCCTGCTCGAACAGCGCGCGATTGCCCGACAGCAGCGCGCGCATCAGCAGCGCGATCGTCAAGCCGCCGCTCTCGCGCAAATGACGCACGAGATCGCGCACCTCGCCGGCGCCGCTCAAGCTCGCGACGCAGACGGCGCCCTGTTCTCTGGCTTCACGCGCGATGCGCTCGGCCCGCTCCGGGCTGAGCCAATCGCAAGCGGCGACGAAATGCGACAGCGCCTTCGCGGTCGCCGCGACGAGCTCGCAGCGCAGCCTCGAGGGCAGCCAAGGGCGCATCAGCAAGGCTTCGCGCGCCTCCGCATCCTCGCCAAAACGCTCGACGATGCGGCGCAGCACGCCTTGGCTGAGTTCGGCGTCGAGATTGCCCGCCAGCGCGATGACCGCCTCGCGCTGGCCGATTTCGGCGAGCGCGGCGGCGACGCTGACGCTGAGGCGCGGGCGGCGCGCCAGCGCCGTTTGCGCGCGCGCATCGCCGATCGCCGCGCAATCGACGAGTTCCGCGTCGGTCAGCACCGGCGAGCGGGCCAGCACGACCGACGAAACCTCGGACTGGTCGCCGGCAAGCGCCAGAATGATATGATGGGGCGCGTCATGGGCGCCGGCCAAAGCCTCCGCCAACGCGCGCCGCACCAGCGTCGAAGGGTCGTCGAGCAACAAGGTGAGGCCGATCGCCGCCTCGCGGCGCAGCTCAGGGCCAAGCTGCGAATAGAGATAGGCGCGCGCCAGGGCGCTTGCCGCCTCGGCTCGGCCGCCCGCATCCGCCCGTTGCGCCCAATCGAGAAAGCGCCGCACGATGGTCGGCTCGTCCACGGCGCGCAAAGCCGATTGCTCGATGTCGGAGACCATCCTATTCATAACCCATCCCCGCGCGCCGCAACCGCAATTCTCACGGCGCAGCTTGCGGCCTTATGGTAAATGGGCGCTTAAGAGCGCGTCGCGACCCGCCGATTGGAGCGCCAAAATGGCCGATTCAGCCCCCCCTCACCCCCGCGGCGGCCTTTATTTCGAGGATTTCGCCGTCGGCCGGGTTTTCGCGCATCGGCTGACGCGGACCGTCACGCAGATGGACAATATGCTGTTTTCGAACATGACGCTCAATCCGCAGCCCCTGCATATCGACGCGCATTTCTGCGCCACCGAGACCGAATGGGGCCGGCCGCTGATGAATTCCCTGTTCACGCTCGGCCTGATGATCGGCATTTCGGTCAACGACACGACGGTCGGCACGACGATCGCTAATCTAGGCATGACCGACGTGCGCTTTCCCGCGCCCTTGTTCGAAGGCGACACGGTGCGGGCGACCACCGAAGTGCTCTCCGTGCGCGAATCGAAGTCGCGCGCCGAGGCCGGCCTCGTCGAATTCCTGCATCGCGCATTCAAGCAGGACGGCGTCCTGGTCGCCGAATGCCGCCGCACCGCCTTCATGCGCCGCCGGCCCGGCCCCGCCATGTTGCAGGCCTAGCCGATGCGCTCGGCCTTGTTCGTCCCCGGCGATGACGAAAAAAAGCTCGCCAAGGCGCTATCCAGCGGCGCCGACGCGCTGATCGTCGATCTCGAGGATTCGGTCGCCCATTCCGCCAAGGAGCGGGCGCGGCGCATCGCGGCTGAGTTCCTGGCCGCCGCCGCTTCGCAAGCCTCGCGGCCGCGCCTCATCCTGCGCGTCAATCCGCTCGAGAGCGACCTCATCGAGGCCGATCTTGACGCGGTCATGCCCTCGGCGCCCGACTGCGTTCTGCTTCCCAAGAGCCGTGGCGGAGCAAGCATCCAGCAGCTCGGCGTGAAGCTCGCGGTGCGCGAGGCGTTGTTCGAACTCAACGACGGCGCCACGCAGATCATCGCCATAGCGACGGAAAGCGCCCGCGCGCTGTTCGGCATGGACAGCTATCGCGGCTGCAGCCGGCGACTGACCGGCCTTGCCTGGGGCGGCGAAGACCTCTCGGCCGATCTCGGCGCCGAGGGCAACCGTCTTCCCGACGGCGCTTACGCGGATCCCTATCGGCTCGCGCGCAGCCTCACGCTGTTCGGCGCGACGGCGGCGGGCGTGGCGCCGATCGACACGATATTCGCCAATTTTCGCGACCTTGACGGCCTTCGCGCCGAAGCGACCGCCGCCCGGCGCGACGGATTTTGGGCCAAAATGGCGATCCACCCCGCGCAAGTTCCTGTCATCAACGAGGTCTTCACGCCGACGCCGGAGGCGATCGCCCGGGCGCGCGCAATCCTCGCCGCCTTCGAGGCCGCGCCCGGCGCCGGCGTCGTCGCGCTCGACGGCGAAATGCTGGACAGGCCGCATCAATTGCGCGCCGAGCGCCTCCTCGCGCGCGTCAAGACGCCCTGACCCGCGCTTTTGCGGCCGACCTGCCGCGCGTCAATCCCAGGTTATCGTTTCGTCGTGGATATAGAGGTTGTTGACCTTGCAATAGTCGACGGGCGCATCGAACTTGCTGCCGTCGGCAAAGTGGATTTGCGTGCGGACGGTGCAATCGCCCTTGCTCGTGCCGAAGTCCATGTTGAACGTGTCGCCCGGCTCGATGCGATCGGTAATCCAGTTGGAGCTCCACTCGCCGTTTTCCTGCGTCCGGAACTCCAGCGCCGCCGTCTTGGACTGGTTGACGACATTGAATTTCCAATGGTCTCCCGCCATGGCGAGAGAGCCTAACGCCAGGGACGCCGCCAGCGCCGCCCCGATCGTCAACGCGAATGTTCCAGCTTTCATTTCCCCCTCCACGTTGGCCGGGCGGCCGCCAATTAGCTGCAGGGGCCGCGCGGAGCCGGGCGAAGATTAATCGACTTCATTTGGGAGCGAAAGCAACCGGCCGCGTCAATGTTGTCGCACCCGGCCGGCGCCAAGCGTTGGCCGCTTGAAATCAAGACTATCGGCCGCCGCCGGCCGGGCGCGCCAGCGTGATCAGCTTGTCCACGACGGCATAGTCTTGATAGCCGCAACGCGCCAGCGATTGGGCGGCGGCGGTGTCGAAAACGCCGTCGCGGATGAAGCGCTCGTCGATATGAAAGGCGACGACCTCGCCAAGCACCAGATAATTGTCGAGCGGCTCGCCCTGCCGGTCCCGCAGCGTGACGATCTCGCTCACCTTGCATTCCATGGCGGCGTGGCTTTCGGCGACGCGGGGCGCGCCGACCAGCCGGCACGGCGCCATCGTCAAGCCGGAATGGGCAAATTCGCTCTGGCCGCGCGGCAAGGGCGCCGAAGTCTGGCTCATCGGATGCAGCAAATCCAGCGTCGCCAGATTGACGACGAATTCGCCGCTGTCGCGCGCGAAAGCCGCCGAATCCTTGGCCCCCTCGCTGGAAAAGCCGACGATCGGGGGCGACGAGGAAAAGGCGTTGAAGAAACTATAGGGCGCCAGATTGACGCGGCCGTCGCGGCTGCGCGTCGAAATCCAGCCGATCGGCCGCGGCGCGACGATCGCCTTGAACGGATCGCGCGGCAGCAGGCTCTTGTCGCGCTGACCGGTCTCGTAGAACAACGCGCCCTCCCTGACGATTGAAGCGGCCGGATCAGGCGTCGAACCTGGCGACGATATCGGCGAGCGCCGGGCGCGGGCGGTCTTCCCTGACCATGTTGGCGCGGCCAATATGCACGAAGCCGGCGATCTTTTCATGCGCCGCCACGCCGATCGCCTCGCAAAACCGGCGGTCATAGGCGCACCATTCGGTCAGCCAGCCCGTTACGTAGCCCATGGCGTTGGCGCCGGTCACCAGATTCATGCAGGCGGCCCCGGCCGACAACACCTGCTCCCATTCGGGGATCTTGACGTGAGGCGCCGCGCGCGAGATCACGCAAATCACCAGCGGCGCGCGAGAAAAGCGCGTGAGCTCAGCCTGCCGGCGCGATTGAGAGAGCGCGGGATCGTCGATCTCCAGGATTCCGGCGGCGATCGCGCCCGCCTTGTCGCGCGCGGCCCCTTCGAACACCAGGAAGCGCCAGGGCGCCAGTTTGCCGTGATCGGGCACGCGGGAGGCGATCGTCAGCAAGGTCTCGATTTCTTGGCCGCTCGGTCCCGGGCCGGCCATCCCCTGGGGCGGCAGCGAGCGGCGGCGGCGCAGCAATTCGATCGTCTCGTTCATCGGCATCCCGCTATTTTGAGGCGACCGGGCCGGCGTGGCCGGGGCAGCGCCTTGACGACCCGTTCCTTGGCTGGTCTTGAGCCCCCTGTAAACCGTCATCAAACCGCCTGTTTGTCGCGCCACGAGACGCCGGCGCCTGCCGGGCGGCCTGCCGTCATTGACGGGCGCGGCGGATCGCGGCAAGGCAAGGAGACGATGCGGATTTTCGTTCGGGCTGTGGTTTTCGCTTTTTTGGCCGGCGCGGGCGCCCTTGCGCCGGCGATCGCCTATAGCGATCCCGGAAAGGCGGCCCTGCATCTCTCGGCGACGCTGGGCGAGACGGGCGCGCCCTTACTGGCCGGCTTGCATTGGCGGCTGTTCAATGAGCGAGCGGATGCGGACGGCTCGCGCGCCCTCATTGCCGAATCGGAAGCCGCCCAGCCGACCCTTTCCGTGGCGCCGGGCGAATATGTCGTTCATCTCGCCTTCGGGCTGGCGAGCGCGACCAAGCGGATCAGCGTCAGCGATTATGAGGCGAGCGAACGCCTCACCCTCAACGCCGGCGCCCTGCGGATTGTCGGCACAAGGGGCGATGCGCCGATCGATCCCAGCCGCCTGTCGCTCGCCATTTACGTGCCCGAGCGCAACAATCCGGAAGCCAAGCTGGTCTATTCCAAGGCCAAGGCCGGCGACCTCCTGGGGCTGCCCGAAGGCGCCTATCATATCGTCTCGACCTATCTCGATTCGGTCGGCGTCGGCTCGCTCGGCGTCGGCAAGGCGGGCGGCGGCGCGCCGAGCAATGCGGTGGCCACCAATTCGATCGTCGCGGCCGACATCAAAGTGCCGGCGGGCAAGATTCTCGACGTGAACCTGCGCCACCGCTACGCCACCTTGACGCTGAAGCTGGTCAATTCGGCCGGCGCCGAGGCTTTGGCCAACACCAATTTCACCATCCTCACGCCGGGCGGCGACCTCATTCGCGAATTGATCGGCGCCTTCCCCTCGCTGGTGCTCGCCGAAGGGGAATATGTCGTGATCGCGCGCCACGACGCCAAGACCTATCAATCCACCTTCCAGGTGCAATCGGCCCTCGACCGCGACGTGGAAGTTATTGCACAATAGGCGTCGATCTTATGGCGCGGCCATTGGATGAGAGGAAGCCGATTTCATGCAGACCTTCTTCGTCGAAATAAAATGCGCGCTCGGGCGCACCTATGAAGTGGCGAGCGCGCTCGCCGAGGCGGAGATAGCGTCGGAAATCTATTCGATCGCCGGCGATTTCGACATTCTCGCCAAATTCTACGTCGAGCGCGAAGTCGACATCGGCCATTTCGTCGGCCAGAAGGTGCAGATTCTGCCCGGCATCATCGACACCCGCACCATCATCACCTTCAAGGCTTTCTGAGCGCGCCGCGCGCTGTCCTTGCCCTTGCCTTGAAAGGTCTCCCATGCGGATTGTCGCCCTCCTCGCCTTCGTCCTCCTCGCCAGCGCCGCCGGCGCGCAGGACGGGCCGTTTCTGTTCGACGTGCTGCTGAAGCCCTCCTACCGCGCGGCGTGGGACAAACTGATGCAGGAGCTCAAGCCGACGCCCGCCTGGCTCGTGCAATTCGCCAGGAATTTCGACGGCGTCGCTGGACCGATGAAGCCGGCGACGGTCGAGGGCAAGGCCTATGAGCTCTATTTCGTCTGCAAGCCGCATGATTGCGCGGCCAATAAGTTCGAGGTGATGTTCGAGGGCGCCTACAAGCGCGCTTACGGCTTGCTCGTCAGCGATGGCGGCGCGCCGTCCTTCTACGGCAATCCGACGCCTGCCATGCAGGAGGCGCTGACCCAGGCGCTTAAGGGATAGACCTCATCCGTCCGGCGCGCAGCAATCCACGTAAAGGTGCGCGGCGCCGGAAGCGTCGCGAAGATCATAGCCGCCGTCCGCCCGCGCCTCGGCATAGCCCGGTCCGATCGGGATTTTTCCATGCGCGCCGGGGATGTCCAGCACATAGGTCGGTTGCGCGAGGCCCGAGAGCCGGCCGCGCAATTGGCGCATCAGCGCCTGCCCCTCCGCAATCGTGGTGCGGAAATGCGCGCCGCCCGGCGCGAGATCGCCGTGGTGGAGATAGTAGGGCTTGATGCGCGTCTCCACGAAGGCGCGCATCAGCGCGGCGAGCGCGTCGGCATTGTCGTTGACGCCCTTCAGCAGCACGCTCTGGCTGACCATCGCGATGCCGCGGTCGATCAGGCGCTGGCAGGCGGCGCGGGCGGCGGGCGTCAGTTCCCGCGCGTGGTTGGCGTGCAGCGCGACATAGACGGTCTTGTCATGGCCGCCGCAAAGCGCCTCGGCCAGCGCCGGCGTGACGCGCTCGGGCGCGGCGACGGGCAGGCGCGTATGCCAGCGCAGGATTTTCACATGCGCGATCGCGCCGATCGCCCGGCTGATCTCGGCAAGCCGGCGCGGCGACAGCGTCAAGGGATCGCCGCCGGTCAGCACGACTTCCCAGATCGCCTCATGGGCGCGGATGTAGTCCAGCGCCGCCGCCAGTTCGCGCTCGTTCAATCCCGCCTCGCCCGGTCCCACGCTCTCGCGCCGGAAGCAGAAGCGGCAATAGACGGCGCAGACCGAGACGAGCTTCAGCAGCACGCGGCCGGGATAGCGATGCACCAGCCCCTTGACCGGGCTCTTGAGATCATCGCCGATCGGATCGGCGAGCTCGGCGGCGCGCCAGTCGAGTTCGCGGATGTCGGGGACAAATTGCCGGGCGATCGGATCGGCGGGATCGCCAGGGTCGATCAGCGCCGCCAAGGCCGGGGGAATGGCGATCGCATAGCGGGCGCCGACCGCCGCCAGCTCGGCCTCGCGCGCCGCATCGACGAGCCCGGCCTCGATGAGGTCGGCGGGCGATTTCAAGGCGCGGGGGGGAGCGGCCGGCCCCGTGAAATCCATGCGTTGCGCCTTGAGCAAAGGCCTATCCCTCGGCTTTTAAGGTTGGTGCGGACGGCGGGGGTCGAACCCGCACAGCCAAGAGGCCGAGGGATTTTAAGTCCTGTACGCCTGCAGTCATCTTGTTGATATTGCGTCTATTTTAGTCTTAGCAACTGCGTATGTGTAAGAAAATGTGTAAAAATTGGCGATTCTCGCGATCCCCTGCACAAGCGGTGAAACGCTAGTCCGGCTGGGAGAAAATGGCTAGAATATTTATCGCGCGCTTGCCGCCAGCCACTCGAAGCGGAACTGGCACCTGTGCGGATTAAGCCTCAATGGAATGTTCGCATTAGGCCCTAATGGAATAAACGTCGGGAGAGCCCGACCTGCCATCGTGAGATGCCAGTCATCCGCTCTCGGCGTTCACTTAAACCTTCTGCGTTTGGCTGGGAGCGACTCCACAAAAAGCCGCGAGCGTCGCAACCGGCAATTGCACCTGATATGATCGCGGAGCGAGGAATTCGACGCATAAATTTGCTTGGAGAGGCATTGGGCCGGACAATTCGAAACCGAGAGTTCGCGGCGGCAGTTTGTCTGGTTGTGTTCTGTCTACGCGGAGCGTGTGCTCGCGCTGACAGCGCAGCAGATGCCGCAATGGCCGCAACTGAAGCGGACAAAATCGTTCACGCGATCGTTAGCGATTTGTCCGATGGAACGTCTATCTCGTATACACACGGAAAAAGTCCACTGACTTCCGATTGGTTTGCAAATTATTGGCAGTATGGCTCCTTTAAATGGAAACTAGAGCCTGAACCGCTGACGCTCCCGGAGGACCATCTCAACGGGATAATCTGGAGAGGGACGATCCACTCAACCATCGACACCTTGCGCAGTCTGCACGAAGGTTTTTCAAGTATCATCGAAAATAAATTCGCCCCATGCTGGACGCCATGGTGGAACATGCCTTCAGAGTATAATTTCACCTGGAAGATATGGAGACGCAACGGAGAATGGAAGAGTTTCCGTATTGACGATATCCACTTTCCGGAAGCGCCGATGGGTGACGACGCGCCTACACAAAAAGATGCTGACCGCGTCCTGAAATATCCAAATTGCGAGTAATGCGAGATTCTATGACCGACGAATCCGACCGGGTATCCTCGTTGACAAAAGACGGAAATGGAGTGTTGCAAGACGTCAACAGTTCCCGTCACGGAATCACTACGATTCCGGAAACAGACGCGGGAATAGCGCATCTAGCGTGTCGGCCGGAAAGCGAAGCGAGAGCTGCCCCTTGGGCGTTTCCGATGCGAGCAGTCCTGTTGCAATTGCGTCGTTTAGCACGCGCCGCGCAGTGCGTTCCGGCAATCCGGTAATGCGGGGGGCTTCGCCGCGTTCGAATTCGCCGCGAATAAGAGCTTCTTCCAAAAGACGCGCTGTCTCGGGCTTAAGAACGTCGCTTCGATTTACATACGCGCGCAGGCGGCGCGCCAGGGCGTCGAGTTCGAACAAGCCGGACATAAACGTAACCTGATCCAAACACACCCGTAGGAACCAAAGGACAAACTCGCTCAGGCCGCGCTGAGAAAGATTGCCGCGACCATCAAGATCACCCTGCCTTGGCATATCGGCGTGGTCCATCATGCGCTTATATTCCCCCCGGCTCTCCAGGCCGCGCGCCAGCCCGCGTGATACCGACCAGAGCCCGTGCGCGCCGACGCCGGCGGATAGCCCCATGGCGTGACTCATAAGGCGGCTCACGCGACCATTTCCGTCAGGGAATGGATGGATGTAATTCAGCCTGTGATGCGCCGTCGCAATAGCGGTGATCCGACTTGCCTTGCCCAAGTTGGCAAAGCGGTAACGGGTCTCAAAGTGACGCATGAAAGCGTCGACCCGTTCGCTGGACGGTGGCAGGTGACGGCCTACGGCAACATCGTGCTCGGGCAGCGAACGCCACTCGCCGGGTGCCATCATAAACTCGCGGCCAGCGCCTGCGATCCGAAGCATCTCCTGCGGCGCGTCGCGATAAAATTCGCGATGCAGCCAGCGAATAAAATCCACCGATGCCGGTTCAGGCAGGCGGGACTCGGCGGCCATGCGATCGACTTCGGCCTGCACGCGAACATGCGCCGCAGCCTCGATCTGCAAATTCCGCCGCTCTTTGTCGTCATCGAAGTTTCCGACCAGCGCGCGCTCAATTTCCTTCGGTCGCGTGTTGTGACCTTCGATGAGATTACTGTAATAAGTATTCATGATGCGCACGACGCCAGCAAGGTTGGCGGCTGTGCGTGGATGGAACGCACGTCCTAACGTTGCGGAAACTGCGGCCAGTTCCGCGACCACGTCGGAAATGGCTTCGGAGGGCTCTTCAAGGCGCGCGGGCTCGATGCGCTCAACGCCTTCGATAGTTTCTTTCTTGGCCGATTTTTTATGAACCATAATTATCTGACTATACACGGGAAATATAATATTTTCTAGCTTATTTGGCCGATCGTCTGGCCGATCTAGCAGGTTGCAGATAGGCCGATCTACTCAGCCTACAACATATTGATAATAATATAATTTACCAGAACTACCGATGATTTTGGCCGATATATTGGCCGATCCACCTGCCCGTAGATTAGGATCGCAATGAGGGATAGCCGAGCGATGCCTTCCTCTTTTGGATCGTCATCGCGAGCGATGGAGACGAGCTAGACCTGACGGGCAGAGGTGGGCAAGAGAGCGGGCTGATTCACAAAAGTCCAAGCTTCGTCTTGATTTCAGCCTTCGCGATTTCCGACACGAAACTGATACCGACGCCGGCTATAGCCGTCAGGTGATACCTACAAAAATCGACATAGCAGTGAATTTTTGAGGACGCCACATGTCCTTGTAGCGCCGATTTCGATCGAGGGTTCAAGTTCGCAATTTCAGTTTGATCGAGTGATAAAAAGCGATGAACCGATTCCAGGCCCCGGCGGTGCGCGAGGCCTGGACATTTCACGTTAGCGCCAAGTCCCGCTGCGTCCATCGCAGACCTTGCCGTTGACGACCGCACCATCCGAGTAGGTTTGTCCTCCGTAGGTGCAACCCTCTGCATATGCCGCGCTAGTGCCGAAGCACGCCAAGAGCACGACGACGAAGACGAGCATTTTCATTTTGCTTCTCCAATTCAACAATTCTGAGGACGGATGGCGAGGGTATTGTCATCCTCGCCAATTCGCTGAGTTACCAACCGAAGACGTGCGCGAAGACCTTGCCCACCTCGTGGGTCCCGTGCTCCACCCCGTGGCCAACATCCTGCACCACGCGCTGAGCATCCCGGCCGGCCTTCGGGATGAAGGCGTCGCCCTTGCCAACTGGATGATCCTTGTCGACGTCTTTGATCGGCCCGCTAAAACCGATGCTCGTCTCATCCTTGCAGCTACGCACCTGGAAGCCGCCCTTACCGTTGTCTGTGTTGACGTTCACATGGCAATCTGGATCGGACGGGTCCGGCTGCTCGGTAGCATGGGCTGTGTGGATGAGCGCCGACATGGCGACGGCGCTCAGCGAAAGAATATATTTGCGCATCATCATCTCCTTTGCGTCGAGGTTTATGAGCGGTATGTGTTGCTCGACGCTTCGAAGCATGGCCGGAACTAAAAGTGCCGCAATGACATAAAAAGTTCCAGCAATAGGCACCTAATTGATATTTGCGCACCGCCGATACTGAACGAACCTCCACAAAAAGTGGAGTTGCATTGGCCGCAGACCGTGATTATCTCCTGGATCAAATCCAGGAGGGTGCAGTGACATCATCTGAAGGGTTGAAGGCTTTTGCGGAGGAGTGGAACAGAATCGCCTCTGAACTCCTCAGGGTTGACCCGTGGGACTTTCGCAAGTCAGCCCCGCATGGTCCGCACGCCGCGATCGATGATCTTGAGCTCGGCGTCATGTTTCACGGGGTCGCGAGGCGCGCCGCGAAAAATGGGGGGGCAATTTGCCTTGGCGATCTCTGGGAAGAATGGGCAGAAGCCAAACTCGAAGTCCACGGCCGCACTTTCGACGATCTCAGGAAACTTGGTGCGGCGGAAAACACCGCCAAACGAATTAAGAAGGAAATTCATACTGGCGTGAAACACCTGGCTCACTTCAAGCTGTTCCACATTGAGGCGGGAAATAATTACCGCCTCACGGAGGACGGGCGGCGGCGGCTTCAGGAAATCACCGGCGCAGACGCTCTCGAACGGACTAAGGAGATTTGCGATGTCGTTTAAATGCCTTGCACTACTGCTCGCCCTAATTGGGGCGGATATGATCGTTTCCATTGAAGTAGCGCCTGCCGCGCCATCAGGTTGGGTCAAAAAATAAGCGCCGTGGTCTCTTTATGCGGCGGCCGCTCTTGGATCGCAGCATCCGCCCGGTGGGTCTTCCGTCGCGGCGATGTGCTTCTCGCGCCGTGCGACGCAAATCGTTCTGTTGATCGCGTTTCCGCGCGGCAGGGGAGAGCGATCCCTCCTTCCGGCTATTCCCTTGGTGGGACGTGGAATGCGACATTCCCCCGGAGCCGACACGCCTTTCGGCGTGCGTGCCTAAGCGATGCTGAATGAACCAATCTGGGCGCGGGTTAGAAGCCCAAGCGGTAACGATCGTCACCCGGAGGGACGAGACCCGCTGGGATCAGCGGGGCTCAGTCGCGTGATCGGAAGCGAGCGCGATAGAGCGTGACCCGGCGTCGGCCGGGAGCCGCAAAAAAATGCGGAACTAGAGATAGTGCCTAAGTTGTTCCTCTGTCAGCCCAGCCTCCTTGATGATTCGCTTGAGAAGCCATCGCGGAAACTCTCCGCCGTGCATCGGCAACGTGAGCGGCGTTCCTGAGCTTTCGACGCGGACGATACTGCTTCTTGGATTCGCTGGCGGCGACTTCGCATGGCGGCGGAGAAATCTGAAGGCCCTACAGCCGTCGGCCGCAACCACCTAACCATCCCGTTCGCGTAAGCGGTTATCTGGAACGCGAAGGTTCTTGCGCGCAAGGGCGGCCGCTTGCCGCGCGATGCCGTATGAGCTCCACTGCGTCAAATCGCACCCCGCCGCGAGAAGATTGGCGCGGTCCCTGTCGAACCGAAGCTAGCGCGTGCCTCACGATCGCACGCCACCTCAAAAAGGAGCTCATCAAGCGGGACGGCCTTTCATCTCAAACGCTGTTACAAAATGCCGTCACAATTCCGCCGAACAGAACATCACGTAGCGTTGGGGGAATAGAACCCTCATGCAATAATGGAACGCTAACTGGCGCGGAACCGGGGGGCGTTCGATGTCCGCAACACACTGGGTTGTACCTTCAATAACAAGCTTATTGCTCAGTGGGTGTGGTTTTGGTGTTTTTGTTCCGGAATCTCAAGAGTTTTACCAGCCGAAAGCAATTGAGAAGGCCGACGAAAACGTAATAGTAAACCAAGTTAAATGCGAAATCCATCTCGGCGTCCAGGAAGCAGACGCTGCGTATGGTAATGATCGCAGAAAGCCCAACAATATTGCGTGGCTTGATAATTATGTCGCGAAGGTGACATTTAAAATTACCCTTGACGAGAAGGGTGCGGTTGCGCCGGGAATTTCATATGTTAATCCGTGGCCAAGTTCCGTCATAACTTTTCCCGGCGCGGCGAGTGTAACCGTTTCACGAATGTTCTCGCTCGGTGCCGGTGCATCACTTTCTTCTGAGGCACAACGTATCGAGACTCTCGGATTCACATATAAAATAAGCGATCTTCTGGCAGAGGGTCCTATTACGCCCCCGTGCAGCAATGAACAGGGAATTCTGATTCACAGCGATCTAAAGATTCCCGATTTCATTCTGAACAAGGCATATATTGCTCGTGTGCCCGGCTCAGTCACGGAGGCGAGGGCAAGCCCAACGCCGGCGAATTCGTCGCCTTTCAATGCCTTTAACTATGAAGTGTCATTCGCTGTTATGTACGGAGGAAATGCGACGCCCAGTTGGAAATTCGTCCGAGTTACCGACAATCCAACTTCTCCTTTTTTTTCTTCGTCAAGGAGTCGAACCCACGACGTAACGATTACTATGGGTCCCCCCGGTCCGCCTGCAAACGGTACACCGCAACTGTCGCAAGACGGGCAGGCCATACACAACGCAGCAATGATCGGCCAAGCAGTCGCGGCCGCGCTCAAGGCACTCCAGCCCTAAGCGCTTACATCGGAGAGGTTTTACGATGGCAAAGCTTCAAACACATGAAATTGCCCCCGCAATCGCAAAATATGGAAAGCCAAAGGCTGTTCCAGGGGTCGACTGTGCCGACAGTGCCAAAAATCCACCGGGAACAATTTGCTCAACAACTGATTGTGTTCAGGGGGCAAGGCTTATCCAACGCTGCGATCAAACGAAGGGATGCACGGAGTACGAAGTTATACCGTGCTAAAGATAATGCACTTCGCGCGGCGCAATCCCCGCGCCAGCGTGCCCCGGGGTTGCTCTGCGATGACCCCGGCAACTGCCCCACTGCCTACCGCACTCTGCAAAATGTAGCCCGGAACTCCAACGCCGATGTCGCATGAGCTCCGTTGCGTTAAATCACAGGCGTCACAAAACGGCGTTATTTCAGGGGCCCACGCCAACGCGCCAACCATTGTTTCTAGCGGCGGTGCCGTACAGACTCCATCGTGGCTAATTCAAAGGCGAGCGCCGAGGAAGGCGCTAAACGGGGGACATTGCGTGAAAACAATATTGCTTTGGTCAATCGCTGCGCTGAGTCTTTTTGGGATCGTTTCCGACGCCTCGGCCGCGATCGTCGGCATAACGTCGCTTAGCGGAAATGACTCGATCGATTGGTCCCAGCTCGGGCCGGCGTTTACGGGTGTCTCGAGTCCTCAAGGTGTTTCTTCTGTGGGCGGCCTAGCGGCTACTGTGAGTAGCGGCTCGTTGGAGCGCTTGGATGAAGGAAACGGCTGGTCAGGGAATTTCACGGGTGGGACGCCGCTTCTCTGGGCTACGGGTGCCGCAACAACATCAGAAATCACCCTGAATTTTGCCCATCCCGTCTTAGCAGTGGGAGCCCAAATTCAATTTCAAGAATTCGGCGTATTTACCGCCCAGGTCCTTGGAGGCGACGGGGTCGATCTCGGAACGTTCACTGAGGGCGGTCTCAGCACTTCGAACGGCGATGGGTCAGCTATCTTTATAGGCCTGAGCAGCAATATCGGGGATATTACTCAAATCCAGTTTTCATTGACGAATAATGGCGCATTTGCGATTGGCACCGTCGAGTTGCAGACCCTAGGATCTGGCGTCCCCGAACCATCGACATGGGCGATGATGCTGGTTGGCTTTGCTGGCCTGGGGTTTGCAGGATTTCGCAAGACGCGAGCTCGCTCTGTGCCTGCACTCAGTGCCTAATCGCCCCGCAACAGTCGAATTTCAGCAAGACAGTCACTCGCCAAAGTGTGGCTACGCGTCCGAAACGTGTGGACACGTAGACAATCGTAATTTGATTGCTCGAACCGCGCCCCGCGACCCACTACCGTCGAGTCGAAACAAAGCTCTAGAACAAACCATGAATCATAGCTAGGCTGTTCGGTATGGGATTTCGCAACATCGATCATCAATTGTCTTTCCTCGAACGGCCTGAGCTTGACGCGGCCGTCGCCGGCATGGCGGATTCCGGGGCGGAATCCCGGGGGGCCGTCTTCACGCGGCGCGAGGTTGTGGATTTCATTCTCGATCTGGCCGGTTACACGATCGATAAGCCGCTTCACCGCGCGAGGCTGCTCGAGCCATCGATGGGGCGAGGCGACTTCTTGACGCCTGCGATCGATCGTCTACTCGAAGCCTATCAGAGCGAGGTTGGCGAACGGAACGACGTGATCAAAGACCTTGGCGACAGCGTGCTTGCGGTCGAACTGCATAAGTCGAGTTACGAAGAGACGCGCGCCCTGGTGGCGGACGTGCTGCAAAATAAAGGTCTCACGCCAGCGGAGAGCGGCGTCTTATGCGAGCGTTGGCTCCGACAAGGTGATTTTCTGCTGTTACGGCCCGAGCGGGATTTCACGCATGTGATCGGAAACCCGCCTTATGTGCGTCAAGAGCTCATTCCCGATGTGCTGATGGCCGAATATCGGCGGCGTTTTAGCACGATCTATGATCGCGCCGATATCTATGTGCCGTTCATCGAGCAATCACTGTCCCTCTTGGCCCCTGGGGGAACCTTAGGTTTCATCTGCGCCGATCGCTGGATCAAGAACCGATATGGCGGACCGTTGCGCCGGTTCGTCGCCAACAATTTCCACCTCGAGCACTTCGTCGACATGGTGAACTCGGACGCGTTTTTGTCCGACGTGATCGCCTATCCCGCGATCGTCGTTATCAGTCGACAGAAATCGGGGCCAACTCGCATTGCCGCGCGCCCGGCCATCGAAGCCGACGGCCTGCGCAGCCTCGCCAAGGCGATGACAGCGCCAAAACTCGGAAATGATACACGCGTGACGGAAGTCGCGCGCGCGGCGAACGGCGCTGAACCATGGATGCTAGAAGCACCGGATCAACTGAGTCTCGTGCGCCGGCTCGAAGTCGACTATCCGACACTTGAGGAAACCGGCTGCAAGGTCGGCATTGGGGTCGCCACGGGTGCCGATCAAGTGTTTATCGGCCGCTTCGAAGAGCTTGACGTCGAGCCGGATCGAAAACTCCCGATCGTCATGACTCGCGACATTCTCGACGGCTCCGTGAACTGGCGCGGCTTCGGCGTCATCAATCCGTTCGGTCCTGACGGCAAACTGGTGTCGCTCAAGAGCTACCCGAAGCTGGCGGCCTATCTCGAGCAACATGGCGCGGCGATTAAAGCGCGCCACGTATCCAAGAAAAATCCGCACGGGTGGTATCGCACGATTGACCGCATTTACCCCGAGCTGACATTCGTCCCGAAGCTTCTGATCCCCGATATTAAGGGGGAAGCGCATATCGTCTACGAGCCGGGCAAGCTTTATCCGCATCACAATCTTTATTTCGTGACGGCGACTGAATGGGACCTTCACGCCTTGCAAGCGGTGTTGCTCTCCGATGTCACGCGCGCTTTCATCACGTTGTACTCAACCAAGATGCGCGGAGGTTATCTGCGCTTTCAGGCGCAATATCTACGTCGCCTGCGCGTGCCACGCTGGCGCGACGTTTCGATCGCGCTGCGCGCCGAACTTATTGATGCGGGAAAATTGCGCGAGGCCACCGCCTGCAACGCGGCGGCAGCGGCGCTCTACAAACTGACACCGATCGAACGGCAAGCGCTCGCGGTTATTCCGGGAGTTGCTGATGCCGCTTGATCTCGCCGATTACGAAGCCAAGGCCAAGGAAGCGATCAAGGTATTTTGGGGAAACCGCGCCGCAGCGGTCGCCAAGCAGAAGGAACTCGGGCGCGAGGACCAAGGCGAACGCGCCGGCGTCACCGGCGGCAAGAACATGGACGGGTTCATCGCCCTGATTCAGGACGTGATCCGCGCTAATGGTCTGACCGACGCGCACATGATGATAGGTCGGCGAATGCTGACGCTGCCTGGTTTCTTTCGGCCGACAAAACTCTGGGACCTACTGATTATCAATCACAGCCGCCTCGTAGCCGCGCTCGAATTGAAATCCCAGGTCGGACCGTCATTCGGGAACAACTTCAACAACCGGACAGAGGAAGCGCTCGGCACGGCTGTCGACCTCTGGACGGCCTTTCGGGAAGGCGCTTTCGGCGAAGCGCCGCGCCCGTTCGTCGGATGGCTGATGCTCGTCGAAGATGCGCCGGAATCGCGATCACCGGTGCGGGACAGCTCGCCGCATTTTCCGCTATTTCCCGAATTCAAGGGCGCGTCCTATCTCGAGCGTTACAACATCCTGTGCCGGAAGTTGGCACAGGAACGGCTCTACACGACAGCGACCATCATGGCGTCGCCTCGCACGGCCGCAGATACGGGCGAATTCGTTGAACTTTCTGAACTCACAGCGCTCAAAACGTTTATAACAAGCTTTGCTGGGCATATTGCGGCTGAGGCAGCGCGGGGCATCGAATGAGTGGCGGGCTACGGGATGTCACTGTTCCGGCGTGCCCGCCGCATATCGTAAGCGCCGATCAGGTAACCCTAGGGCTGCGCTTTACGGATCATGACAAGCTGCCCGACGTGGGCTCTACGATCGGACCAGGGCGTGGCTGTTCCTTGTGGAGGCCGTCACGTCACACGGGCCGGTGTCACCGAAGCGGATCGTCGAGCTCGAAGTCATGCTCAGCAAATGCAAGGCTGGCCTCGTCTATTTGAGCGCGTTTCCGGACATGGGGGAATTCAAAAAGCATGCGAAAGACATCGCGTGGAAAACCAAGGTCTGGCTCGCCGACGTGCCGGATCACCTGATTCACTTCAACGGGGATTGGTTCTTCGGGCCACGAAACCGATAGATTGTAGGGGATCATGGTAGATATTCCACTGGGGCTTCGGCAAGCATTAGAAGCGGGGGAATGCGTCCTCTTCATCGGAGCGGGACTCGGATATCATCTCTGGCGGGATGGGGTACACGCGCCCGATGGCAGAACGCTCGCCATAGAAATGGCCGAGCAATTCAGGATTGATGGTGGCCCGTCCCCGGAGTTGCCAAAAGTGTCCCAAATTGTGGAATTGAGGAAAGGACGGACCGAACTCGAAACGTTCCTCAAAAAGCGCCTAAGCGATCTTACGCCGGACGCGGCCTTCCAATGGATCAGTGGTGTGCGTTGGCGTGCAATTTTCACCACCAATTACGACAATGGAATAGAGCAGGCTTACGGCCTCCGCGCAGAACCACCACAAACTCCAATCCCGATTGCATCAACGTCGGAACTCGTCTCGTTCGATCGTCGCTTTCAAGTGCCTCTTTACTACCTCCATGGAAGGCTTTTCGGAACTGACAAGCCCCACATTATCATAACCGAAAGCGACTACGCCACTTTTCGCAAACAGCGACAAATGATGTTTGAAGTACTCAAACAGGAGTTCGCGACTTCAACCTTTCTTTACGTCGGTTATTCGAATCAGGACCCAAATTGGAAGATGATTCTTGAGGAACTTCGGTCCGAATTTTATCCGTCGCGCCTGCCGTCATCATATCGGGTGGCACCTACAACTGGGACCCTCGACGACGAAATTTTGCGCGCTCAGCAGATCGATACGATCGGGTGCACCTTCGATGAGTTTCAGAAAAGCGCCGCCTTGGCGCTTGTCGGCTCAAAGGTCCCGGCGGACGCTCTAAGAAACTTACAGGCGTCGGTTCCCAGCGAACTACTACCGGCATTTGAGCGGAACCCGGCCGCGGTCGCGCGCCTGCTGAGCTCCTGGGAGTACGTCAACCAAGCACCATTCTCCGTGACTCCAAATGTTAGGGATTTCCTGCGCGGCGATCGGGCAAACTGGGGCCTAATCGCCAAGAAAATAGCGTTCGAAAGGGACCTTGAGGAAGAGGTTTACGACTCATTATTGGACTACGCGACAAGTTCGGCAAAACGGCCCACCGCGAAGCTTGTCCTCGCACCGGCAGGCTACGGCACGACCACCTTCATTCGTACTATTGCGGCGCGGCTCGTTGGCGACCGCGCGGGTGCGGTGTTTCTACACAAGGAAGGTACGCCATTGGTGCAGGGCGATATCGAATTCGCGACATCGCTATTCTCAGAGTGTCCGTTTTTCCTGATCGATAACGCGGCAGATCATGAAGTGGCTACTTATGAAGCAATCCAACACCTTCGCGATAATGGGAAGTCAGCGCTTTTTCTGCTGGGGGAACGATTGAACGAGTGGCGGTACGCAAGACATGGCAGAACGTCTGGGCATGAATTCGTTATCGAGCCACTTAGCGACCCCGAAATAACTCGCCTCCTGAGCTGCCTGGAAGCTAACAATGAATTGAACGCGCTTGCCGAACTGACCCCGGAATTTCGCATCGCTGCAATAAAGCAGAATTACCAGCAGGAACTTTTGGTCACGCTGCGAGAGGCGACGGAAGGAAAAGCTTTTGACGCGATTCTGGAGGATGAATTTCGATCGATACCCACTGACCTCGCCCGGCGGTTGTACCTTGTCGTTTGTTGCTTTTACCAAGACGGCGCGATGGTGCGAGACACCCTTATTGCGGAGATTTTAGGTATCAATGTTGCTGCAATGTACTCGGCGACATCCGACGCGACCAATGGTGTAATAATATTCGAGGAGATTGATCCGTCCTACGGGCATTTTGCGGCGCGGGCGAGACATAGGAAAATTGCGACCGTCGTTTGGGAGCGGTGCGCGGATCCTGGGGAGCGCGAACAAACCATCTTGAGCGCTCTATCAAAAATGAACTTGAACTATCGCACCGACGTGAAGGCGTTTGAGAACTTCATTCGCTCCGACCGTCTCGTCGACAGCATCCGCACCCTAGACGATCGCGTGCGCTTTTTTGAGCAGGCATGTCAAAAAGACCCCACCAGTCCGTACGTGCGCCAGCACTATGCCAGGATGCTGGCCCGTTCGAACCAGCCCAATCTCGCCCTGAGTCAGATTGACGAAGGTCTGAAACTTAACTCACAGATTCGAGTCCTTCATCACACTAAAGGAATGGTCCTTCAACAGCTGGCTATGACGATAGAAAGCAGGGAAATCGCGCGTCGGCGCTTGGCTCAAAGCGAAGAAGAGTTTCGTCATTGCTTGAACGCGAATAACAAGGACGAATATTCGTATCATGGACTTGCAACGCTATATGTCGAGTGGGCAAAGAGAACGTCTGATCCTTCTGAAGTGGCCGACTATCTCGCGAAAGCCGAGGCGGTAGTCAACGACGGGTTGCGACATGTGCGTGTTCGCGATGGTCTTTGGATAGTCTCATCCCAAATACAACACATCCTCGGTAACACCCCCGAATATATGCAGGCCCTCGTTAAGGCAGCGACGGGGTCATCGACCAGTGTCGTCGCGAAGTATCTGTTGGGGCGCGCTTATCGCAAGAGCGGTGATCCCCAAAAAGCCGTCGAAGTATTGAAACCTGTGATCGAAGCTCATACCGACGAGTTTCGTGTGTGCGTGGAATACGCTCGGGCGATGGAAGCACTTGGCGAATCTTACGCCAAGTGCATCGCGGTTCTGAGATTAAGTACTCTGTATGGTTTGAGCGATCCACTCTTTATCGCGACGCTTGGCGGCATGATGTTCCTCAACGGTGAATTCTCGCCAGCCAGGGAATTGTTCGCGAAATCATACAAGCGTGAGTTCCCCGCCCAGGAGCTTTTGCGAATCCACTATCGACCGAGAGACCCTACCGCCTTGACCAAACCACTGCGCCTTGAAGGTAGGGTTACCTCTGTCAAGGCGGGCCACGCCATCTTAGACGCAACAGGATTTCCCGCGTTCATTTGCCCAGGTTCAAAGTTTGGAACAGTCGTTATGAGGACCGGTCTGCGAGTGCAATTCGAGCCGGCGTTCAACGCCAAAGGACCGTTAGCCGATCGGGTTTCGTTATGGTCTGCCGCCCCAGCTTGAAAACGCGGGGAACTATGACGTGGCAACAGTGTCACAAGCGACAGGAATTTGCTCGGGCATCGCTTGTCTCTAGCATTAACATAAAGGACGTTATGTTATACTATGGGCATGAACGACGCTTCCGAATCCAAAGCCCTTGTGCCAGCCGAATACTGGCCGCTGGCGAGCGGCCGCGACGCTTCGCGCCTGGCCGACCCCTCGTTCCGAGGGTCGTCGCGGCGGCCGGCGATCGCGCCGCACGGCGCTTTCTGGAATTCTTCGCCGTCACCATCGAAGACCCCAACACGCGCGAAGCCTACTTTCGCGCTTGCCGGCGCTTCTTCGCCTGGACGGACGCCCGCGGCCTCAAGGAACTGATCGATATCGAGCCGATGCAGTGGGTGCGCCTGCGCTAAAAAGGCGGCAAGCTGCACGAGATGCCGGCGCATCATAATTTGGAGGCCTATCTCGACGCCTATCTTCTGGCGGCGGGGATCCTCGAGGCAAAGAGGACGCCCCTTTTCCGCTCGGCGAGCTGGCACGGCGGTCAGCTGACGGAATCGGCGATGCACCGGGTCGATGTCCGGCGTATGATCTGCCGCCGCGCCGAAGACGCCGGCATCGGCGACGAAATGTGCTGCCATACGTTTCGCGCCACGGGGATTACGGCCTATCTCGACAACAGCGGCACGCTCGAAAATGCACAAGCGATGGCGGCGCACGAAAGTCCGCGCACGACCAAGCTCTATGACCGGACCAGCGATGAGATTACGCTCGACGAAGTCGACCGGATCGCGATTTGACGGAATGGAGCCTATGCGACCTCCGACGACATGGGGGTGGCGCAGGCTAGCAGAGGGACGACTTGTCACGACTGTCCATTCGCGATCTTATCGAACTTCCGGCCCGTCGCTGCGTCGGATGGACGGCTTTGGGAGGGTATCATGTTCCGACACTCGGCTCTGGCAGTAGCTATCGCTTTTTTTCAGCTGCCAATATTTTCCGTGCAAGCTCAAACATCTAGTGACTGTTACAATAAGTGGTCCCACGACAAATCAGAGTGCAGAGATGCCCCGAACGGCGAGAATCCGGTTTGCATGAAGGATGCGGAAAATACGTATAGTGGGTGCATTGCGGATATAAACAGGGCTCCGAGTGACGTCTGTAACACACTTCATTTACAGCACGGACACGCGTATGCTTTGAAAAACGGTGGTTCGGTGATGTGTCCATAACTTGCCTTTCGCCCGAAGACTTCTTTGGCAATGTCGGCAAATTTCCAAAATAAGCCGGCCGAACAAGAGTCGCCGAGCGAGGAAGCAGGGAAATGAGATATGTCCAGATTGTTTGTCCGGAATCTTAGGTAATACGCGCGTCGAAAGGTCGACGACATGTCATGGCTAATTCATTTTACGAAGATTACTTCGGTATCTGTCGTTGGTATGTTGATCTGTCACTCTACGACGTGTGGCGCAGAAGAGATTTTCGTTTGTCACGAATCGAGCTTTATATTCGAAACCTACGACGAGTGGGATGGGTATCAGAAAACCAGTGGCACTTGCAGAGAGTCACCCAATCAGTGCCACAACCATCAAAATTTTGAACTAAAATTTGCGAAGGCCGAACTCAAAAGTTCGCGATTCGCGTATTCTGGACATTGGGTGAATGAATATGACGACAAAACGGATAGAATTATTGATGTAACAATCTCCAGATTAGAGGGGACGTTCGCGGAAAAAGACAATCTTAAATTACGGTCAGGTTTCGGCTATACGAAGTCGACCTATCTTGGGACCTGTGAATTGACCGACGTTCAATCCAAGTTTTGAGGGCGCAGTCGATCTGCGTTCGCAAAGGTTTGGGGCGATTTCAGCGCCTTGACGCTCGCCCTTTGTGCGTGGTCCGCAATCAAGGCTAATGCTGTGAAGCATTCATGCCGCGCGAACCGAGTTGGCATGGACCCGAAAGACGGTCGCAACCTTGGCCGCAGCTGGGGTCTTTTGCGCATGATAAAGGACATTATCATGCGCTTTTGAGGACAAAAACCCACAACCGCGAACGCGCGTTTGGTCGCGCGTGCTGCTTAGCGTCCCATTTCCTCCGCGCGCTCGGCGACGGCCTCGATTATCGCGGCGAGGTAGGTGATATTCTGGTTCGAATGGCCCTGTTGCATCCGCTGGGCAATCGCGGCTTGCATGAGGCGCACGAAGCCGCTCAATGGCGCGTCTGGGTACTTTTCGCGGAACTCGCGCAATAAGTCCCGTGGTTCTATGATTGGGTCCGCCGGCCGCGTTTTGGAGAACAGGCCCATTAGAGCCTCCGGCTTTCAAGATCGAGCGCGATTACGTCGAGAATGTCTAATGCGTAAGGCGACGGCATGAACCGTTCGTCGCTCGCTAACCCTTTTGTGAGTTTTTCGAACAAGCGAATGAAATGGCTCGGCGGCGCGTTGCGGTTGCCCATGCGCCAACCCTCCGCGATTGCTTGCGGCGAAAGAACCCGTCCCGCAGCCGGTTCCTTTTTGCTGAATAGTCCCATCTCTCTCCCCTACGCCCGGTCTCCGCGAAGCTTCCGAGAGTCTGATCTGCCATCTGGACCTGAATTTTGTGTTAAGAATTTCAAACTAAATCAAAGGCTCGCGCGTGTTACACAAATATTGATTTTCGCATCGCATGATGAAACGTCTTTGATGGAGTGTCAGCTATGTGGTTACTAATCGCGTCTGTGCTTCTCGGAATTGTGGGATGGTTGGCAACGAGCTTCTTCGCTAAGCCATTACTAGATTTCCTGAACCTAAGAAGCCAAGTGCTTGAGGAAATGTTTTTCACCGCAAACGTCGATGATGAGAATATGACCGTCTACGAGTCTGCGAAAGAATCGCTGCGTCGTCTCGGGGCGAAGGTGCAGGCGACTGACGTTAGAGCATTGCGACCGTTACGTTGGTTTCTTTCCAAATGGGGATATAACCTTGGCATGGCTGGCAGCGGCTTAATCGGGCTATCTAATTCTTTGAATGTGTCTGGACGTCATCTTCACGCGGATAAAATCGAAAAAGGCTTGCGCTTGCCCCGCACTTCTGCCGACGAATTCCTCGACGAGGTTAAGCAAGAGATTCGGAATCCCCACCGTTAAAGCTCCGGTTTGTCGCCTCCTTCGAGTTGCGCGCTTTAAGACCAACTGTGCTGCCATTCGCAAAGCCGCATAAGCTCCATTACGTCAAATCTCGCGCGCCAGCACGCGAACCCTCATCGTCCCATGCCCGGCCGCTGCGCCGTATGCCAAGCCGGCCGGGTGTTGACCTTTTTCGCGCCGCACTGGCTGCACCGCGTGCGCTGCCCGACTTGAGGCACCCTCAATGAGGCGGGCAGCGCGTCCACGTTCACATCGGCCTCGTGACCGCACGCCTCGCATGATGCGGTGACGGCATGCACGCCGTTTTGCCGCATGTTCCCCAAGTCCATAGGTCGGCCAGTGACGCCCATGGATGATTTTCGCACAAACAGCGCCTTCCTAAAACTAGGGCCTGGTTGCATCTGCTGATGCAACCCTGGCCGTCGCCGAGACCGGGGTGCGCAAGGGGAAAACGGAATCTGCGGGGTGGTGCGGGCCGGAGCGCAGCGACAACACGGCCCGCTGATTGCGCTTGCGCCGCGCCGAGAGTCTCGCCCCTAGCCTTTTCTTCGCGCGAAGGATCGTAACCGGCAGGTTACGCCGACTGCATGGGGCGCTTGCGCCTAGAGCCTGGCCTAACGGGACGCGCCAAATTCCTCTTGTACTTGCTCGCGGTTCTGGCAGACTCGACCCTGCGACTGCGGGCCGTGTTCAAGCGCTCGCTTCACCCGAATCTTTTTTCGCCTCATGTTGTGTTCCCGCGTTCTTCTGTCTGTGCTGCTGCTCTCACTCGCTATCGCGCCGGCGCGCGCATCGGAGACGACGCAGACGGGAGGCACGCACGCTTGCGGGAAATCAATCCAAGAAAATCTGGCCGCTGCGCGGCAGGCGCTGCAGTCCAACGATACGGCGACGCGCGCGGCGCTCGTCTGCATAGCGGAAGCTACCGCTGCTTTAAATGAGCGTGTGGAGAACCTCGATCAAGGTCGGTCGGCGACTGGTGAACTGCGCGCGCCTTTCCTGGACTTCCCACCGCCGCCGAGCCGCTGATGACGCGCTTCGCGAAACAGGCCGGTATTCTGTCAGCAACTTTGCTGGCCGCGCTTTGCCTGAGGGCCTCCCCCAGTCTCGCAGCCTGTAACCCTGCGGGTAACGAGGGCGATGTTTCCTACAGCTCCGTCACTCACATCATGCAGTATTGCAATGGCACCACCTGGGTCAGCATGGGCCAGCCCTACTCAGTAGGTTTCGGTACGTTGACGACTGGCGATCTCTGCGCCGCGACTAGCGGCACACAGATCAGTTGCAGCACGGTTTTGGTGGGGGATGTCACGACGGCGGCCGGAACCGTGACGACGACGGTTGCAAAAATTCATGGCACGACGGTCAGTGGCACAACCGGCACCGGCAATGTGGCGTTCTCAGCCTCGCCGACATTCACGGGCACCGTCACCGGCGCGGCGTCAAACTGGAGCGGCAGTGTCGGGATAGGGACGGCGTCGCCGCAAGCGACGTTACAGGTTCAGAGCGGACAGATATTGGTACCGAACGGCTCTGTGAACGCCCCTTCGGTAGCTGTTGGTACCAGCAATACCGGCATCTATAGCGTGGGCTCGACGGGGTTGGGATTAGGTGTGAATGGAAGTGATGTATTGGATTACGGAATTAGCACTTCGGGCTATTTGACGGCCAGCGAACCTTTAAAGATCAGTTATTTGGGGGCTGGGACAGCCCCACTGCAAGTTGTTCAGGTTGGTGCTACCGGTACCACTTATCTTGCACAATTTCTTTCGCCGTCTATGAATGCTTATAACGTGAGCATAATTCCCTTCGGAGAGAATAGCAGCACGGATAACGAAGGAATATTGGGATTTCAATATGTCTCAAGCACCTCGACGTCCAATAACATTCAAATAGGATTTTCGGGTAATACCAATCTATTAAACTTGGCGGCAACCGGCACAATGACGTTGACTGGCAGCGGCATTTTTACCGGCTCCGTCGGGATCGGGACGACGTCGCCGGGAACATCGCTCGATGTGTATGGAACGGTCGATACCAGAGCTAGAGTCCAGACTTCTGACGCTAATTCGGCTCACTATACCGGGTTTCAGCTTGCGAACGGCGCTGGCACTCCCGAAGGTGGGATGTTCCTTCAAAACAGCAACAAAACTGTTGTACAATTTTGGTCCAATTCGGGAGATGTATTGAATCTTTCCGGAAGTAACGTCGGGATCGGGACGACCAGCCCGAACGCCGGCGCTGTGCTCGATCTCAGCGCCAACACGAATTCCATGCTCCTGCCCGTCGGCACGCAAGGACAGGAGCCCAGCTCGCCGGTCGCCGGCATGATCCGTTACGACAGCACGATCAGCAATGTCGAATATTACAACGGGTCAGCGTGGACCCCTTTTAGACCGTCCGGCCCCCCGCCCGGGGCCGGAAATTTCGTTCTGACCGCAACCCATTACGCTGCTAACTTCGGTGGCATTTCGAGCGCCAACGCCGATTGCCTGACCGATTTGACAACAAACACGGGATGGTGGGGCTACACGCAGGCCAATGCCACTGGCCGCTTGACCAGTTCCAAGGTCTTTGCGTTCCTTTGCGACGGCACCACCTGCAACAATCTTCAGGCAAGCACGGCCTATTATTTTGCTAATAGCGGTGACAATTCGGCCGGCGGCGCTTCCTTCACGACCAACAGCAGCGGTTTTGGCCCAAATGACAGCCTCAACTGGGCCAGGGCTGACCATTTTGGTGGCGAGACCAACACTGCCTCGGGTTGCTTCGGTTCTTGCCGTCCCTGGACCGGTCGTTCTGCAGGAACAAACACTCTCTGGAACGGCACGTCTTATAACGGCGGTAATTGTAGCGCCTGGACATCAACCGCGGGCACCACGGCAGCAACGGGGGATTTTCCCAACGTCACCACGTCGAGCCGCTGGAGCTTCAGTCCCGATCCCTGCACCCTTCCCCAATCTCTGATCTGCTTCGTGAATCCATAAAGCGCTGTGCGGGTGCCGGTGCGCGTGTCGTCACCCTCCCATGCCGGGCCGCTGGATTGTGTGCCAGGCCGGCCGGGTGTTGACCTTCTTCGCGCCGCACTGGCTGTACCGCATCCGCTGCCCGAGTGAGGAGTCGCTGAGCGCCTCTTCCGGCATCGCAGGCGTCACAAAACAGCGTCATTTGCTTTTGAGACTCAAACACGTCCTTTGTGACGCCGCGCCGCGCTAGCTTCGTCGACTCTGCCCCGTGTGCCACCCTTCGGCGAGCGTCAAGGGATTGCGCTGAACCCCACCATAGGATTCACTCCACGCTTGGTCTTTGGCAAAGCTGGCCTTGATCGGGATGGGGTTGGGGAATGCGACTTCTGCTTTTGACTTTCGTGGCGTCGGTGGCTGTTCCTTGCCTTGGAATTGCTCAAGACGCGCCGAACCCTGGCACAATTGCGCGCGATATCATTCGCATGAAAGCATGCGAGGCGTCGTGGAATTACCATGTGCAGGAAGATGCCAATGCTAGGGTAGCCATCGGCGGGTTAATCATGGAAGACCCGACCGGCGCGCCAGATAGCATCGGCACCGTCAGCGGAACGAAATATACGTTTTCCGGCAACGCGGCGGCGGATGAAGATGCCTGCGGATGGTATTTCATTCCAAGCGGCGCGCTGGCGCAGCAACAGGCCAGCGCGATCAATCAAACCATGCCCGCGTTCACGAAGGCGGGCAACGAAATCGTCGAGATAATTCCTCCGTCAACCCCCGGCACTGAGCGGCCGATCAGCATAACCGTGAACTCAAAAGCGATGAGAGACGCCATCGCTCAATATCGGAAAGCGGCAATTATCGCTGACGGCATGCCGACAACCAGCCCACCGAAATTAAACCTCAAAAGCAGCAGCGATGCGACATCGAGGCTTCGAAAAATGATCTCCGATGATATGACCGCATTCGATTATCTTTTCTCTGCCGCGCCGTAGGTTGCGGGTTCGTAGTCAACAAGAAGGTGCATGGTCGTGAGCCAAATTGACCCGAAGAAGTGGGCGCTCGATCCGGAAACCGGCGAATATCGCCGTATAACCTTTTCCAGCAAGTCCGGAGTCCTCGTCAACAAGGCCTCGTATCACGAGCGCTCGACAAAACGGCTCGTAGTAATTCGGTCGGTCTACGGACTTTTAAAGGGTTTCGCGCTTGCAGCGGCCGCGCTGGTCGTTTGCATTGTTCTAACGCAAAGCGCAGTGGCGCATAATTATCACGGGAGCCATTTTCTTCTGATAATGCTTGGTCTGCTGGGCTGCCTCTTAAGCGTCGGCGGACTTTTTTATGCGGCTCTTTTTTTGCTGACTTCTTTTATTCAACTCCAAAGCGCGGAATTAGAGCTTGGCCCGCCGCCAGACCCGCAGCCAGGTCGCGAAGAAGTCGAGCAGCAAAAGGCCTATGGGGATGCAAATGCGGCGAGTGTCCAGGACATACACCAAATATTGGGCGGCAGCGCGCGATCGACGCCGATCGCAAGGCCCGCTCCTCCCGGCCCGCTCTACGACGAGTGACCCATATGGACTGGCTTACTCGCTCCAACGCTCCGCCGGCAACGCGATCGCTCGGCACAATCGGGTCGGACGCACCTGATGCTATCATTCTTGGGCGCGTCCTCGACGCTGACGGCGTCGGCCCTCGTATGCGCGATCCGGGCGAGCGGCATATCCTCGTCTTCGGTCCGAACGGTTCCGGCAAGGGAACACGCCTCCTAATCCCGAATCTGCTGCAACTGGAAGACCGCTCGATCTTCGTTATCGATCCCAAGGGAGAACTCGCGGCCGTCACGGCAAAGCATCGTGCGACCCTCGGCGAAGTGGTCATCATCAATCCGTTTGGGGTTCTCGCCGACCGGCCTGGCTATGAGCACTTGCAAAGCAGAGGGTTTAATCCTCTGACCGCACTCGATCCCCTTGTGAGGTCGTTCAATTCGGACACGGCATTGCTGGCCGAAGCCCTCATCAAAACCGAAAGTCAGAAAGACCCGCATTGGGACGATTCCGCCCGCGCGCTCGTCGCCGCACTCATCATGTATGTCGTCGCCGAAGCACTGGCGTTTAAGCGGCCGCCAAATCTGGAGCGCGTGCGCGCGCTTCTGTGCGCCGCGAGCAAAGAGCCCTCAAAAAAACATCCCCACGGTGTCGGTATTCCAAAATTAGCCCGCGAGATGATGGAATTAGGCCTGCGCGGCTTAGAGAATAAAGCTGGGCAATTCACCAACTGGAACGAAGAGATCCAATCCATCGCATCAAGCGCAAAGCGCCAGACCGAATTTCTCGACGACGACGAAATCGCCGACGACCTCAGCAAGCCAAGCATCGATTTTCGCGACATGAAAAAGCGGCCTATCACGGTCTATCTGATCCTGCCGCCGCAAATGCTTATGCGTCATGCGCGCTGGCTTCGCCTCCTCCTCACCTCGGCGCTCAACGCCAGCATGCGGGAGCGGCAACCGGGCGAACCGCGCATTCTCTTCATGCTCGACGAATTTGCCGCGCTTGGTCACCTGCAAATCATCGAAACAGTCTGGGCGCTCGTGCGCGGCTACGGCATTCAAATCATGCCGGTGCTGCAAGACCTTAATCAACTCAAGGGTATCTACAACGAACGTTGGGAGACATTTATTGGTATGGCCGGCACCGTCTTCTCGTTCGGCCCCAACGATCATACGACCGCCGATTGGCTGTCACGCCGCGCTGGCGACAGAACTGAAGTCGTCAAGGGATACAACCAGGGATCGTCGACCGGTGGACAAGGCAGCAGCAGCCACGGATTGAATTGGCAGCAGGTCAAGGTTCCGCTCCTCCCTGCTCAAAAGCTTTTTGGAATGGCACCGGGACAAACGCTGATCGCGCTGGCCGGCCTTAGCAACATCGTTTCGGGCTACGCACCTGGTTATTGGGAAATCGCGCGCTGCATCGAGCGCGCGCAACCCAATCCCTATTTCCACGGATGAGCGACACGATATGGGAGCGCGAGATTAGCGCCCGCCCCTGCCTCCCCTGCCGTTCGAGAAATTGCGGGAATTATTCGGGTCGTGGGTCGGGTCGAAATCCTTGTCGCTGGACACCCTATTGAACATCTTGGCTATGCGCTCGGCTTTCGCGTCGGAGATTTCACCGCGAGACTCTGACTTCTCCAACCGTTGGTTCGCGCTCGGCTCTTGTCCGTATTTCGAGACAACATCGCGCCCGTTGCTCGCGACGTGGGGTTGAGATTCTTTCTGCGCTTTGCTCGCCGCAAGTATGGCTTTGAACCGTTGCACCGTGCCCGGTATCGGCTCGTTCCGCTTGGCCTCCCGCGAGGCAAGCTTCTGAGCCTCCTGTTCCTTTTGCACAGCCGCCTGCTTTTCTGCCTCTTGCTGCCTTAACTTCTCGGCATCGTGCTCTCGTGCGGCCCGCTGCTTTTCCGCCTTCTCCGCCTCTAGCTCCATTTGCTTGATCGGACTCGGCGATCCTCCACCACCTCCTGGCGGCTTGCGATCGAGGATTTCGTGCGCTACGTCGCGCCATTCGGTCCCCAGCGGATGCGCATCGCTCTTAGCGACAACGGCTGGCTGAGGCGCAGGCTCGATTGGCGGTGTATGTCCGTGCATTTCGAGCCAATGTAAGGCCCCAGGATCACCCTTCGCGGCAAACTCTTTCGTGTAGTTGAGATACCACGCTTCGGCCGTTTGAATTTCGGGGTCGGGTGCGCGGGGGTGGGGCGGATCGTTGTTCGATTGATGGTTTGGCAATTCATCGTAGCGACCGGACTGGTGACGCCGACGATCAAGGGTCTCGGCCTGCGCGACCCATGAGACCGCCGCGCTATCGCCCTTTTGGGCGAGCTCTTTAGCATTGTTGAGGAGCTGCTGCGCGGCCGCCTTCTCAAGTTCCTGCTGTTGGCTGCTGGCCAGTTCCGGGGGCTGCTGCTCGCTTCTCGCATTTGCGGCCTCCCTCGATGCAAGCATCCGAGCCGTCAGTCGTTCCTTCGCCCCCCGATCTCGCGCCTCGTAGTCGGCGAGAGAGTAGACGCTATCGATATCGTTGTGTTCTTGAGCGTGAGAGCGATCGCCGTAGATAATCTGCGCGATCGCAGTTTCATGTTTGGGCGCGTATATCTCTTGCTCTCGAAGGCGCTCGGCATGGCTATCGACGCGCGCCTGTTGTTCCGGACTCAGTTTTGCGCGCGCAAGCTCTAGTTTTTCACGCTCAAGCCGATCCCAATATGCGCGCTCAAATTCTTCTCGTTGCTCACTGTCCACTTACCCGCTCCATCTCGCGAGACAGAACTGATACTATCCTATTTTCAGGGTTGTGGATCGCTGCCGTCGTCTGACGACTTGCCCAATATTTCATCGCATTTGAGCAGGGTGGCTACGTATTCAGGATGCGTTTTAGTGTAGGCGGCCCAAATCATTTTTGATAGCTCAAAGTGCTCGTTGCGGTGTTGCTCGATGTAGCCACCTATGCCATCCTCGCAATCGTTTGTTCGCTTATCCAGGCGCGCGATTTCCTTATTGAGAAGCGCCCGAAGACACTCAATTTCATTTTCTAATTTCGCAAATTTCTTTCTGATTTCTTCATCCATGTATCCTCCGTATGCGGGGGTTCTTTGCGAAAATCTACGCTTTTGCTTCTCGAAAAGTCTATGATTATTTGTCCGATTTTGGCTCCTCCAATTTTCGCCGGCGCTGCGTGGCGTCGCGGTGGCCTGCGGTCGCGCGTGCCTGCTGTCGTTCAACGAGTGCCCGTGAAGAGACGCTCCACTCATCGAGCAGCGCACGAATGGCGGCTGCAATCTCTCGCGAAGGCACGCTGTTTCTGGTCGCCTCGATCTTCGCGCCGTAAAAAGCGCGCATAACCGCACGCTCGCCCTCGAATGATGAGGCTCGCGTGAGCGCGTCACCCCTGGCATGATCTCGGTTTAGGCCTGCGGAGCGTCCTTCTTCTCGTACCTGTCGCAACCCGTCATATCGGCCAGCACTGGTTCGCGGTCGAGCAGGCACACCGTCAACACCCCGCCCTCTTTGCCCGTGCGCGTCCAGCCCGCCGCGCAATTGCGGCAATGGCTGGCGGCGTAACCCGTGGGCGTCTGCCAGGACGGTCTGAGTCTTGTCGTGAGCATGGTTCTCTCCCTTGCTTGTTGTTGGTTGTAATCGTCTCCCTGCGCCGCCGGCGTTCTTCCTGTCCTCCGCAATCCAGCGGCGCAAATCCTTAAGCGGATGCTGGCATAGATTCACGTAATCCGCAGCAAGTTTGCTCGCAGCGTAGCGGTCTCCACCGCTGTCGCCCTTCCCCTTGGTGCGCTTCGTAGGTCGAAGTTCGATCCGCTCGGGGGATATCAGGCTCCGCGCGGCGGCCTTGAAGGCCGACACCACCTCGATACCCGCGTCATTGAGCGACCGCAGGCACGAAGCAGCCTCGACTTCCACGCCTTCTGCCTGGCGCGAGAGCTTGGGCTGTGCTTCGATCCGCCGGCGGGGTGCCCGTTCCCCCGGCGGTTCATCGCGTTCGCCCTCGTCTGCCGCGTGCGCGGCCTCCACTGGCGCTGTTATCGTGATCCGGGCCGTTACCATGACCCTCATCGGCCCTCTGCGTGAACATCGCGCGAAACCGGTCTAGACGCTCGGCTTTCATGTCAGTCGTTTCAGCCTGCTTCTCGGCAGGCACGTTGCCATGACCTGCTGCTCCCGTCGGTGTCGCGGGCGTGGGTGCGGACGTATGCCCCAGACGCTCGGCGCGGCGGGACGCCTTGTTGGCTGATTGCTGCTGCGCGACCATGCCTTGACTTTGAGCCCAATCGAGAGGTCGACTCGTCGTTTGCTCCGGCCGGTTGTTCGCTTCCTCGATCTCTGACAATTCTTTCGGCGTCAACGGCCCCACAGGTCCGATTGCGCCGATCTGGTGGAAATGCGAGGCGGCGCGGCGATCGTCCACGCGGGCCATCTGACGGGACAACTGCTTCACGTCCTCGGCTGTCTCGCGCGCCACGAAAAGTTCGGCCTTATCGCGATGCCGCGTCAACGCGACATAGCTTGCCGCCGATCGCCAATGCTCCGAATGGTAGAGATAGGTTTGATCGAGTGTGCGCCCCTGGCCTTTGTATATCGTGCCGGCGTAACCGTGCCGGAAATCCTGAAATTCCTTGGCGTCGAATTCTATCAACTTGCCCGCGCGCCCATCGAGCCGCGCGGCGATCCGATCACCCTCGATCTTTTCAATCGTCCCGGCAGCGCCATTGATGAGTCCCTTGGCCTTGTCGGTGCCGGTGATCTGGATGCGGTCTTGCGCGGAGAAATCGGCGCGCCCGTGCTTGGTCTGGAAGCTGTGATCTTCGCTTCCGAGTTCGCCGCGCTCTTTGCGCACGGCGCGAATTTCGGCATTGAGGCGGTCAACGTCGGCGTTTGTGTAGGCGAACACGAAGCGGGATTTTGAGGCATCGGCGGCGCTATCCTTCGCCCATTGCGCAACCAAGGCAGCGCGGGCGGCCTCCTGACTATGCGTCCAATGAATTGCACCTTTCGCGTCATACATGGCGAGGGCCGTGTGGAAATTTCCCTCGGCCAAGAGTTCGGCCGCGCGTTTGTCGTCGTTCTTGTTTTGGCGGCGGACCTGGGCGAGTTCAGCCGCGCCGTGCTGGTCCTTGAGCACGCCGAACATGCCGCCGCGATCGATGCTTGAAAGCTGGCGATCGTCGCCGACCAAAATGAGCTTTGCTGCCGCCTTTTGGGCGTGGCCCGTGACTTGTGCCATGAGCTTGGTGTCGATCATGGCGGCTTCATCAAGAATGACGACCGTGCGATCGCTCCAAGTCGTACGGCCGTTATTGAGTTTGAAAAGTTCGCTGTGGATCGTGGCGGCGTGGCCGAAGCCGTTCGCGCGCATGTCCTCGGCGACGACATTGGTCGGGGCAAGACCGATCACATTGTAACCCTGGCGCGCGTAAGCCTGCCGGATCGCCGCTATCGTGAAGCTCTTGCCGGTGCCAGCCTGCCCGTCGATGAGGGCGAGGCCTCCAGGTCCAGTCGCATGGCAAACAGCTTCAGCCTGCTCGCGGCTGATACTGCTGAATTCCGGCTGGTCGAGCACCGCCCGACGGATCGCGAGATCGACGCCATGCCGATTGGCGCGCGCTAGCACGGCGGCAGCGCGCAACACATATCCTTCAGCCTCCAGGACGGCTCTTGTCGAATAGCGGGTGGTAGGGCCGTTGGCATCGTCAGCGAGGCGCACGATTTCGGGACGGGTCAAGACATCTTTCGCGAACTGCGCGCGCTCAAGTTCGCTCTTGATCTGTTTCGCCAGCACGCGCTCAAGGTCACGGCCTTTGAAGGTCGCTCGTTGCTGCGTCATCAATTCAAGGACGGCGGCGGCGTTGCGATTGGTGATGGCGTCGCGGAGCAGATTGGCTTCCTCGCGACGCGTGCATACGATGCCGCCGCTAAAATCACGCTCGTAACTTTCCGCCCATTTGGACAGCTTGAGGAAGTTCCCTTTGAGGTCGTAGGCGCGGCCGGTGTCGGGATTGATCTTCGATGCGACGATATGAAGATGCGCATATGGCTCGTCGGCGTGTGCCACGAAGAGCGCGCGGGCGTTCGCCATACCTATTGCGGCGAGGGCTTGGTGGCCGGCTTCCTCCATCTGCGCTCGGGTCGGTTCCTCGCCAGGCCGCCAACCGAGCGACAGGTGGACGCAATCCTGTTCGCATTGCTTGGTGCGGCTGGTCTGATTGAGCGCGTCGAATTCCATCATGCGGCGGGCGAGGTCAGCGTCCTCGCGGCTTTCGATCTCGAAGCCGAAGCCGGTCCCGCCGATCCATGCGACCCGTGTCTGCGCACCCTTGGGCTCCGTGCGGGGCCTGCCGGTCGCGGGGTCCTTGCCTTCTCCGAGGGCGTAGCGCACCGCCCCGGTTACTCCCTTCCCGACTTTGCAGCGTGGGATCATAGGGCAAGGACATGGTTAAGGACGACCTTGAGCAAGTCGGTCGTCATTTTCAGCTCGGAATACTGCGGGGCGGCTTTGCCGGTGTTGGCGACGCGGGCGAGCTGATTGAGGTTGTTCCCGACCGCGGTCAGTTGGTTCATGAGGGCGCGCGCTTCGGGGCTGCGACGCGTTCCGGCTACGACTTCGGCGGCGGCTGAGCGGCGCAGGCATAACTCGCGAGCGTATTGGCTCAGGGGCGCGCCGGCCCTTTGTGCGCTTTTTTCAAGCGCTGCTCGTTCGCTCGGCGTGAGCTGCACGGTCATTTTCTCCGAGCGTCGCTCGCCGTTATAATCCCCTTTGTAGCGTGCCATGCTGTTATCGCCCGCTCCTCGGTCGATTGAATTCCACGGGAATTCGCTATCTGGCTACCGTTCGCAAATCTCACTCTACACTCCCAGGATTTAGGGCGCGTTAACACCTAGACAAAAGGCTAAGCACCCGAACGATTCGCGCAGTGCGAAAGAATTGGTGAGCGCGAGCCGGGTCCCGATTGGAATTTTCCGTCGGTCGCACGGGGTGCAAACGTCTTTGCTCGCAGAAGATTCCGTTTCTTGTTTCCGTGGCAATCGCGGCAATGAAGTCGGCGAATGGTAGTCGGCCGCAACGCAGCAACATCCGCGCATCCCAATTTCGGTTGCGCGCTGCACAATACTTTTTTTGAATTTTGGAGGGCCATAAGCCAGCCGAATTCGGCGATCCGCCGCATCTGCATTCTCGGGCAAATGGGCTCCGGGCAATAAAAAGCCGGCCGCCAAAGGCTGCCGGCGCTTGGCGCAAGCGTTTCCGTTTGCGCTGGGCGGCGTCGCGCGAGTTTCCGCGCGTCGCCGCCGAATTTCGGGGGGGTGGTCGATTTCTGCCGCCGCTCCCCTATCGCACGACTTATGCTAGGCCTTCTTTCGCCAAAGCGATGGCTTTGTCGCAGATGGTCGCGATACGGTAGCTATCGGTGCTCAGTCCCGGCACCGAAAAGTTTGGGGCCTGATTAAGTGCGACAACCGCTTGCATAAGCGCGTCGCGCAGAGCCCGCCCGGCGAGGCGCAGGCAAACCTCTTCATCGCGCCAAACGCTGACTTCGTTTCCGTCATCGTCATGGATCGCAATCTCGTTCACGGGCATGCCGCAGTCATAGGGCTCGAACCAAAGCGTCGACGGATCGCTTGCGGAACGCTTCCGCATCTCGTCTAAGGCCTGCTCGGGCGTGTCCGCTTCGACCTCATGGCAGGCGAACTCGGCGTCGGTGCGAAAATAGGCGGTGTAAGTAGTCATGATGGCGATCTCTTTTGCTGGAAGGAAAGGGGCCGCCGCTCACGAGTTGCGGCGGCGAAATGTGGAAGCCGTGGCGCGATCATCCCGCACCCTCCAAGCGCGCGGTCATGATCGAAAAAAATGTCGGCTCTTGATATCGTTTGGCCCCGGTCCGCTCGGCGGCGGGCCGACGGTCTTCGCGCAACTCGAACAAGGCAGGCTGCCGGGGCTGGGCGGCTGTCCATGCCTCCAACTGCTGCCGGCGCAATTCGCACAGGCGCTGCCAGCTAAAGGCGTGACCGTCGATGATGAGGATGTCGGGCTTTGCCATAACGTCAACCTCACGCGGCGTCGGAATGTTCGGCGTCCGCATGCGCCGACGCGGAATGCTGCAACCCGTGCAGGAAATCCGCCACGCGCTGCGCATGGGATGCAGCGGTGAAGATCGCCCGCCTGTCGTTCTTCAAGACCTTGATCCATGATCCGATATAGGCGGCGTGATCCTCGCGAACCTCGGGCGTCAAATCGAGATCGGCAGAGAGGAAAGCCGAACCAAGCTCGGCGACAAGCTCCTCCATCGCATAGCCTTCATCGCCGAACCGCTTGCGCCCGAAGTCGCGGTCGAGCCGCGACGGGTGCTTGGTCCAGTGCGCGGCTTCATGGGCAACGGTCGCGTAGTAGCTCTCGGCGTCCTTGAAGCAATCGATGCACGGCATATGGATTTGATCGCGCGACGGGATGTAACAAGCTCGACTGCCGCCGTGGATGATTTCCGCACCGGTGGCCGCGAAGAAAGACTCCGCGCGCTCGATCCGCTGCACAGTCTCGCCGCGAGGTTCTAGCTTCACATAGAATCGCTCGGGCAAGCCCTCGATCTGTTCGACGTTAAAGACGGTGTAGCCCTTCATGAATGGAATGGCCTGCTCGGTCTCCTCGCCAGTCGCCGCGTTGGACTCCGTCCGGACGATCTTGTCCGCATAAACGACAAGGCTGCCATGCTCGCCCTTGCGGACATTGGCTCCTAATTCTGCGGCCTGCTTGAAAGTCATCCAAGTCGGCGCGGCGTAGCCCTTCGCCATCGCCGCCGACCACAGCATCAAGACATTGATTCCGCGATAGGGAGTCCCGCTGCCGCGCAAAGGTCGCGTGATACGCTCGGCTGCATGCTCGACATTCCACGGCTTGAGCCAAGGGCTGACGCCTCGTTCAAGTTCGCTCACGATCTGATCGGTGATGCGCTGATAAACATCGGTTCTCATTGCCTGTTCCTTTCTTGGGCTAATGGGTTCGCCATGAACCCGACTAGCCACGCGGCAATGAGCGGGGGCTGGGCCGTCACAGGCCAAAAAACGTTGGGTGGTGCGGGCCGGAGCGCAGCGACTACACGGCCCACGTTTTTTGCCCGAAGGGCTTGGCCTTGACGGCCAGGGGGCAGCATGCACCGACTTCAAAAGAACAAAGTCAGCCGACCCGCTGCGACCTGCGCAGCGGCGAGAGGCTGTCTTGAAGGAATGCAAAAAACCCCGATGCGCGGACGCGGCAGCGACCGCTATCCGCCAATCGCCGCAGCGAAGAAAAGCACCCGCAGAGCGTGAGCATAGCGACGCTGGAGGCGGCACGCGAGACGAGTGCAGCCCCGAGACCGGTTAAGAAGGCTCCCGCAGAGCGTGAGCATGGCGACGCCGCAGGCGGCACGCGAGACGAGTGCCTCCGGCGAGGGGTTCCGAATCCCTTGCGCGAGGGATCGTCACCGATAGGCCGAGACCCGTCATCCCGCTTGCGGGATCTGTGGGGCTCGGTGAGCGCAGCGAGTAGAGCCCGTTTCGGCGAAGCCGGACGCGCCCGCATTGACGACGCTATCACGAACAGACCCAACAAAGGCCGCCGTTTGCTTTGTCGTGCCGCTCACTGGATTAATGCGACTGCATGCCGTGAAAGTAGGTATCCCAGAATACCTTGGCATGCTCGATCAGCTGCGCCTGACGGGCGAGGAATTGCGGGGTGCCTCGGTCGCACACTCGATAGAGGCCCACCACAAGCCGTTCGGCGGAATCATGAAGACGATAAATGGTATCGTAAGGGACCGTGGGCGTTGGGTCGTCCGGGATCAGTATGTGGGCGATCGCATCGTTTCTGAGGCGCTTTCCACGCTTGAACAGATCGTCTTCGACCAAGACCCCATAGTCATGCCTCACTTGCCGAAGGACTTCTGCTCCTGAGTCCGGTGACGTTCCCGCTTCGGGAAAGACAGCGACCAACTTTGCATCCCTGAGCATATCAAGAATCTGTCCGACGCTTGCGCGGTTGCCGCGCCGGTCCTTGGGGTCGAGGCACGCTATGACGACGCTGACCGCCGCTCGCAGAATTCCGGCGCGGACCATCGCGATCGCCGCAACATGCGGCTCCAGAACGATTGAGAGGTCGCGCGCGTGAAGGTCCTCCAATAGAGCGCGAAGGCCGCGCGCGTTGGCTATCGCGTCATCGAGGGCGAAAAGACGTTCGATGATCTCATTTGCTCGATCGATTAGCTCACGGTCAGTCATGTGCGGCTCACCTTGCGGCTTCGTTCGTTCTCGTGAACCTTGCGCGCTTTCGTAGTTCACTCCAACAGGCTTATCGCAATCTCTCTCCCCGTCAGCACTCTCCTCCATCCCTTCCGCACCACCCACGTCCTTCTTCCGGCCAGAGAGCACCGTTCTCGGCTCATGGCTGCAAGTGCTGCGCACTCCTTCTCTTCGTTGCGGTCGCAGGCGATGCAGCCGCCTCATCCAGAGCTTTGGCCTCCCTCAGAAGGCCGCGATTGGCGCGGTCGAAAACTGATGGAGGAAAACATGCGAGTGCTGACACTAATCGAGCTATTGCGCCTGTCGAAGATCGAACTTTGCGATCTGCTGGCGCGGATCACCAACGTCCTACCGTATATCCCGGAAGACTCCGCTGAATGCGAAGCTGCCCAAATCAATCTGCACAACATCCGCCGCGCCCTGGCGCGGCGGGATTTCTCGCCCTGATACGCGCAAGCATCGCCCCTGCCGGATTGCTCCGGCAGGGGCGGCGGGCGCTCAGCGAGCGTCCGTGTTGCCTTCGGCCTGCGTGTCCTCGATCGTGCGGATGACGATCTCGGCGTCATTCAGCGGCAGATAGTCGAGCCGCGGATTGAAGCCCTTGCCGTCGGCATGCGCCCAGAGAGCGCCGATCGGTAGCCAGAACTTCTTGTTGCCCTTGCCGGTCACTGCGAAGATGCGGTGCGTCGGGCGAGCCTTTGTGGTTTCGTTCGTCATAGTATTTGTCCTTTCGATTGTGAGCCCGCCTCAATGGCGGCCTCGATGCCCGTTTCAATGCCGAGGCGGAAAAGCGGGGCTGTCACAAGCGGACCGAAGGTCCCCCGACGGGCGCGCAGCTGCACAAACGCAGTGCGGAAGCGAGCGGCTTTGACAGCCCCGCGCGCCTCGGCAGAACCGGGCACAAAGAGAGGACGACTTGTGGTGGGGTCAGTTGATTTTCGAAAGGAGAATGGCCAGACGAAGCCACATTGCCAGCCCGCCCCGCCGCCGGTCTAGCACGGCAAAAGCCCGCAACAAGAGAAGTGCGCTCGCCCGGATTGTCCGTCTCAGAAGAGGGTGATCGGCGCTGTCAAATTAGGTGAATGAAGCCGCTTTGCGATCTCGCGACGCGCATCATCGTCGCGACCGATAATTCTTGCGAAATGAACTGTTCGGGCTGCGGTTACGCCTCACGCCATGAGAATCTCGGCAACCGTACGCGCGCCGCGCGAGAAGACCTGCATCGCCTGAAGGCAGCGTTCGTTACATGCACACCATTCCGACACAGGTGACAATTCTCGCATGCGCCATATTGTCCCGATAGTTCCTCAGAAATTGTCTCACGTAAGGGTCTGCCAATATCGGGGCAAGCCTAGCCGCAGCGCCCGCCATCTTGTCTTCCTGGTTGGTCGAATGTGCCGATGCCGTGGACATGTCTTTCAGCGTACCGGCGGCCAAAGAAAGTGTCGGCTCCTGGTTGCGATCCATAACCAGCTTAAGCCATTTCAAGGCTTCAAGGTTATTCCTCGGAACTCCCCGGCCCTCGAAATACATCCGGCCAATCGCCACCTGCGCGAGCGGATTTCCGTGTTCGGCCGCGTCCAGGAAATATGGCGCAGCGCTTCGAAAATCACCCCTCCGGACAGCGGCAGTTGCCTTTTGCATCTCGGGCGAACTCATCAAAGATTGCAACGCCGGCGTGTTTGTTGTCGAGGCGGGCGTTTCGGCAGAGGCAAAACCGCCAAGGCAAAGCGCTCCGAGCAGATAAAACCCGCCGGCCAATTGCGTCGCGAAATAGCGCATTCCAGAGAACATTGGGAACCCCACTTTTATCATGATGCTTCTGCGATCCGGGTCTATTGGTTCGTGTTATTGGGTGAGACGGCGGGCAACCGATGCGCTTCGCGGGCGCATCAGAATTTTGTCTGACCCGGGTTCTTCAAACTCTTTTCCACTTCCTTGGCATTGGACTGTGCCTTGAGCGCATCGGTGACAGTTTTGGACTGCGCGACGGACTTGTACAGAGCATCCGCATCATAGAGGGTGATCAAAAAGCGATCGGCAATCTCGTCGTTTCGATTGTTCGAACTGAACACCACATTGAGGCAGATGCCGCCGCCGGCCCAGACAGTTCGCGGCAATCCCTCCGTCTCATCCGACCCTTTGCTTTTCGCAGCAGAGCTCGACAGGATTTTTCTTTTTGAATCGAACAACCAGCCGATTGTGTCGCCCGATCCGAACTTGCGTTCGTAGGTGATTTGCTCCTTTGGGTATTTTGAAAACATTCCAGCTTTCAAAGAGGCGATGGGCGGCTTCGGATCCTTGTTGAAGATTTTGTCTCTTTGAACGCCGATGACGCGTTCCTGGCCCGGCGTGCGCGAAAACCAAACCTTGATCGTCTCTTGATCATCGGCATGGCTATTGTGGCATTGCGGAATGCCGTCGGCTCCATTGGTGCATGCGACCTTTGGCGTTCCCTTGATGGCAGACAAATCGTCGAAGTAAGAGATGCTTCTGTCCGGCTCCGGGATGTCCTGCATCGCATGGCCATCCAAGGCGTAGGAAAGGCCGCTTCCAGTTAGATATTTTTTTGTTATCTCGAACTCGGGATCGAAATTCTTCAAGCTCGCAATCGCTTGATCTGGCGTCATACCAAGTGTGACGCCAGCGACATCGGCTGTCGCGGGGTCAAACTCTGTCGACGCAGGTGCGGTTTGAGCGGCGGCAGGGAGCGCCGCAAACAGCGCGAGTGCTAAGCCCACCACGCGTGGGCGATCTGAAAGACGAAAGCGCATCTGCATGATTGTTCCGTTTCGTATCCAGCATGATCGGGATTTGCTTTGGCGTTGACGCCGATCCAGCAACCTTCCGAATGATCGCCGTCCGTCATCAACCTTCATTTGGCATTGCTCGTGCGGCGACGGGACGCGTTTGAGGGATCGAAATAGCGTATGATTGGGAGGGGCGTGCAGTTCAAAAGACCAATGATTGGCTCGTCTACAGTTCTAAATGGATAGAATCCTGGTCAGAATTCTATTGATTCCAATATGTTAAGAAAACGGGTTTCGATTTTACGTTCTCACTGGATTTGATAGCGCTTAGAGCAATTTAACACTCTTCCCCAAAGTGTTTATGATCTTGGATATAGGCAAAAATTTTGGTTGCACGGGACTCCTAATTTTGTTTTATAAGACGAATACCTCGTCGGTGGCCGTTGGAAACTGGCCTTCCGGCGCTCGCTGAAACAGAATGGGGAAAAGTGTTTCCCGGACGCCCGCTTTGGGCGGCGAAGGAGACGACCCATGCCACAGCACGGCACTGCCTTCAGCCTCTATGCCGCCGATGGCCGGCGCAAATATCTCAACGCGGACGAGCGCCGTCGCTTCCTCGCTGCTGCGCAACTGGCCGAACCCAAAGTGCGGAGCTTTTGCCTTACGATGGCTTATCTCGGCTGTCGGATTTCCGAGGCGCTAAAGCTGACGGCTGGCGATGTGCAATTGAGCGAGAATCTCGTCTCAATTCGTTGCCTCAAGAAGCGAGGCAAGCTTGTGGTGCGAGAGGTGCCCGCGCCGCCAGCGCTAATGAAGGAATTGGCGTGCATTCATCCTTTGAATCAGGATCGCGCGTTGCTTTGGCCCTTGGGCCGCACGACTGCGTGGCGGCTCATCAAGGCGGTTATGAGTGAGGCCGGAATTCGCAGCTTGCCGGCCACGCCGAAAGGCCTGCGACATGGGTTCGGCGTGCACGCGGTCATGTGCGGCGTTCCGCTCAATCTGATCCAGAAATGGCTTGGACATGCCGATATCGCCACTACGGCGATTTATACCAATGTCCTCGGTCCCGAAGAGCGCGCGGTTGCGGCGCGAATGTGGTGAGGTAGGTTCGGATATGTCGCGCGGGTCGTTCCCGAAAACAGCTCCTCGAATAGGGAGCCCACACCCCACGACTGCGCCGACGTAACCGCTATTCTAGGCTAGGGCATGACGAACCTCTGGCAAAGGGCTAAGTCTGCGGCCTTGAGCCAAGCGCCCGCATTGGCTCCGTCCGCGCCGATGTTCTGCAAGGCGCGCGCAAGACGCACGCATGCAGCACGCACCAGCGACACCGTTTATGATCGAGCAAAAGCAATTACCGCCCTCGCGACTTGCGGAAAGGCTTACTGCAAGACAGCAGGGTTGTAGAAATAGAATATGACAAGCACCGCCAAAGCGCCGCTTGCTCCGATGACAAGCTGCCTCCCGAAATCCATGGTGACATTGAGCAAGCCGCTCACAACGGTTGCAAATCCGGCCGCCGCGAGTGCTAATATGGACACTTGTATTCTGAGTTGCGGCTGTGTCGGGTGATCCCAAATCAACGAGATTACCAGCAGCGCTGCCAAGAACACCACTCCACTAGCCCAGGCGAGCAGAGTGTAAAGGTGTCGATTCCGTTCAGCGAACGATGGTCCCGCATCCTCCGCGGCGTCTTCTCGAACGGTTATTGTTGAATTATCTCCGGCAATGTTGACTCTATTACCTTCTCCCGTAACAACCGATTTTACCATGATCTGCTCCTGATGGGCGACGAAGCTAAAACTGGCCTTTTCGAGCATGTTCCAATCAAAATAACCGAACTTATTCTTGATAGCCGATATTGTTTCCGCGAGGTCTGGACTTGTCAGAATGCGATCAAGGCCGAACAACGAATTCGGCATGCTTCCTGACTGCTGATCAAAATCTGTTAGCACTTCCCCCTTATAAAATTTGGCGATATACTCCTCATGCATCCAATCTGTTGCGCCCTCCTGCGCGCCCCGATATCCGGGATCGAACGTGACGTAGGACGCATATAGTCCGGGGTGTCCCTCAAATTCACTAAGGAAACTCGCGGCAACGGACACCATTGCGGGTTCCGGCTTCATGTTAATTCCACGTATTTCCTCAACCTCGATGTAAAGTCGCTGAATCTTGTACCGAGTGCTGTATAAGTCGCTGAATTGTTGAGGTATAAACTTAGTCCGTCCGATAACATCGCATATCTTTACTCCGGTTCGACGAATCTCGTCGATCATTTTTTGATAGATCGAGTTAGGTACGAGTAGCGGAACACCTTCGTCCGGCGCGACGCTTGACGAAGCGGACATGAACCAGTGGACGCCGCCCGTTTTCCACTCTACTGGCCTGAGACGGATGCAACCCACACCACCTTGGAGCATCGACAGCTTTCCGGAAGGGGTGTAAATTACTTCCCGGCGCACGCTGCCTGCGGACGTGGCAGTACGAAATTCAATCGCGTCGTTCGCGTGATCTGGCGGTGCGTCCGCAGAGTTTAGATAATTGTCATAGTCATCTGGTGATATGCCGCGGATTTGCGAGCGCGCGGCGTCGCGCGCCCTCTCGGCGGGTTCGGTGTGGAACAAGCCGGGGTTGCGTGGAATCCACTCAGATATGCCGAAGCGACAGAGCTTAATGAGCCTCTCGGCGGAGTTCTTTTGGGGGTCTAGGACATCCCGCCAGAATTCCGCGTTCGACCGATATGATTTATCCGATCCTCGGCTCCGATTCTCCGGCTTCGCATATAGCGATCGCCCCAGTGGGTGCGGGAGAAGTAAGTCATCTGCAATGTAGGTCTGGTCTTCAACGACGAAGTCCGCCACCACCCAACCCCCAAGAAACGGCAGCCGATGCTTAAGTTTAGCATAGAAGCCTTTGGTTGTCAGTTCTCGAGATCTCCGGGCGTGCACAGATGTCCGTTCCGGGGCGGCGTAGGCCGCCGCGGACCGCTGAGGTGCGCGCGACGGTCGTACACCGTAACCGACGTGCCGATCGGGCATTTTTCCAAAACCCCTTGACCGGGGAGATCGGATTGCTGAAAAGGTCAGATACTCGCCATACCGACTCCTCCAGACTGACTGCGCAGGCAGTGATCGGGGCTCGGTGAGCGCGGCGAATAGAGCCCGGTCCTGTCGAACCATTCGGCGAGGCTGGACGCGCCAAATATATCAAGATCGTAAAACTGTCGACGTGACGCAGTCCGAGATTCCGTCACCACGCGAACCTCCATCCAGTCCGCAACCACTCCCGTCCTTCTTCCGGCCAGAGAGCACCGATCTCGGCTCATGGCCGCAAGTGCTGCGCAGTCCTCCTGTTGTTCCGGTCGCAGGCGACGCAACCGCCTTGTCCGGAGCTTGAGCGCGTCGTACGGCGCACGCTTTCGACGATCTCCGCAGCCATGCTATGCTGGTGCATGTCTGACGATCTGACCTCTCGGGTCGAAAAGCCTGTCCCGGCAACCGACTTTACAAAGAAAGAGGAAATTCAAATCCTCCTCGCGGAGTATGTCGCCACCCGTCAGGAATTGTTCAGCAGATACACGGCGCTGGTGAGTTTGATAAGCATAGGTTCAGCGTCCTTCTTGGCGATAATTGGCGTGATGCTCACGAAGTCCCCGCTGGCAGGCCTGTTCCTTCTGCCAATTTTGGCAGTTATCCTTTGGTACGGCCTCAACATCATAGATTTTGACACGAGGGCGGCGGCCGATCATCTCGAAACTCTCGAAGCGCGCATAAATGGCGTTGCGGAAAAGCGTCTTCTAACGTGGGAATCCGATCACGGGCTTCGCGCGAGACCGATGGCTCAGCGACTAAGACAGAGATTGCGTGAAAACGTCGGGACCGTTTTCCAAGTGTCACGAGCGCTCTCGGAAAAAGCTAGAGCGAAGCTTCCGACCTGGATACAGGGTCTTTTATCCCAAGGTGACGACCGTCCGGATAGAGACATGTGATGGCGCGAACGAGTTGCGTCTTCAGCTCAGGCGCTGAAAGATGGCTCACGACTGTCCATGTTACCCTCTATTACATGAGCGTGGCTTCCAAAGTAGCAATTTCCAAGGCAATTGCACTGGACGGGGAGACGCGCGCCGTCGCTTGCCTTGGCCTCGACGGCCAGGGGCCGCAGGCCCCTAACAAACAAACGAGCGAAGTCAGCCGAAGGCTGTCTCTTTCTTCCCAGTCGCCTTCATCGCAGAAATGAATCTGAAACGCACCGACGACGGCGCAGATGAGCGCAGAACCATGGCGGATATCACATGACGACGCTGATCGCGTGGATCGCATTCACCGGCACCGGTGAACGGCCCGAGCTGCCGCGCGCGGTCTATATGGCGAGCGACAGCCGGATAACCTGGGGGTCGTCGGCACACAGGTGGGACGCTGGACGCAAGTTGTTCAGTCCCCACCAGCAACCTCATTTGTTCGGATACTGCGGTGACGTGGTGTTCCCGAGCTTGGTGCTAGGCCAGATTATCTCGGCGATTGACCAAGGCATTTTGTTCGATCCCTCCGACTCCAGCGATAGGAAGCATCAGGTCATATTTGAATCAATCAATGCGTCCCACGACCGCTGGTACAACGTGAGGGAACAGGATTTCTCGATCGTGCATATGTTTCGGCGCGGCGTCTGGCCTGCTACAGCGTTCTCGGGATGGGTCATAAGCTATCGCGCAAAGACCCGCGACTGGACGAGTGAGGAGTTGCAGATTCCGACGAAGACCACCCTTCTGATCGCGCTAGGCAGCGGGGCCGGAATGGCGAGGGTGCACACGCGAACGTGGAACGATTCGGACGTGGGCGGGACGAGCCGTGCAATCTTCTCCGCCTTTTGCGAAGCGATATCGGCGACGGAAAACAAACTGTCGGGAGGGCCGCCGCAGCTGTCGGGGCTATACAGTGACCAGCCGCCCAAAACATTCGGGATTGTCCTAGACGGTCACCCATTTCTTCATGGTTTGCCTCTGAAGCCGGAGATGGCGCTTTCAAATATCGAATGGCGCGATCAATTGTTTCAGACAATAGACCCAAGGAGCATGTCTGCGGCGGAAGGTGCTCGTCGGTTTGTGCGTCCTCATTTCGATTGAAAACGAAATTCGGACTCAGTTCAATCTGATGGTGATTAATCGGCAAGGCCTTATTTCATCCGCCAGCGGGACCCAGTCGCTTATCGGGGAACTGTGCCGGGTCAAGGTCGTGAAGATCATTGACGAAAAGAAGGCCATCGATCGCGAGGTCGATCAGAGGATAGGAAACGCCCCTCGGGTAGCGATCACCACGATCAACGGAAATAATAGTCTTCAGCATGGGCCAGAGCGAGGCAACGTAGCTGATAGGCGGGGCGTTCGGATCGCCGGTCTGCAAGCTCGCGCAGATGAGCCCGCACAGAGCGCCTGTTTCGTCGATCACCATACCGCCGCTCATGCCCGGATCGAAGCGCGCTTCGACTTCAAAGCATGGAAACGGCAGCATCACAGCGTCTCGCCCCGATGGATAGGCCTGTGTCACCGTCCCGATTGATGTCGTGGGCCGGTCGTTTAGTTCAATGTGATGTTGTCCATCCTCCGCTTCGGTAACGCTTATCCTTGATTCGCGGTACCCAAATGCAACCACTTTCTGTCCTACCGGCGGTGAAAGCACACGAAGACGCGGCTGCTTCCATGCGACTTTCTCGTCAGGCGACGTGGCCCTATCGAGGCCGAGATGCAGCAAAGCAATGTCGGTCGCGCATGGCCACGCGGCATACACTTTCCAAATACGGTAGACGGGTCCCGGAAGCACCTGATAGAGCTTCAATTCAAAGCTGTCGATTTCTACCTGTCCGTCGGCCTTTTGCTTCGCCCCATAGGCTTGGATGGCGTGGTCGAGTACATGGCGCGCGGTAACCGCGAGGTGTCCCCCGATTAGCGTCGCCGTCCCAATGACATTGAGTTGCCAGTCTTTTCGTTCGACAACGACGCGGAGGGCGACTTCGGATATAGGGGAATCAGCCTTCTCATCAAGGAAAGCTGGCGTCTCGGGAAGATTGTGAACAATGGGCATAGGATATCCCTACGTGTCTCCTGGTGGTCGAAATAACTCCGCATCAACACCGTCCAGATAGCTGTTTCGCTCGTCGCTGAGCTGGTGCCATAGTTTGTAGGCGGCGGCCTCGCCACCCGGCTGCATGATGGGGTGGTCGAGCTTCTCGAACGGACTGAACTGCGCGACCGGCATCAAAGCATTCGACCGGCCGCCCGCAAAGAGAAGCCATGCCGATATGGCTTCGGTCACGCGAGCAAGCGCCTTTATCGCATCGGCGATTTTGTTCGTCGTCACCATCAGGTCGGCGATCCGTTTCCTCGATTCCGGCCCACCAGCGTGAGCAAGATATGCGTGGCTCCATTTCGCCAAATCGTCGGCCCCACTGTCGCCGAGCCATTTCTCAATGGTCGTTAGAAGAGCGTCCGGAAGGCGATCTTCGCGGGTTCGTTTCACTGGACTGATGCCGGCGAGCTTGTCGAACTGCCTGTGGGCCATCTCTGACACGCCGTCAGCTTGAGGTCCCGAGGTTGGGACCCAAATGCCTCCCTTCCCCCAACTTCCTGCGTTCTCTATGAAGTGCGCGTGCCGTACGGCCTCATAATCGTAGGGAAGGCCGTCAAAGCACACGTAGTTTTCGCGCGTGAACAGGGCGAAGTTGCGCCGTACATCCTTTACCAGCCTGCGCAGCGAAATGATGTCGCTGTTGCGGTCATCCACGAGCCGCCGGATCGCGAGCACCTGCGTGGCCACGTGACCGTCGAGCAGAGCTTCGACCATGAGATGATTGTTGAGTGCGTTCGCCTCGTCGCCGACCGCAAAATTTGTGAGGGTCTTGAAGGCAACGTCCGTCCACACCATAGAGGACAGGACCGTCCAGATGGCATGATGCTCATCCGTGCTGATCCACGACAGCCATAAGCGCCTTTTGTCCCGATAGGACTGAAGCGCGGCGCGTCGTTCTGCTGGCACATCGCATTGCGCGATCGGGTAGGCGTAATCGTCCGGCATTTGATCCTAGAAACGATGAGTTAGCTTACACGTCGCGCAACGCGCCGCCGGGTGCGACTGACGGCGACACAATTGTTCGGGGCTCACAATGCTACTTGAGTCCGTTACCTCTGTCTGCGACCTGTAAGGCTTGGTAACACTCGTTTGCCCGCTCAACGAGCCGCGCCTCAAGGCGCTCGACGACAGGCTGGTCAAGACCGTCGCGCTGCACTGCGACCCGAATATCTGCGATTGCATCGGGAAGCTGTGCGGCCATCGCGGCCACACGATCGATCAACCGGGCTTCGTCGATATGAACTTCTTGGGCGAGCTTGCGCCATTGCCGCAGCCCGACATCTTGAAGCCTGTATTCGGCACCAACCTTCATCGACATCTTGATTTTGCGCATGTCGAAGTCGTCATAGGGCAGAATGCTGGCCACATCGTAGAGCGGTGCGAGCCGAACGCGCGGCCCACTGCTTAAGAGCAGCGAGTAGTTCTTGGCGTGGGCGTCCGTGCCTGCGATCAGCCAATTGAATCCGACGGCGTCGATGAAAGTGTCGGTGTCGTCAGCGCGCTCGCTTGATTGGGTCCGCAGCAGCTCGACAATCGCGGCTACGCTCGGGCCGCCTTCGTTCTGATACTTGCGGGTCGGCGATACGGCGAGCGCCTGACAAATGTCCTCCTGATGGACGCGAACGATCTCATTGCCGAGGCGTATCCGGTCGTAGCGTTCGACGACGATGGCGATCTCCTCGCCGAAGCGCGCGACCCGCGAGTTCGCTGCCGGCATGCCGAGCGCGTGGGACAAAGCGAGGCAGACATGCTCGTTCTCGGCATGCCCGTCGAAGTGTCCTGTCGGCGGCTTCAGAATGTGTGTCGTCGGCAACCGGCCCGAGGGAATGCCCCAGCGACCATTGTCGAAGAGCAAGGCGGTCTTGGGCTGCGCGCCGGCGAGACTGAACTGCCCGGTGTCGCGCGGTAGACGCCAGGCGGCGTGATCTTCGCGCAACGCGCGCAGCCGTTCGGCGATGTCGGTTTCATCAAGCCAATCGACCTTGTCGGCTGCGCCACTCTGCACCTCGTCGACACGCTCGGGCCGGACGAACTGCACCGCGCCAGCGCAATCTTCGCCGACATTCGCGATCAGGGCGAAGGGATTGCGCGCCGAGACCTGGAACTTCCGAGCCCAGCGGTCGAGCACGCGCTCGTTGTCGGGAAGCAAACCCCATAGGAACGGTTCGACAACGCCCGGACCATGCTCGGCCGCAGCGAGCGGCATGGAGAGCGACAGAGGATAGGCCTCGTCGGCCGCGCGCCAAGCGCGGTCATAGGTGAAGGTCAGCCGTGCTTTCGCTTCTTGATGGACGCGGCCGATCTCCCGACCGCCCAGCAAGGCGATGAGTTCTTCGGTCATGGCCTGCCCTTCCGCGCTGCCGCAACGATGGCGTCGATGTCGGGGCCGGATGGCGATTTCGCCGTAGCATCCTTATCTCTTGTGTCCAGGCGGATGCCGAGCGTATCGAGCGTGCGCAGCACGAGGCCGAGTTCGGCGCGGCTGTGTCCTCGCTCGATGCCAACGACCCATTGGCGGCTCGCGCCGATCTTCTTGGCAAGATCCGCCTGGCCGAGACCGAACCGCTTTCGGCGATCTCGGATGACCGCGCCAAGATCGGCGGGCGTACGGATAAGCATGGATACACCTTGTCAACGTTCGACGACATCATACCAATGTCAGCGTTCGGCGACAAGAACAAAATGTCCGCGTTCGGCGACATATTGTTGCGCGAAGTCAGACCTTATTCCACAGATTGGCCGATGTCAATTCAAGGTAACAAGATGATTTTTATAACATTTTTGCATATTTTGAGAAATTATGGCCGGAGCACGGCCATATGAACGCGTGAGGGATCGTCACCGGCTGGCCACGACGCCTGCGGCGCTGCGCCCAAAGCCCGACCCCGATAGTCGACACGCCCTCTCTCAAAATCTGCAGGTTTTCAGCTCACGCAAGGCGTCTTGATCCCACGATGAAAAGAGCCAAACATCATCGAAATTCTGCTCCGGAGCCTGCCACATGAAAACATTCGCGACCTGCATGCAGTGTCAAATCGAGCTTGGGCAACCATCCTTCGAAGTGTTTATAGCCGACTATTTTGATGATGGGATCGTACTCATTGAGTGCTCGGCCGGACACAAAACCGCACTCGTGATGCAAAGTCAGAAATTCGAGATGCTGCTGGATTCCGGTGCAATGGCCCTTCTGGAAGGGTTCACGCTGGAAGCATGTGCGAGCTTCTCAGCCGCGCTGGAACGATTTTACGAATTTTCTCTGCGTGTTGCTTCTTTCGGTTTTAAGATACGAGACGAAGTATACGACGCGATGTTTTCAGAAATGGCTAGGCAGTCAGAGCGCCAGCTCGGAGCTTTCATGCTTCTTCATGCTCTGGAGTTCGGGAGCGCCTACAAGCCAAAGCGCAGCATTACGGAATTCAGAAACGCAACGATACACAAGGGGGTTATACCCACAGTCGAGGAGGCACACAAATTTTGCTCTGAAGTGTATGAGACGATATATATCCTTTTCGGCATGGTTCGCGTCAAATACACCGACTCCATCCATAGCGTTGTGCGGGAAGAACTCGGCAAGCGGCAGGCCAAGGTTCCCAACAACATGAGGGTTTCGACAAGTGCGGGGGGCAATTTATTTTGTATCCCAAGGGAACCGAATCCCTCATCATTTTCTGACGCTCTGGAGTCGTTCAGAAAACACCGAGAGAAGCTTAAAGCTGCCATCCCCGAAATGATGGCATTGCGTAGGGCTTTGCAGCAGGGAAATGCCCGCCGGCCGAATGCGACCGGCGGCGACGAAAACTCGAAAAAGGGGGATACTGAGGTAGCGGTGACCTCAAAATGACGCGCCACGGACAACCCTAGAGGCTCGATTTTTCTGCGGCGCGGCCACAGTGCGGGATTTCACGCCCTCAAGAGCGGGAAAGCGACGTCACTTTCCGAATTGACAATTAAGGAGACGTGTCCTAATTTTAGGACATAGTGCGGGCGTTGGCTCGGCTAATCCGGGCGAGGAGGCCCGTCACGCCTATGAATCCCGATCAACTTGCCGCTTTCGGCCGCGCTCTCTATGGCGAGCGGTGGCAGACCGCACTTGCGACAGACCTGAGAGTTGCCGATCGAACGATGAGACGCTGGCTAAGCGGCGAAACCCCTATCGGGGTAAGCATAGCGAGCGAGCTTCGCGACCTCCTTCTAAAGCGACTAGGGCAAATGGGTGGACTAATCGGCTATTCGATCAACCCGGCCGATCAGACGATGCTTCACCATCAAACAGGCGCTTGGTTCCGTTACGATGATGAGGGGGCGATAACGCTGCTCAATGCCAATCTGCTCGAACAGGACATCGTCCCGCTAATACGCTTCGGCGCGGAAGAAGCGTTGCGCCAGCAACGCGAGCGCGACCCAAGGATCGCGCTTACATGGATCGACTCGATGGGTAGAGGAGAATCAAATATGGAAATCGAAGTCGAGTATAAAGGCTGCGTGATAAACTACCCGCGCGTACGGCGAGATACGAGCGGTTGGGTAATCAACCTCTCCTCAAACAATATGCATTTGTTCAACAGGCTTGGCGGTCGCACTGTCATCATCAAGAGTCACGTCAGCCTCGACGATGCGATTACCGAAGCAAAGCGCCGCGTCGATGAAATCGTTTGACGCGGAGCGGATTGATGTCTGACGAAACGAAAGCGATTGAGGAAGCAGCGAAGGCCGCGCAGGAACTCGCGAAGATCGGCGGCAAGGCAATTGATGCAACCCGCGATGCTGGCGGCTGGCTCGATCGGGTTTTCGGTAGAGCGATAGAGCATACGGTCGGCCGCTTGTGGACGGATCGCGCAATGGCGAGCCGCATCGAAACTGCGATCTATGATTGGGAGCGGCTGACGACACTTTTCCATAACACGGAAAAAAAGCTCCGCAAGAAGGGCGTGAAGATGACGCGCGCTATTCCTCCCAAGATCGCATTGCCGCTCCTCGAACACGCGACGTTGGAGCATGAAGACGATCTGCATGAGCTTTGGGAAAATCTCCTCACGTCGGCACTTGATCCTTCCGAAGAGGAGATTAAGCGCATGTACGTGTCAGTCCTGAGCGAGCTTAGCGCGAAGGACGCGCACGCGTTGAAGCGGCTGTACGCCGAATGGCGATATTGGGACGAGCGCGAAGTACCTGATTTCAAGAAAAAAGAGCACCGGTATTCTTCCGGAATTGGCACCGAGAACGATGAGTCAGCCGTTCTGTTCTATCGGCTCGGGCTAATCTTACCGGTTCACGTCCCGGTCGAGGAGTATCAAAACCGGAGCGACGTGCATCAAAACACCTGGTCCCGCAAGGAGTCGCCTTACTATGTGGAGGGCGGCGAGAGGATGCTGGTGCTCGGTGATCTCAGCGTCGTGGGACTGACGGAGTTCGGAGAAAAATTCTGCCATGCGGTCGTCGGCGATGTGAGCGGGCTATACAAGCCGCCAAATTAGGCAACACTTCCGGTTCGCAGAGAAAACGAAAAGTTGGTGCGGGCGGCCGGACTTGAACCGGCATAGCTCTTACGAGCCGAGGGATTTTCTTACCACCACGGCTTTCGCCGCCTTCGCTTCGCGCGTTCGCGCTCGGCTGAGTTCGTGGTCTGGACTATACCTTCACCATGGCGTTCGCCTTAAAGAAAGCGTTCGCGGTAGGTGCTGCCCGTCTAGTCTCTACACCTCCCCGGCGGACCTTCGTCCGCCGGATTTGGCTCGGGATTGCCATGTGAAAGGTTCCCCCGACTTTGAGCAGTTCTACGCCTCCGGTTTCCCGGAGGGCACTCAATTTTGGCTTAAGTCCCTTGCGTCTACCAATTTCGCCACGCCCGCGTAACGTTGATTCTTATAGGCTTTGCGCCAGATTCGACCAAGGAAATTATCGCCGGTCCGCCTCATGCCGACGGCCCTTCCCTTTCGGCGATTCCTTCTTTTTTGGCCGGTCCTTCATGATAGGAGCCATCTTCGACTTGCGCACATTGATTGCGGCGGCGTCGAGGCTCGTTTTGATATGGGAGGCGTAGTATTTCTCGATCATCTCGACGCTGGTGCGGCAGTTCTTGGCGATCTGATAAATGTCCGCGCCTTCCATCAGCCTAAGGCAGATATACGTGTGCCGAAGACTGTAGGCGGTGCGGCGCTGCCCTTCGCGATCGAACTTTAGCCCCTCTTCGACGAGGACCGTCTTGAGCAACTCGCGATGCGTCCTGTCGAAGAGCAGGTCGGTCGGCTTCGGCAGCACCGTCGCGCCGGCCGGCGTCTCGGAACGCCCCGAGCGAGTCTCGGTGCCCTCGCCCTCCGGCGCGATGGGCCGTAGCCGGCTGCGCAAACGTTCGAACGGGATGACTGCGCCGGGCATGCTCTTGCAATAGCCGGTGCCGCGCTTGCCGCGCACTTCGATTTCAAGGATGCGTTCGTTATTAGGCCCCTCCTTGACGATGGTCACGTCGCGGAATTGAAGCCGGGCGGCCTCGTCAGGCCGAAGCCCGGTATTGGCCATGAACAGCACATAGTCGTGCAACTGCTCGCACGACCGCCGCCAACGCGGTTTTGGCGGGTTCTTCGCCCGCTTCTGCGTCGCGCGCCATAGCTTGTTGTATTCGTCGAGCGAAAACCAACCGCGGTGCGACACCTTGCTCGACGAGCGGAAGGGAGCGGAGAGATCGGGGAGGTAGGGAATCCAACCATGCCGGTTGGCGCATTTGAGCACCTGGCGCAGGCAGACGATTTCCTGATGCAACGTGTTCTTCGCCGGTCGCAGTGGTTCGCCCGTCTTCGGGTCTTTGCGCGAGGTCATCCGGTGGATGCGGTATTCTTGAACGAGTCCGGGCGTGATCTCGCTGAGTCCCTTCTTGGCGAAGAAGGGGCGAAGATGGACGCGAAGCCGGTTTTGATGGCCGTTCACATAGATCGGGCTGCGCTCGCCGGCGGTGAGCGCTAGGAACTCACGCAGAAATTGATCGGCGGCTTTGTCGAAGGTGACGCCGCCGCCTCGCGCTTCGCCGCGCCGAAACTTTCCCTTCAGTTCAAGGAACCAGTCCTCCGCGAAGTCCTTCGCGTGCGAGAGGCTTTCCTGCTTGCTGCTCACGCGGTGATTGCGACCGTTCAGAAATGCGGAGCACTGCCAGAAGCGCGAGTTCTCGCGCTTGTAGACATGCAGGACTCCGCCCATGAGGTCGTGGCTTGTGGACATACGCGTTCGCATACGCGCTTTTTTGGCAAAAGTCCAGCTTTGTGTAAGGGTTGTGTAACTCTTTGAGATTTATAAATCTATTTATTTTCAGTAAGTTAACTTATGTTTTAGGGCTCTATATCGGCTTTTAAGTCCCTTGCGTCTACCAGTTTCGCCACGTCCGCTTAAGGCCGCCGTTGTGTCACAAATCGGAGGCGAATTGAACGGGCTCGGCGCCGGCCGAGCTCGGTTTGCGAAAGATTTGGATTCCATGGGAATCGCCCAATATCGGGTCGGCCGGGTTTCTTCGGCGTCTTGATATATCAAGGAGTTAGCCGTCTCCGAAATCTCGACGCCAAACTATTTCCAAGCTTTTTCCAAACATTTCTTTGGCGCGGATACGAGATATCAAGGAGTTAAGGCCGAAAAAATTTGGAAATGGTGTTTTCCAGAAGATCCGCGTTCAATTCCGCCCTTTTCAGATTCGACGCGGCCGCTCGCCCTGCCCATTCCGTGACATCCCTCCTGCCCCGCGTTTGCAGGCGCTTCTTGAGAAGGCGCTGTTAGACAACGATGCGACGGAGAGGCTGGAATGTCCAGAGAAATTTTCTGCGAAACAGAATTTTTCGACGATCGGAGCGCTCCCTCAGAGGGGCCACGCCGCCGAGACGCCGTCAAGTCGCTTCGCGACTCCTTCGCTTCGCTTCGGCGCCTTCGGCGTGACTGCGTCTCATCGGCGCGGCAAATTGCCTGCATGTCTCTTTGGTGGCCCGAGCGGCCATTGGCCGCTTCGGTCACCAAAGAGACATGTAGGCTAACGGCCATCGGCGAGCGGAGCAGTCAAGGTTCGCGAAGCGACCGCCGAAGGCGGCTTGACCTTGATGGCGAGCACGCCGATGGCAGCGCGGCGCCCGAGGCAAATCGCCTCTGAGCGCCATCAAAAGTCACGCGCCCAGCGCGACGCCGACACCCAAACGAGCCTTCCCGCGCCCAGGAGACCCGAATTCGCACGAAAAAGCACGCGCGAAACAAGGTCCCGAATCGACGCCCCACCCCTTGGCGCCCGGTCCGGCGACCAGACCGTAACCTCTCCCTGGAACCAACGCCGCGCCGTTTCGTTCTAGCTTCAACTTACCAACGCGAGGGTTGTCAGATGCGTCCCATGCTTTGCCTCAGCGCCGGGCTTTTTGCCGGCCTCATCGCCTGCTCGACCGGCGCGCTCGCCTCGCCGGACATCGGGATTTTCGCCTATCCGCCGGCGACCGACAATTACGCCGACGAGACCCCGGTCGCCGCGCCCGTCCCGCGCGAGACGGTGGCCTATGACGGCGCCTATCGGCCGGGCACGGTCGTCGTCGATACCGCCGAGCGGCGGCTCTATTTCGTATTGCCCGATCATCAGGCGATCAAATACGCCATCGGCGTCGGCCGCCCCGGCTTCGAATGGTCCGGCGTCTCGCATATCGCCATGAAGCGCGAATGGCCCGATTGGACGCCGCCGGCCCAGATGCTGAAGCGCCGCCCCGACCTGCCGGCCCATATGGAAGGCGGCATCGACAATCCGCTCGGCGCCCGCGCCATGTATGTCGCCGGAACCCTCTACCGCATCCACGGCTCCAACGAGCCCGACACGATCGGCCAGGCGGTGTCCTCAGGCTGCATCCGCATGACCAACGACGATGTGACGGATTTGTACGAGCGGGTGAAGGTCGGCGCGCCGGTGGTGGTGCTGCCGGGCCAGCCGCAGGAAGTGGATGCGGCGCCGACGGAGTGAGGGGGCGCCGGCCAGCGCCGCCGCGACGAGGGTCTCGAAGCCGCCGGCGGCTTTGAGCCCGGTCGGCGACACATCGAGCGCCGCCAAGCGTGTGGAGCCGCGACCGCGAAGTTGCGTTGGGTCCGGCGCGGTGCGAGGAGGTGGGACGCCATGGCCTCAACGCGCTGCCCCCAAGTGGATAAGCGAGAATCCGTGAGTAACGATCGCTTTGACGCGGCCCAGTCCGAGGAAGGCCGCTATCGGCTTCTGATCGAATCCATTCACGACTATGCGATCTACATGCTCAGCCCCGAAGGGATCGTCAGCAGCTGGAATCCCGGCGCGCAACGGTTCAAGGGTTATACCGCAAGCGAGATCATCGGCAGCCATTTTTCCAGGTTCTATTCGGCCGCGGATCAGGCGGCGAAGCTACCGCAGAAAGCCCTCGAAACGGCAACGCGCGAAGGCAAGTTCGAAGCCGAGGGATGGCGGGTGCGCAAGGACGGCAGCCGCTTCTGGGCTTTCGTCGTCATCGATCCCATCCGATCGCCGAGCGGCGAAATCGTGGGGTTCGCAAAAATCACCCGCGATCTGACCGAGCGAAAGAAGGCTCAGCAGATTCTCAGGGCGAGCGAAGAGCAGTTCAAATTGCTGGTCCAGGGCGTGACGGACTACGCCATATATATGCTCGATCCCTCCGGGATCGTCAGCAGTTGGAACCTCGGCGCCGAGCGCATCAAGGGCTATAAGCCCGACGAGATCATCGGCCGGCATTTTTCGACGTTCTATACAGAGGAGGACAAGGCCTCCAACGAACCTCAAAAGGCGCTCGCGGCGGCGAGGGCCGACAGGCGGTTCGAAAAGGAAGGCTGGCGCGTCCGCAAGGACGGCACGCGATTTCTCGCGAACATCATCCTCGACGCCATTTACGACGAATCCGGCGAGATCCTCGGCTTCGCCAAAGTGACGCGCGACATCACCGCCGCCAAACAGAACCAGCAAGCGCTGGAGAAGGCCCGCGAGGCGCTGTTCCAGGCGCAGAAGATGGACGCCATCGGCCGCCTGACGGGCGGCGTGGCGCACGACTTCAACAATCTCCTTATGGCGATCCTCGGCAGTCTCGAGCTCCTGCGCAAGCGCCTGCCCGACGATGTCCGATCGCTCTCTTTGCTCGATAATGCGGTGCTGGGCGCGCAGCGTGGCGCGTCCCTGACGCAGCGGCTGCTGGCGTTCGCGCGCCGCCAGGAAATGAAGCACGACCCTATCGACCTGCAGGAACTTGTAAAAGGCATGACCGATCTGCTCGAAGGGTCGCTCGGCAGCCGGATCGAGATCCAGACAATATTTCCCCTGAAACCGGCGGTAATCGCCTCGGATCCCAACCAGCTCGAACTGGCGATCCTCAACCTCGTCGTCAACGCCCGCGACGCCATGCCGGAGGGGGGAACGATCACCATCGCCGCCAAGGATCGGCTCGTGAAGCCGGACGAGGTCCCGGGGCTGGCGGCCGGCCGCTATGTCTGCCTCTCGATCGCCGACACCGGCGAAGGCATGGATGAAAAAACGCTGCAGCGCGCCGCGGAGCCTTTTTTCACGACCAAGGGCGCTGGAAAGGGCACCGGTCTTGGCCTGCCGATGGCGCAGGGCGTCGCCGAGCAATCGGGCGGCCGGCTGACCATCGAAAGCGCCAAGGGGACCGGCACGACGATCGGGCTTTGGCTGCCCGCCGTCGATGTCGAAAAGCCGCTCCTTTTGCCCTCCGAACCTGTCAAACTTCTGGCGGAACGCCCGCCGCGATCGGCAAAAGTGCTGACCGTCGACGACGACTTCCTCGTGTTGCGCAACACCGTGCTGATGCTGGAGGATTTGGGCCATCAGGTTCTCGAGGCCAGCTCCGGCGCGGAGGCCCTCAAGCTTCTGGCGGCCAATACGGGCGTCGAGCTGGTGATAACCGATCAGAACATGCCTGGAATGACCGGCCTTCAGCTTGCCAAGCAGATCCGGCAAAAATGGGCGAACATCAAAGTGGTCCTGGCGACCGGCTATGCCGAACTTCCGGCCGGCGAAGGCGAGGATTTAAAGCGCCTGTCAAAACCGTTCACGCAGGCCATGCTCGGCGCCGTGGTTTCCGAGGCGGCGCTTGGCGAGGCGGCGGCGGTAAAGAGCGGGGCGGTGTAGGCGGGGGGTGTCGGCGCGGCAAATTGCCTACATGTCTCTTTGGTGAGCCGAGCGGCCCTTGGCCGCATCGGTCACCAAAGAGACATGGTGGCCAACGGCCATCGGCGAGCGGAGCAGTCAAGTCTCGCGAAGCTCTTGCGAAGCGACCGCCGAAGGCGGCTTGGACTTGACGGCGAGCACGCCGATGGCATCGCACCATCCTCGGTGCAACTTGCGCCCTGCCCTACGCGGTCGCTCGCCAGCACGCGTCACGCCGCCCCTCATCCGGCCGGCTCCGCCGGCCACCTTCTCCCGCTTCGCGCGAGAAGGGGTGCGCCGGCGCCTTGGCGCTCCGCAGTCCCCGCTATTCCAGCGGACTGACCGGGACGTCGTTGACCTTGGGCGAAGCAGCCTTTGCGACTGGCGCGCTCGCGCTCGCCGGCGGCGGGCCGCCAGCATTGACCGGCGCGGCGCTCGCCGCCGCGCTCGGCGCTGGCGCCGGCGGGGCGGCGGCGGCTGGATTGCTGTCGCCGGGCGCTTTGGCCGGCAGGGCGGACGGCGTCGGCTCGGCCTTGGCGCGTCTCACCGCCGGCTTCGACTTCGGGGTTTCGAGGAAATCGGAGGCGGGCGGCGGCGACAGCGGGGCGACGTCGTCCCGGCGGCCGAACAGGCCGTCGAAAAATGTGGTGACCGGCGACCATTCGTCGGAATCGGCGGCTTGGCGGCGGATGGAGGGGTCGCCGGGATAGTGATGCAACACGCGTCCGTCGCGCGCGTCGATCACCAGCCGCAGGGGCTTATCCCCCGGCGCCAGCACATTGGCGAAATAGAGCGCGCCGCGCCGCGTGACGGGGCCAGCCAGTTGATAGCCGTCCGCCTCGATCTGGCTCTCGATCTGATCGGGCGGCAGCCCCGTTTCGGCGACCGACAATTGCGCTTGAACGGGCGTCGCGCCCATCCCGAGAATGCCGGCGGCGGCGATGGCGAGCGCCGCGGCCGTCCCTCGCAAAAAAGACCAATGAAGGGTCATCTGGCGCAGCCTTCTTAAGTTGTCACGGACCCCGCATCGGCCCTTAGCCAACAATTGCGGCGCGTTCACGGCGCAAAGTCAACCCTACGCCGGCCAGCGCCGCAAAGCCTCAGCCCTCGCTCGCCTTGGCGATCGGCGGCTGGAAGGTCAGCCCCATGTCCCAGGGGAAATAGATCCAGGTGTCCTGCGAGACCTCGGTGATGAACGTGTCGACCATCGGGCGGCCGAGCGGCTTGGCGTAGACGGTGGCGAAATGGGCGTTCGGCAGCATTTCGCGCACGATGCGCGCCGTCGCGCCGGTGTCGACGAGATCGTCGATGACAAGGACGCGCGAGCCGTCGGCGATTTTCAGCACCTCGGGCGAAATGGTCTTGAGCACCTGCAGCCCGCCCTGCGTCTTGTAGTCGTGATAGGAGGCGATGCAGACCGTCTCGATGATGCGGGCGCCAAGCTCGCGCGCGACGATCGCCGCCGGCACCAGCCCGCCGCGCGTCACCGTGACGATCGCCTCGAACGGCCCGACGCCGGCGAGGCGCCAAGCGAGCGCCCGCGCATCGCGGTGGAACTGGTCCCATGAGACGGGAAAGGCCTTTTGCTGCGGTTCGGTCATGGCGGCTCCGTTCGGCCCATTTCTCGAAAGCGCCTTGATATCAAGCGCCGCCGCCGCCCGCGAGAGGGCGCGGGCGTCGTCAACAGGGATTACGCCGGCTTGTCGGGCGCGGCAAAAGTCTTCAGCATCGCCAGGACCGCCTCGCGCGCGGCGGCGATCTTGGCGGCGTCCTTGCCGCGCACGACGATCTGGTTGCGAAAGCGCCCGTCGAGGAAGGCCGGATAGGAGCCGATCGAGACGCCGGGATGCGCGGCGGCGATCTCGCCGAGCGCCGTGCCGTAGCGCCCCTCGGGGAGGCCGCCCGCCTCGATCGTCTCGGCGATCATTTTCTCGCCGGTCTCGAGTTTTGCGGCGGCGAAATCCAGCATCGCCTGCATGATGTTGGGCACGCCCGCCATCACGATCACATTGGCGAGCCGGAATCCCGGCGCCTTGGAGATCGGGTTTTCGATGAGGTCGGCGCCGGCGGGAATGCGCGCCATGCGCCGCCGCGCGGCGGTGAGGTCGCCCGGCAGATAGCGCTCCATCATCATGGCGAGCGCGCGCGGATCCTCGTCGATGGCGACGCCGAAGGCCTTGGCGACGGCCTCCGCCGTGATGTCGTCATGGGTCGGGCCGATGCCCCCGGTGGTGAAGACATAGGTGTAGCGCTCACGCAAAGCGTTGAGCGCGGCGACGATCTCCTCCTCGACATCGGGGACGACGCGCGCCTCGCGCAGTTCGATGCCTATATTGGTGAGATATTCGGCGATATAGCCGACGTTGCGGTCCTTGGTGCGGCCGGACAGGATTTCGTCGCCGATGACCAGAACCGCGGCGGTGACGGAGGCGCCTTTTTCGCTCATCTGACATTCGTCCCTTCAGATCTTCTCATAGGCCACATTCTCGTTGGTGCGCAGGATTTCGCGGTAGCCGAGCGCGCGCAGCCGCTGCTCCAATTGCGCGCCGCCGCGCAGCAGCGAAAATTCCATGATGATGAGATGCGGCCACAGCGCTTGGGGCGCATCGCGAAAGAACGGGTCGAGCACGAGATCCTCGGCGCCTTCGATGTCGAGCTTGATCGCATCGAGCCGCTCATAGCCTTCCTCGGCCAGAAGGGACAAGAGGGTCTTGGCCGGCACGCGCAATTGCGCGGCGCGCGCATCGGCGCTGACCACCCGCACCGAAGTCTCGCCGCGATTGCCCGCATTGACGAACAGCGTGATCTCGCCGTCGCGGTCGGCGAGCGCGCAGGAGACGGCCTTGACGTTGTGGAAAGCGTTCTGGCCGATGTTATAGACGAGGCGCTCGAATATGTCGGGCAGCGGCTCCACGGCCAGGATGCGCGCGCGCCCCCCGCCATGCGCCGCGGCGAACAGAGCGTAGCCGCCGACGCTTGCGCCGACATCGAGAAACACGAAATCGCCGCTGAGGCGCCGCGCCAGCAAAGCGCGCTCGTCGGGATCGAAATATTGCGGCGTGAACAGCAGGCGCTTTTCCGCGACATTGTTATAGGGATAGAGGCGCATTCGGGCGCCCAGGGATTCGATGTCGACGGGCCGCCCGCCGAGCGACTTGATCGCCATCGAGCGAAGGAAAAACGCCATCCTTTTGCCGAACCAGCCGCGCGAACACCGGCGCGTCACGCGCAGGATCGCGGCGCAAAGACCCCTTGGCGCATAAATCCCATAGGGCGACGGATCGACGGCGGCGGCTTTGGGCATCAGGCTCGCAAGTGAGGCTCGGGCGAATCGCCCTCAAACGCAATAGCATGCGCAAGCGCCGGCGCCAGCGTCGCATCGGTAAAGAAATCGCGGCGAGCCTCAGCGCGCCGCCAGCGCGCCCAATGCCGCCTCGACAAGTCTTTCGCGCTCGGCCCTGACCTCGGCGCCGCGCTTGCGAAGCGCGGCGACGACTTCGGCGGGCGCGCTTGACGGCGAGCCCGCCTCGAACGGCGGCTCGGGCGCATATTCGAGATTGAGCTGGATCGCCTGCGCGCTCGCAACGCCGCCAAGCTCGGCGACCAGCGTCAGCGCAAAGTCGATGCCCGCCGTCACGCCTCCGCCGGTCATCAGGGCCCCGTCGCGCACGACGCGGGCCTGGACCGGGATCGCGCCAAAGGCGGCGAGCAGATCATGCGAGGCCCAATGGGTCGTCGCGCGCTTGCCGCCGAGCAATCCCGCCGCCCCGAGGACGAGCGCGCCGGTGCAGACCGAGGTGACGAAACGGGCCGCCTTCGCCTGCCGGCGCAGGAAGTTCAGAACTTCTTCATCGACGAGCAGCGGGTTGACGCCGACGCCGCCGGGCACGCAGACGACGTCGAGGGGCGGGCAGTCGTCGAAAGTCGCATCCGGCGCCAGCCGCAGCCCGGTCGAGGAGACGACGGGTTCGCGGCTCTTCCAGACGAGGCGCACGCGCGCTTCCGGCCAGGACGCAAAGACCTCGTAGGGGCCCGTCAGGTCGAGTTGCTGCACATTGGGGAAAACGAGAAGGCCGATTTCGACGGGCATGACTTTTCTCCAAGGGCTCGCGGAAAACGATTGGCCTTGGTCAAAATAGTCGATTAGGATTTGGCTGAAATGACAGACAACCCACAATTTACGCCAAATCGCCCGCGGCGCATCGAAGTGCTCGCCTTCGAAAACGTGCAATTGCTCGACGTCGCCGGGCCGTTGCAGGTCTTCGCCACGGCCAACGACCTCGCCCGCCATCGCGGAGCGCCTGCCCCTTATGCGCTCGAAGTCGTCGCGCGCGAGGCGCCCGGCGTCGCGACTTCGGCCGGCCTTGGCCTGTTCGTGCGGCCTCTGCCGCCCGCCGAGGCCGCGCTCGATACGCTGATCGTCGCCGGCGGCTATGGCGTCAACGCGGCGTGCGAGGACGTTGGCCTGCTCAGCTGGCTGCGCGAACGCGCGGGCTCCGCGCGCCGGCTCGCCTCGGTCTGCTCGGGAGCGCTGCTGCTGGCCGCCGCCGGCCTGCTGAACGGACGCCGCGCGACCACCCATTGGACACGCTGCGCGGAGCTCGCGCGCCGCTACCCCGAAGTTACGGTCGAAAGCGACCCGATTTTCCTGCGCGACGGCGCGGTATGGACCTCGGCGGGCATAACCGCCGGCATCGATCTCGCCCTCGCGCTGGTGGAGGCGGATCTCGGGCGCGCGGCGGCGCTCGCCGTGGCGCGCCATCTCGTGGTGTTCATCAAGCGGCCCGGCGGGCAGGCGCAATTCAGCGCGATGCTGTCGCTGCAGCAGGGCGACGAGCGCTTCGGCGCGCTGCACGAGTGGATCGGCCAGAACCTCGCCGCGGATCTGTCGGTCCCCAATCTGGCCGCGCGCGCCGGCATGAGCGACCGCACGTTCCTGCGCCGCTATCGGCAGGCGACCGGCTGCACTCCGGCCAAGGCGATCGAGCGGCTGCGGGTCGAGGCGGCGCAGCGGCATCTTTGCGATTCCAGGGCGCCGATCAAGCGCATCGCGGCACGCTGCGGCTTTGGCTCGCAAGAGTCCATGCGGCGCAGTTTTACCCGCATCGCCCGCGTGTCGCCGCAGGATTACCGCGACCGCTTTTCGCGCTGACGCGCCGGACCCGGCTTGCCAATGAGGCCGGGCGTATTAGATTGGCCGTGAAGTTGGGCGTTTCCGCCCAAGATTTTGGTGGTCCTGTCCATGACGTTCGTCGATTCAGCGCAGTTGCAGAGCCGCAAGAGCGGCCATATCAAATTGCACGGCCCGGACGATTTCGCGGCGATGCGCAAGGCCGGCGCGCTGACCGCCGAGGCGCTCGATCTCCTCGTCGAGCGGGTGCGCCCGGGCGTGACGACGGCGGCGCTCGAAAAATTCGCCTTTGAATTTGCGATGGACCATCACGCCTATCCGGCGCCGCTGCATTATCGCGGCTATCGCAAATCGATCTGCATCTCGATCAACCATGTCGTCTGCCACGGCATTCCCGACGACAAGCCGTTGCGCGAGGGCGACATCCTCAACATCGACGTGACGCTGATCGTCGAGGGATGGCACGGCGATTCCAGCCGCATGTATGTGGCGGGCGAAGCGCCGCGGCGGGCCCAGCGCCTCATCGACGTCACCTATGAGGCGCTGATGCGCGGCATCGCGGTGGTGAAGCCGGGCGCGACGACCGGCGATATCGGCGCGGCGATCCAGAGCTACGCCGAGCCCGAGCGCTGCTCGGTGGTGCGCGACTTTTGCGGCCACGGCCTTGGCCGGCTGTTCCACGACGAGCCCAATATCCTGCATTACGGGCGCCCCGGCGAAGGCATCCCGCTGCGCCCCGGCATGTTTTTCACGATCGAGCCGATGATCAACCTCGGCCTGCCTGGGGTCAAAGTGCTGTCGGACGGCTGGACCGCGGTGACGCGCGACCGCTCCCTGTCGGCGCAGTTCGAACATACCGTCGGCGTCACGCCGACTGGCGTCGAGATTTTCACTTTGTCGCCCCGAGGCTGGGATCGGCCGCCCTATCCCAAATGAGCGGCGCGCCGAGCGATTCCGAGCCCGCCCATTATCTCGGCCATCGCGAGCGGTTGCGCACCAGGCTGCGCGAGGCGGGCCCGGACGCCATCGCCGATTACGAACTCCTGGAGCTCGTGCTGTTTCGCGCGATCCCGCGGCGCGACGTGAAACCGCTCGCCAAGGCGCTGATCCAGCGCTTCGGCTCGTTTGCCGAGGCGATCGCCGCGCGGCCCGAGCGGCTCGCCGAGGTCGAGGGCATGAGCGCGGCCTCGATCAATGAATTCAAGATATTGGAAGCCGGCGCGAAACGCTTCGCCAAAGGCGCGCTGAAGAAGCGGGTGTCCTTGAGCTCGGGCGGCGAGGTCGTCGATTATTGCCGCACCGCGATGGCCTATTCGGACCGCGAGGAATTCCGCATCCTGTTTCTCGACAAGAGCAACGGCCTCATTGCCGACGAATTGCAGGGCGCCGGCACCGTCGACCACGCCCCCGTCTATCCCCGCGAAGTGGTGCGCCGCGCTTTGGAACTCTCGGCGACCGCCCTCATCCTCGTCCACAACCATCCCTCGGGCGATCCGACGCCGTCCAGCGCCGACATCAAGACGACGGCGGAAATCCTGGCGATCGCGCTGCCGCTGGGCCTCTCGATCCACGATCACCTCATCGTCGGGCGGCACGGCCATGCGAGCTTGCGCGCGCTGAAATTGATCTAGGGCGCGCGCCCGGGCGCCGGCTCAGTGCAGCCGCATTTCGGCGCCGATATTGCGGATTTCGGCCGGCTTGATGAGGCGCGTATGGGCGACGCGCACCGAATGCAGCGGCCCGTCGAGCCGCTCGCGCCAGAATTCGAGGAACTTCATCAGCACCGGAAATTTCGGCGCCAGATCGTAATCCTGCCAGACATAGGTTTGCAGCAGCGCCGGATGATCGGGAAGCCGATAGAGAATTTCGGCCGTCGTGAGGCTGAATCCTTCAAGCTGACGCACGAAGTCCGGGGAAGCGACGACACGAGCCATAGCGCGAACCTCCTTCACCTTGGAGTCGGCCGCCACGCCCGCATCCGCCGGACAAGCCGCCGCCGAGAAGCCCATTGCGCGCCTCAAAGGTTAATCCGGCGTTAACCAAGATTGGCGGCCATGGCTTTGAAGCTTAGCAATTCCTGAGCCAGCGTCTGGTTGCACGGCAACGCGGACAAACAATTGCGAGCCGGCGGCCCTGCCAACGCCTGGGCGCGTGAACGCGGGGCCGGCTCCTGGCCTTCGCCGCTTCTTCATCCGGCTGCGCCCCCGGGGTGACGGCGCCGCGGCGGCGTGGCATGCTGCGTTCCTGTCCTTTTCGCGCCCGATGCGGCCCAAAGGCGTGCGGCCGCGCGCCAAAACTACGCGAAGGCCAAACGCCGCCGCGGCGCGGAAGAGATTATGGCTCGCGAAGCGACCGCTGGAGGCGGGCGATGCGATCGTCGAGGGAAACCGAAGCCCTGTTCTCGATCCTCCGGCAATTGGCCGCGCCGGAGGCGGCCAAAGCGATCGAATCCTTGGTGTTGGAGGGCAGCGATCGCGCGCTTTGCCGCGTCAACGCGCTCGATTTTGCGGCAAAGCGCGGTCTCGATGAGGAGGGGGCGATCGCCGCCTTCCTGCACGCCGCGCGGCTCGGCCTCTTCGAGATGGCGTGGAACGTCCTTTGTCCGGGCTGCGGCGGGGTGCTCGACACCGGCGCTACTCTCAAGGCCGTGCAGCACGAGGAATATACCTGCACGCTCTGCGCGGCGGGCTATGAGCCGACGCTCGACGAGAGGGTCGAGGTGACCTTCACGGTCAGCCCAGCGGTGCGACGCATCGCGGCGCATGATCCCAATTCGCTGCCGCCGCTTGAATTCTATCGCCAGGTTTTCTGGGGTTCGGGCATTGACCTGCCCGACGATGAAACGCTCGCGCGCAGCTTTGAGGAAATTACCCTCGACTCGCTTGAACTGTCGCCCGGCGAGAAAGCCATCATGTCGCTGCAGGCGCCCGAGGCGTTCCTCATCGTCTTCGATCCCGTGGTGCATATGGCCCAGTTCATCGAAGTGACGGGCGAGCCGACGCGCGAGCGCCAGACGCTCACCGCGATCCTCAACAGGGAGCATGCGCCGACCGACCGGGTGACGATCCGGCCGGGCCCGCTTCGCATCCTCTTCGAGAATCGCGCCAATGTGCGCACGCTGCCGAGCGTATGGATTGGCGGCGACCAATTGCATGAGCTATTGGGTAAACGCCGCCCGTTCCTCACCGCCAAACGGCTGCTCAGCAACCAGACGTTTCGCGATCTCTATCGCACCGAGACGCTGGACGTCGATCAACGGCTGAAGATCACCAGCCTCACTTTCCTGTTCACCGATCTGAAGGCCTCCACCGCGCTCTACGACCGGGTCGGCGATCTCGTCGCCTATGATCTGGTGAAGGCGCATTTTCGCGCGCTGCACGATATTGTCGGCGCCGAGGGCGGCGCGGTGGTGAAGACGATCGGCGATGCGGTGATGGCGACCTTCCCGACGCCGGACCGCGCTGTCGCGGCGGCGTTGCGCATGCGCGAGGCCATGGGCGACCTTGGCGGCGATCTCACCTTGAAAATCGGCATTCATGAAGGCCCGTGCCTTGCGGTGATGCTCAACGAGCGTCAGGACTATTTCGGCCAGACCGTCAATATCGCCTCGCGGGTGCAGGGTCTGGCCACGTCGAGTTCGATCTTCGCCACCGGCCAGGTGGTCGGCGACGGCGCATCCGCGCGGCTGCTCGAGAGCAAAGGGATCACCCCGTCGCCCAGCGAGCGCATGCTGCGCGACGTCGGCGCCCGGGTCGCCGTGTTCGAGATCCCGTGACGAGAAATCGCGCAATGCGCATCCAGTCCCCGGAGCCCGGCAAATTGGCGCTTGGCGCGAAGGATTGGAATTTCATTTCCTCGCCTGCAATGTCCCAAGCCGACTATAGAGCGATCATGAATTTTCTTCGTCGCTATGGATGGCATGTTTTTCTCGTACCGTCGGCCATTTTCTTGCCCGATGATTTCGCGACGAACTGGCATGGCCACGGGCATGATAGGCTATCGTCCTCGAACCCCGAAGCGTAATGGCTTATGGTCGAAACGGCCCGTCGTCATTGCGAGGGAGCGCAGCCACGAAGCAATCCAGACTGTGGCTCCAGCCGCCCTCGTCTGGATTGCTTCGCTGCCGCTCGCAATGACGATTGACGGCGCCAACAAAAATAGTCCCGCGCTGATGGAAGACAGTCATGCATGAACGGATCGACCGACGCCGCGCCGAAATCGCCGCGCTGTGCCGCCGCTATGATGTGCGGCGGCTGGAGGCGTTCGGCTCGGCGGCGCGTGGCGCGGACTTCGATCCCCTCGCCAGCGACGCCGACTTCCTCGTCGATTTCGAGGCGGAGCGCGATCTATCGCCGCTGGAGCCGTTCTTCGGCCTTGCCGACGCCCAACGGCGATTGCTGGGACGCCCGGTCGATCTGGTGGAGCGCGGCGCGATCGTCAATCCTTTCCTCCTTGCCGGCATCGGCCAGGCGCGCGAGGTTGTCTATGCCGCGTGACGCCTGCCTAAGGAATATACGAAAGGGCGCCGACGTCGCGCGACCGACAACAACAAGCTGAGGCCGCCTTGTCACGGAACTGGCCGGGTCTCAGCCAGACCCTCGAGCGATCATGAATTTCATTCGTCGCTATGGATGGTATGTTTTCCTCATACCGTCGGTCATTTTCTTTCTCGATGATTTCGCGACGAACTGGCATGATCATGGGCATGAAAGGATCTTATACATCGTCCTCGAAAACATCGGCGAGGATATCGCGGCGTTGTTGTTTTTTGTCGTCGCCCGGGCCTGGCAGAACCGGAGCATTCCGCACTTGCACGCGGAATGTCCGCAATGTCATTTCAAATGGCTCATGCATCCAAAGCAGAGGATGCTGTTCTGCCCGCATTGCGGCGCGCCGGAACCGCGCCCGGTGCCCTCCGCGATCCCCAACCGCCCAGGGCCTCCATCATAAGGAAGGCTTGCGGCTGTCTATCCATTTCGCGCCGGGCGCCATATACGGCTGGCCGCATGAAAACCCTCCCGCGCGCGGCCGATCCCGCCCCCGCCAGCCGTTACCGGCTTGGCAGCCTGTATGCCGTCGCAACCGCCTGCCTGATGGCCACGCAGGAGCCGTTTTCCTCGCTGGCCGCCATGCGGCTGCGCCCGATCCAGTTTATCTGCCTGACGCAATTGGCCCTGCTGGCGTCGATCCCGCTCATGATCCTGTCGAAGGCGAGCCGCCGCGACTTCATCGCTCTGTTGAAGGACCCCTCCAATTATTGGAAGTTCGCGGTCATATTGTTGATCGGGGTGAGCGGCCTGTTGTTGTACAACCTCGGCCTCAGCGACGCCCATCCCATCCTCATCGCCGCCATATTGAACCTGTCGCCATTTTGGGCGGCGCTGGTGGCGCTGATCGTATCGGGGAAGCCGATTCCGATCTCGCTGGCGATCTTCTTTTCGTGCCTGGCGGCGGCGTTCATCGGCGCGATGATGGTCGCCTGGAGCCAGACGGGCGCCGCCGCCGATGCGCACGGCAGCGGTCTCGTCGAGAATATCCTGCATGGCAGCTGGTTCTACGCCATTCCGATACCGGCGCTCTCCGCCCTCAACGGAACGCTGATCGGCAAATGGTTCTTTCGATCCAAGGAATCAGCGGCGATCGCCGCCAATTTCCTGGTCTCCGCGGTCGTTCTGTTGCCAGTCGCCATTTTCCTCTCCTGGCGCAACGGCGATTCCTATTCCGGGCAGGCGCCGGCGATCGTGTTGATGATCGTCGGGACGATGATCGCCGCCGTCGCAGGAAGGGTTCTCTATCAAATATCGCTGACCGTCACGAATAACGACAACGGCTTCGTCACGATGTTTTTTCTGCTGGTCCCCGCGCTCACCGGCCTCATATCGCTGCCGCTGTCCCTGTGGCTCCCCGATTTGCATTTTGTCGCCGGACCGATGTTCTTTTTAGGCCTGCTGGTTATCGCGGCCGCCTTGCTGTTGTTCTCGATAAAATCCTGGCGATAGCGTCAATCGCCCGGATTCTCGTTTGGCGGCGCGCCAGGCTCAAGTCCCGTTGAACGGCGTGAAGAAGCAATAGACCTTGCTGGTGTCGCCGTCGGGAAACTGCCGATAGAAGATCCAATAGTCGCCATCGGGCGAGGGCGTCGCCGTTTCGATCGGAATGAGATCTGGAAATCCGTCGACGCGCCAGCCCTCGCTGGATAGGTGGACCTGTTCGGGGCGAAGGTGATGCACGTCGGTGGGGCCGCAGCACACGGCCTTGACCCACGAAGGCACCGGTTCGTTGTTGGCCCAACGGTCGTGAGCGCCGGCCGCGCCTGTGACGAGCAAGCCGAAAGCGCCGCCCATCAAAATCCGTGAGAACATCGCCGGTTCCTTTCTGTCCCCCAATGGCTGCTGCAGGGTGATTCGCCCTTGCCTTAAGGCTAACAAGCAGCAAATGGAGGGGGATAGAATCGGAATCTACTTACTTCTTATTCTTCGTCGTCCTTCTTCATGGGAACGTCGGAATCGCCCGACAGCAGGCGCGGGAAGAGCTGGCGGAACGACCATTGCGCGCCATGGACGGCGCGGTCGAAGCGCAGCACGACATCGAACCGCGTCCCGTCCCATTTCCTGGGCATGGCGGGAATGACCTGACGGTCGGCGATCGCCGGCAGGATCGATTCGGCGATCGCCTTGTGTTCCCAGCAGACCAGCACGCATCCCGTCAGGGCGACGATTTCGGCCACGAGTTTGGCCTCCTCGCCCAGGGCATATTGGATGTTTGGCTTGAGACTCAGCCGCGCGGCGAGCGGCGTGATCGTTTCGAACGGCCGCTGGCTAGGATCGTCGCCGGCAAGCGACTTCGGGTCGGCGGCGTAGATCGCGGCCGGTTGCGGGAAATCGTCGCCGCCGAGGCCCGCGCCAAACAAGGCCGACCAGCTGCCGGCCCGTTGCCAGCCGCGGATCACCAGGGATTTCTTGTCCACGACGCCGTCCGGGGTCAGGCCGGGGCCCGGCCAGGCTTCCTCCGGCTTTTCGGCGTGGCGAAGGATGAGAATAGTGAGCGCGGACATGGCTACGCCTCCTTAGGTCTCCACCGGAACGCAAGATGCGCGTCGTCACGCGGCCGATCAAGCCGCGACGTCACAACAGAGCGTCACAAAATCGGCGGCGATCGCGCCGCGCCGCGGCTTCCTGCGGCGCGCCCGGCTCGTGTGGGCGGCGACCGCCCGCCGGCCGGCGCCGCCTCTTTCGCCCGCCGCCCGGTCCGTGCTAAAGCGCGGGATGGCCAACATGCGGCGACGATCGAGCGCGAGGGTTTATCGATAGGCGGGCCGCCCGGCCCATCGCCTGCCCCGCCCTTCCCGAACTCTCGCCGATGACGCCAAATGCCTGACATTCCCCTGCTTCTCGAGCTTGAAACCGCCGCCGACGCCGAGGCGATCGAGCGGCTCAACGAACGCGTGTTCGGCCCCGGCCGTTTTGCGCGAACCGCCTATCGCCTGCGCGAGGAGGCTGAGCCGGATCTCACGCTGTCTTTCGTGGCGAGGGTCGGAACGCTGTTGGTCGGCGCCAATCGCATGACGCCGATCCTCATCGGCCAGACGCCGGCGCTGCTGCTGGGCCCGCTCATCGTCGAGCCGGTGTTCCGCTCGCAGGGCATCGGCGAGGCTTTGGTGACGCGCTCGCTGGAGGCCGCGCGGCAGGCGGGCGCCAGGCTCGCCATACTGGTCGGCGACGAGCCCTATTATGCCAGGATGGGCTTCAAGCGCGCGCCGGCGGGCCGCGTGCAATTGCCGGGGCCGGTCGATCCGGCGCGCGTCCTCTATTGCGAGATCGAGGCGGGGGCTTTCGAGGGGGTGAGCGGGGCGGCGCTGGGGCGGTGAAGGCGCCCGCGCGCTGACTTCGCGATCACCCGACGACGCCCGTCCCGCGCAGCGCTTCGATCTCGCCGGGCGTCATGCCGAGCTCGCTCAGGACATCCCGCGTATGTTCGCCAAGGCGCGGGGCGGCGCTCGAGGCGGCCATCGCGACGCCGTCGAGCAGGATGGGCGTGCGGACCGAGGGAACGGTTCCCCCTGCGGCGCCGGCGGCCGGCAGATCGATGCGCAGCGCCCGCGCGATCACTTGCGGGTCGGCGAAAACCTCGGCGACCGAATTGATCGGCCCGGCTGGGACGGCGGCTTTTTCCAGCGCGGCGAGCAGTTCCGCGCGGGTGAACTTTTGCGTGCCTTCCTCGAGGAGCCCAACAAAGGCGGCGCGGTTCTCGACGCGGTCGGCGTTGGAGGCGAAGCGCGGCTCGTCGGCAAGGCCCGCGAGCCCGACGATGCGGCAAAGGTCGCGCGTCTGCCGGTCGTTGCCGGTGGCGATGATGATATGGCCGTCGGCGACGCGAAAGACCTGATAGGGCACGATATTGGGATGAGCATTGCCGAGCCGGCGCGGCGATTGGCCCGAGACGAGAAAATTGAGCGCCTGATTGGCGAGCACGCTCACCTGCGTGTCCATCAGCGCCATGTCGATCTGGCCGCCAAGGCCGGTGATCGCGCGGCGCGCCAGCGCCGACTGGATGGCGATCACCGCATAGAGGCCGGAGAAAATATCGGCGAAGGCGACGCCGGTCTTTTGCGGATCGCCATTGGGATCGCCGGTCAGCTCCATGATGCCGCCCATGCCCTGGATCATGAAGTCATAGCCGGCCCGCGCCGCATAGGGGCCTGTCTGGCCGAAGCCGGTGATCGAGCAATAGACCAGCTTCGGGTTGATCGCGCCAAGGCTCGCATAGTCGAGGCCGTATTTCTTGAGGCCCCCGGTCTTGAAGTTTTCGATCAGCACGTCGGATTGCGCCGCAAGCTTGCGGATGATCGCCTGGCCCTCGGGCTTTTCGAAATCGACGGCGATGGAGCGTTTGCCGCGATTGCAGGAATGAAAATAGGCGGCATCTAACCGCTCGCCCTCTTCGCCGATGATGAACGGCGGACCCCAGCCGCGCGTGTCGTCGCCGGCGCCCGGCCGCTCGACCTTGACGACGTCGGCGCCGAGATCGGCGAGCGTCTGGCCGGCCCAGGGACCGGCGAGGATTCGCGCGAGTTCGAGGACCTTCAGTCCCTCCAGCGGTTTCAAATGAGGCTTCCCTTCGCGCGGCGTGTCTGGCCGCCAAGCTGTGCCGCAGCGCGAGGCGGCGCGCAACGGCGCAAGCAACGGGCGGACAGCCGTTCGGAGGATTTGACACACAATATATTAAATCGATAGATTTAAATATCTATCGGCGGAAACCGCTGTGTCGTCGACGGGCCGGTTCATCCAAACAACCCAACGAGGCGCGAATGGGCGTTGAGGCAAAATCGCCGGACGGTTTCGGTCTGGCCGGCGAAGCGGACCCAAGCGGCGAACCGCCGCGGCCGGACGCCGCCCCCTCGCGCTGGCGGCTCGATTCGGTGGTCGCCGAATTACGCCTGTCGCGCGAGGTGACGCATAATATCCGGCCCAAGGGCCGGTTCCGCCGGCCGCCTTCGCGCGAGGCGATCGCCGCCATCGTCGACGGGCTCGCCGCCTCGCTGTTTCCCGCCCATTACGGCGGGCCGGAACTGGCGATCGAATCGCTCGACTATTTCGTCGGCGCGACCTTGAACCAGGCGCTGGCGCGCCTTGTCGATCAGGTGCGGCTGAGCCTTTCCTTCGCCAGCCAAAGCGAGCCCGACGAAGCCGAGCTCGTCGCTCGCGCCCAATCGATCACCCGCGAATTCGCCGCGCATCTGCCCGCCATACGCGGCCTCTTGGTCCAGGATCTGCGCGCCGCCTTCGCCGGCGATCCAGCGGCGGCGGGCTATCCGGAAATCCTGCTCGGCTATCCCGGCATGACGGCGATCCTGCATTATCGGCTCGCCCATGCCTTGCATGAACTCGGCGCGGCCTTGCTGGCGCGTCTCGTCTGCGAAATCGCCCATTCCAAGACCGGCATCGACATTCACCCGGGCGCTGAGATCGGCGCGAGTTTCTTGATCGATCACGGCACCGGCGTCGTCATCGGCGCCACGGCGGTGATCGGCGAACGGGTGCGGATCTATCAGGCGGTGACGCTGGGGGCCCGCCACTTCCCCGCCGACGAGAACGGCGCCCTCGTCAAGGGCAAGGCGCGCCACCCGATCATCGAGGACGACGTCGTCATCTATGCCGGCGCGACGATCCTTGGCCGCATCACAATCGGGCGCGGCTCGACGATCGGCGGCAACGTCTGGCTGACCCAAGGGGTCGCGCCCGGCAGCCAGGTGACGCAGGCCCATGCGCGCAACAACGGCAAAACGGAGTGAGCGCCCTCGCCGCACCCGCGGCCCAAAATTCCCTGCTTATCGAATGGTTAAGCGATGGGGCCGATATTTTCGATGCACAAATGAGGCGTTATTTGTTGCGTTTGTCCCTGAGCGATGATCCATTTGATAAAGCTGGGACTCAAAATCAATGGAAATAAAGGATTTTCCAACCGTAACGCCGCGTATCGAATGGCCGACGATCGCCCTTGCCGGGGTCATCTATGCGATGTGGTTCGCCTTGACCTTGTTCTGGACGCATCTGCCGTTCTGGGCCCTCACACTGGCGGCCGCCTGGACGACCGCCTGGCACATGAGCCTGCAGCACGAGATCATCCACGGCCATCCGACCCGCATCCGATGGGTCAATAATTGCATCGGCCAATGGCCGCTGGCGCTCTGGCTGCCCTTCGAACATTACCGTCATTCGCACCTTGCCCATCACAATGACGAACGGCTGACCGACCCGCTCGACGATCCCGAATCGTATTATTGGCGGCAGGAGGACTGGGACCGTCTGGGGCCCTTCGGGCGCGCCATCATCCGCCTGCAGGCGTCCCTGCTCGGTCGGCTGCTGATCGGCCCGTTCTGGGCGAGCGCAAGGCTGTGGAAAGGGGAAATCGCCGATATCGCAGCGGGGAACCGCAGGGCGATCCGCCTGGGGGCGGCCCATGTCCTGGAGGTCGCCATCGTCTTGATCTGGGCGGTCGGCGTCTGCGGCATGCCGCTGGCGACCTATCTCTTCTGCTTCGTCTATGCCGGCACGTCGCTGGCGATGGTGCGCTCCTTTGCCGAACACCGCGCCGAAAGCGTCGTCGAGCGGCGCACCGCCATCGTCGAGAAATCGTGGATTCTGGGGCCGCTGTTCCTGTTCAACAATCTGCACGTCGCCCACCACATGCGCCACACCATGCCGTGGTATGCGCTGCCGCGCTGGTATCGGGTCAACCGCGCCGCCCTCATCGAGCGCAACGGCGGGCTGGTCTATGACAGCTATTTCGAGGTGATCCGCCGCTATTTCCTGCGCCCGCACGACCAGTCGCTGCATCCGCGCCTCGAGGCGCCGACCGTCCCCTCCCCCCTTGTCCCGACAAACGCGAAGCGTTTGCGGCGGGAGGGCTAGGGAGGGGGATCGCGCTACTCCATCCAATCGAGGCGCAATCATTCTTTCCGACAGGCCGGCGCGACCCCCCTCCCCAACCCTCCCCCACAGGGGGGGAGGGAGAAATAACGCCAATCTTTCGCTCATCGCTTCGCTGGGCATGTATGACTTTCCATGGACGCGGGAGGCCAACGATGCACTGTGGGCGGCTTTGGCCGGGCGTTTGCGAGCAAACGGCATCGACGCGCCGGCTCATCTCACGCGCGAGGCCGATCTGCATGAACTGTGGCGCAGCCCAGGGCTCATCTTCGGCCAGACCTGCGGCTATCCTTACGTCACCGCATTGCGGGCAAGCGTCGCGCTGGTCGCCACGCCAGCCTATCGCTTCGCCGGTTGCCAGGGCGCATCCCATCGCAGCTTCCTCATTGCGAACAAGGCGCGCGCGCGGCGCGGCCTTGGCGATTTTGCCGGCGCCCGCGCCGCGGTCAATGCGCTCGACAGCAACAGCGGCATGAACCTGTTCCGCGCGACGATCGCGCCCCTTGCACAAGGGCGCTCCTTCTTTGCCGAGGTCATCGTCACCGGCTCGCACGCGGCAAGCCTTGCCGCCGTAAGCCAGGGACAGGCCGACCTTGCCGCGATCGATTGCGTGAGCTTCGCATTGCTGCGGAACGGCCGGCCCGATCTGATGCAAAGCGTCGAGGTGATTGCCGAGAGCCCGCCCTCGCCCGCCCTGCCCTTCATCATGAGCGCCGCTTTCGCCAAATCTCACCTTAGCGCCCTGCGCGAAGCGCTGTTCGCCACGCTGGCCGATCCCGCGCTCGCCGGGGCGTTAAAGATTCTGGGGCTCGTCGGCGCCGAAGTTCTCGGCGACGCCGATTACGAGCGCGTCGCGCAGATCGAGCGCGACGCGATCGCGGCGGGATATCCGGCGCTCGGCTGAACGCGTTCCCTCCCCTTGTGGGGGAGGGAGATAGCTCACGCCGCGCCGGTGACGATCACGTTCCATGAGCCCGGCGCGAGCTTGGCCTTCAAGGTGCGGCCGTCGATCGAGACGTGTTTGATCGGCTGCGGGGCGACATTATTGGGATCGTCCTTGGTGTTGACGGCCTTCATATTGGGATGGGTCACCTGCTGCGCGTTGAGGATGCGGCGATCCTCGCCAAAGCCGCGCAACACGACCTCGAGATCCATGTCCTCGCGCAAATGCCGGTTCAGCGCGAAGATGACGATCTGTCCGCTCGCCTCGTCCTCGGTGACGCAGGCGTGCAGATAGGGCATTTCGGGCGAGGCCTTGCCGGCGTAGGTCGGCGAGGAGACGAGGGTTCGCAGCACCCGGCCCTGCGCATAGCGGGTCGTCAGCGCGAAGGGATGGAAGATCGTCTGGCGCCACGCCGGGCCGCCGGGCTCGGTCATGATCGGTCCGATGATGTTGACGAGCTGCGCCATGCAGGCGGTCTTCACCCGGTCGGCATTGTTGAGCAGCGTGATGAGCGCGCCGCCGACCAGCAAAGCATCCTCGGCATTATAGACTTCCTCGATCAGCGGGGGATGTTCGGGCCAGCCGGGCTTGCGCAGGTCCGAATGCGAGCGCGCCTTGTACCAGACGTTCCATTCGTCGAGCGACAGCATGATGCGTTTGGGCGAGCGGCGGGTCGCGGCGATCGCATCGGCGATGGCCGCCACTTCCTTGATGAAGAAATCGAGCAGTTCGATATTGCCGAGGAACTCCTCGGTCGAATCGTGCGGATTCATGAAATAGGTGTGCAGCGAGATGAAGTCGACGTGATCGAAGCAATGGTCGAGCACCTCGTATTCCCAGCGCGCGTAGGTCGACATTTCGCGGTTGGAGGAGCCGCAGGCGGCAAGCTCGATGGACGGGTCGACCCAGCGCATGACCTTGGCCGTCTCATGGGCGAGCCGGCCATATTCCTGCGCGGTCTTGGCGCCGATCTGCCAGGGGCCGTCCATTTCATTGCCGAGGCACCAGAACTTGATGTCATGCGGCTTTTCATAGCCGTGCGAGCGCCGGAGATCGGAAAGTTCGGTGCCGCCGGGATGGTTGCAATATTCGATGAAGCGGCGCGCCTCGTCGAGGCCGCGCGTGCCGAGGTTGACGCCGAACATTGGCTCGACGCCGACCTTGCGCGTCCAGTCGATGAATTCGTTGGCGCCGAACGCGTTGGTCTCGGTCGAGAACCAGGCCAGATCGAGCCGGCGCGGACGATCCGCCACGGGCCCGACGCCGTCTTCCCAATTATAGCCCGACAGGAAATTGCCGCCGGGATAGCGCACGATCGTGACGCCGAGCTCCTTCGTCAGATCGGCGACGTCCTGGCGGAACCCTTTGGCGTCCGCGCTCGGATGGCCCGGCTCGAATATGCCGGTATAGACGCACCGTCCCATATGTTCGACGAAGGAGCCGAAGATACGCCGGTCGATATCCGAAATGGCGAAGTCGCGATCAACGATCAGGCGGGCTGAGGGCATGAGAATTTCCAACACAGGGGGATGAGCGCTTGGCGGCAGGGGCGCCGCGAGCGGGAGGGAACGAGGGCCGGCCGCGCGCGGTCGGCCCCCGGGCTTTGAGCTTATTTCGCGTTGGCGAGCAGCTTGTTGATGCGGTCTTGCGCCGAGGCGAGCGCGGTGTCGATATCCTTGTCGCCGCGCATGCCGGCGCCCACTTCCTCGCCCTCGATGTCCTGCACGCCGAACTGGCGCTTGACGCCGGCCGGAAGCGCGGTGCCGTTCTGCGACAGCGGCGCGAGAGCCTTGCGGAACGGCAGGTCCAGGAACGCGGCGCTGGTGATGACCTTCTGGCTGGTCGGCAGATGGCCGGTGCGCGCCCATTGGAAGTCATTGTCCCACAGGAATTTGAGGAACTCGTAAGCTGACTTGCGCTGCGCGTCGCTCAGATTGGCCTTGAGGATCACCCAGCTATGGCCGTCCGCCCAGACTTTGGGATTGGCGTAAAGCTGCGGGAAAGGCACGACCGCATAGCCGTCGGACAGCGCGACGCCCGACTTCTTGGATTCGCCGATGTAATTGTCGACGAGCCAAGTGCCGTTGATCATCACCCCGCCCTCGCCGGCGGCAAAGCCGGTGACGGTGGCGGCGTAGTCCTCGTTCTTGGTGGTGTCGCCATTGTCGTAGAGCGTCTTCAGCAGCGTCAGCGCGGTCTTGGCTTCGGGCGAGGTGAAGTTGACCTTGGTCGGGTCGGCGAAGAAATTGGCGCCCTGCTGGTAGAGCAGCGTGTCGAAGGTGCGCGTATAGGCCGCCGTCTCGTTGGCCAGCACCATGATGAAATAGGGCTTGCCGGTCTTTTCCTTGAACTGCTTGGCCTGGGTCAGAAGTTCGGCGGCCGATTTCGGCAGGATCGGAGCGCCCGATCCGTCGACGAGTCCGGCTTTCTTGAACAGATTGACGTTGATGTGCCAGAGCCAGGTATGCGTGTCGAAAGGCAGCGCATAGATCTTGCCGTCCTTGGTCACGCCTTCCTTGGCCGCGGCGGTGAAATCGGACGTGTCGACGCCGACCGCCTTGAGGCCGTCGTCGAGCGGCTCGAGCAGGCCGCGCGATTGATAGTCGGAAATGACCGACTCGTGCATGACCGAAATGGTCGGCGGTTCGCCCGAACGGATGCGGGCGGTGAGCTGGTCGTAGCCGGGCCATTCGACGATATCCACCTTGACATGCGTGGTCGGGCTGTCGGCGTTGAACTTGTTGATCATCGCGGTGATGATGCCGCATTCGCCGTCGGCCTTGGAGACGTCGGTCACCTTGCCGTAATCGGCGTCGCAGGCGCCGAAGAAACGGGCGACCGAGATTTCGGTTTTGTCGGCGCCGAGCGCCATCGTCGCGCCGCCGACCAGGGCCGCGCTGGCTACAAGCAATGTTCGTAATGTTTTCATCAGTTCCTCCGCTACGGCCGGTTTTGTGGCACCCCTGCGTTCGGCCAAACGCCGGAATCCTTTTATGAAGAACGCTCAGCGTATGGCGGCGCCCGCGACCGCCTGAACGATGTATCGCTGGAAAAAGAGGTAAACGATCAGCACCGGCAGGCCCGCGAACACCGCCTGGGCCATCAGGAATCCGAGGCCCTCCGATTGCGCGAAATTGGTCTGCGTCGAGGCGATGCCGATCGTCAAAGTGAACATTTCCGGCTTGGTCGCCGAAATGAGCGGCCACAGGTAATCGTTCCAGGCGCCCAGGAAGGTGAAAATGCCGAGCGTCGCCTGCGCCGGAATGGTGAGCGGCAGCAGCACGCGCCAGAACACCTTGAAGCGCGAGGCGTTGTCGAGCATCGCCGCCTCGTCGATATCCCTGGGGATCGAGCGGAAATATTGCGTCATCAGGAACACGCCGAACGCATTGGAAAGCCCGGGCAGGATCAGCGCGGTATAGGTGTTGTGCATCTTCCAGTCGGTGAACATCTGATGGCGCGCGATGATCACCGCCTGTTCGGGGATCGCGAGGCCGAGCAGGACGAGAATGAAAATCGTGTTCCTGAACGGGAATTGGGTGCGCGCAAAGCCGTAGCCGGCCAGAGACGCCAGGATCAAAGTGGCGATCGTCACCCCGCTGGCCACGATCACGCTGTTGAGAAACCAGTGGAAGACGCCAGAAGTGGCGAGCACGTCGCTGTAGTTCTTGAGCGTATAGGGCAGGCGAAAGGCGCTGCCGGTCGTCATCATCAATTCGCTATTGGACTTGAACGAGAGGATCACGACCCAGGCGATGGGCGTGAGCCAGACAACGGCGAGCAGGATGACGCAGCCGAGAATCACCCGGTCGCCGACGCTGCGCCCGACGAATCTTTGCCCCTGGGCCATATTCAGGCCTCCCTGCGGCGCGAGGCGATATATTGCGCCATCGCGGCGATCGCCATCAGCAGGAACAGGATTTCCGAGGCGGCGGCGGCATAGCCCAGATTCCAGTCGCGAAAGCCGGTCTCGTAGATGAACAGCACGATCGGGCGCGAGGTGTTGTTGGGGCCGCCGCGCGTCAGCAGCAGCGCCTGGCCGAACAGCTGGAATTGCGCGACGATTTCATAGATGACCACGACGACGAAAGTGCGGGTGATCGAGGGCAGCGTGATCGACCGCAGCGAGCGCCAGCGCCCGGCGTTGTCGAGCGCCGCCGCCTCGTAAAGTTCGCCCGGAATCTGCTGCAGGGCGGCCAGGAACAGCATCATCGGCAGGCCGATGATCCACCATACCGTGGTGACGGCGACCGCCGGGAGGGCGAGGCTCTGGCTGGTCAGGAAGGGGATCGGCGCGATGCCGAACAGGCCGAGGATATGCGAGAGGAGGCCGATGTCCGGCAGATACATGATCTTCCAGATGATGGTGACGATGGTGACGGAAAGCACCGAGGCGCCGAAGAAAACCGCGCGTAGCGTCGCGCCCGTGCGCCCTTCGCGATTGAGCGCCAGCGCCAGCCCAAGGCCGATGATGACGAAGGCGGGAACCGTCATCAGCACGAACACGAATGTGTTCCGCACCGTGCCGAGGAATATCGCGTCGCCGAACAGGCGCTTGAAATTGACGAGGCCCGCATAGGTCGCGGACTGATCGAACATGTCGTATTCCTGCAGGCTGATCCACATGCCCCAGAACAGCGGATAGATCAGCATGCCGAGATAGACGAGGAGGAAGGGGACGACGAACAGGCCGTTGCGCCAATCGGGCCCGATGCGCGCGCCCCTTGTCGCCGCTCGCGATAGAGGGGTCGAGCGCGCGGCGGCGGCGGTCATCGATGCGCCTCCTCGTTGGCGCGATAGCCGCGGCCTTGCGCATCGAAGAGATGCGCCTGGCCGGCATCGATGCGCAGATGGACCGCATCGCCCGGCGCGGCGCGGCTGTGGCCGGCGTCCTCGGCGATGAGGGTCGAATCGTCGGCGAGCCGCACATGCACATGGGTCCGGTCGCCCAGCCGCTCGACGACTTCGACCTTGCCGGGAAGCGGGCCATCGGAATCGAGGCGAATGGCCTCCGCCCGTATCCCCAGCCGCAAGGCCTCGTTGGCCGGCAGGCTTTCGAGCCCGATATGGGTCATGAGTTCGGCGCCGCTCGGCAGCGTCAGCAAGGCGTGGCCATTTTGCCCCGCCACCGTCACCGGCAGGAAATTCATCGGCGGCGATCCGACGAAACGCGCCACGAATTCGCTCGCCGGCCGCCCGTAGATCTCCATCGGCGTGCCGATCTGCTCGATCTTGCGCGCGTTCATCACCACGATGCGCCCGGCCAGGGTCATCGCCTCGACCTGGTCATGGGTGACGAAAATCGTCGTCGCGCGGGTCTGCTGGTGCAGCCGGGCGAGTTCGACGCGGGTGCGAATGCGCAAGGCGGCGTCTAGGTTCGACAAGGGCTCGTCGAACAGGAAGGCTTTGGGGTCCTTGACCAGGGCGCGGCCGATCGCCACGCGCTGGCGCTGGCCGCCCGAGAGCTGGCCGGGCTTGCGGGCGAGCAGAGGTTCGATTTCGAGGATCTTGGCGGCCTGGCGCACGCGCTCGTCGATCATCGCGCGCTCGACGCCGATGTTTTTGAGGCCGAACGCCATATTGTCGTAGATCGTCATATGCGGATAAAGCGCGTAGTGCTGGAACACCATGGCGACGCCGCGCGCGCCCGGCGGCAGTTCGTCGACGCGCTCGCCGCCGATGCGGATTTCGCCCGAATTGATCGTCTCGAGGCCGGCGATCATGCGCAGCAGCGTGGTCTTGCCGCAGCCCGAGGCCCCGAGAAAGGCGACGAACTCGCCCGATTCGATGCGGAGCGACAGTTCGCTGATGACCTCAACAGGCCCGAATCGCTTCGAGACCCGATCAAGCTCGATTGAACTCAATGCCGTTTCCGCCCTGTTCGAATTTCTTGATTGTCTATGATAAGATGAATAGACGTTACAAACCGATATCGGCAGTGTCAATAGTCCGATAGGAAGGCGCGCCGGGGGAAACCAATGTTCGAGCGCAACAATTCCGTCAGCACGATGAGCGCGCAGGTGGCGCGCATCATCGGCACCCGCGTCGTGTCGGGCGAATTCGCGCCAGGCGATTCCCTGCCGATCGAAAGCGAATTGTGCCAGGCCTATGGCGTCAGCCGCTCGACCATCCGCGAGGCGGTCAAGAATCTGGCGGCCAAGCGGCTGATCGAGGTCGCGCCGAAGGTCGGCACGCGGGTGCTGCCCTTCGCCAACTGGAACCTGCTCGATCCCGATGTGCTGTCCTGGCGGCTCAACGCGCAATTCGACAACCGCATCGTCGAAGACCTCTATGAAATGCGCCAGTGCTTCGAGCCGCGCGCCTGCTATCTGGCCGCCCGCGACGGCACGGCCGAAGACCTCGAGCGCATCCGCCGCTGCTTTGCCGACATGCTGTCGACGCTGCAGACGCCCGCTTTGGCGGCGAGCGCCGAGACCGAGTTTCACCTCGCCATCATCGCGGCGACCCATAACGGCCTGTTCGTGACGATCGGCGGCGCGGTGAAGACGGCGTTGCGCGTCTCCTTCGCGCTGACGCAAAAGAGCCCCGGCCGGCCGGCGATGGAGATGGAGCCCTACGAGACGGTGCTCGGCGCCATTCTGGCGCGCCGCGGCGAAGCGGCGTCGGATGCGATGCGCCGGTTGCTGGAGCTGTCGCGCCTGCGCGTGCTCACCGCGCTGGATACGCAACCGGTCGCCGCGAAGATTGCCGGCTGAGAGGCGCCGCCAGGGCGCAAAGAACGCTCGCCATCTATTCTTTGCGCTGAACCGGCGAGCTATGGAACGGCGCGGCAACGCTATGCCTCGTGCAACCAAAGCGAGCCCGGCGCCGTTTAGAGCGCATGACCGCCCCATCAAATTGGCCCCGCAATCGGCTCTTGCTCGCCCTACCATCCTCCAATCTCAAGCAGCTTACCCCGGAGCTCGAACGCGTCCGCTGCGAACGCGGGCAGATCCTGATGGACGCGGACAGCCCGCTCGATCATGTATTCTTCCCCGATAGCGGCGTCGTCTCGGTGGTGGCGGTCTATGCGGACGGCAGCATCATCGAGATGGCGACGATCGGCAGGGAGGGCTGCACGGCCATGCAAGCCGTCTTTGGCGCCAAGAGCTCCTCCGTCCGGCTTCTCGTCCAGATCCCGGGGGACGCGGCAAAAATGTCGCGCGCGGCGTTCACGCGGGCCATGGGGTCGATGCCGTCATTCCGCAATCTCATGTTCGCCCACGTCCAGGCCTTTCTCGAGCAGGTCCTGGTGTCGGTCGCCTGCAACGGCGCGCATAGCCTCAAGGAGCGGCTGGCGCGTTGGATGCTGATGATGCGCGACCGGGGTGACGATGACGCCCTGCAGATCACCCAGAGCCTGCTCGCCGAAATGCTGGGCGTCCAGAGGCCAAGCGTCACGAATGCCGCCCGGGAGTTGGAGCGCGCCGGTTTGATCGCGCGCGGCCAACGGCAAATCACGATACTGGATCGACCGGGCCTCGAGAAGGCGTCTTGCGAATGCTACCAATTGGTCCGGGCGCGCGTCGCATTTCATCTTCCCAAGACTTACGCCTGAAAAGCGAGCTCCGCCCGAGTTTGTAATGTAGATTACCGACACCGCCCGCCTCGGCGAGCTAACAATCAACACTGACGGGGGGCTGACGCAAGCTCTCTGGCAGGATTGTAGTCTTGCCGTCGAGAATGGGTCCCGTCATCAGAAGGTGCGCGGGAGCCGCTGTCATGCGCGATGTCGACCCACTGGATCTCGTGGAGACGATCCGCGAAAGCATTCTCGTGCTCGCGCCCGACCTGACCATCCGCTTTGCGAACCGCTCGTTCTGTCACACATTCGCGGTCGCGCCGAAACATATTGTCGGGCGAAGAATCTACGAGATCGACGACGGACAGTGGAACATTCCCAAGCTCCGCAGCTCGCTTGAGACCATCATTTCTGGCCGAAAAACCATCGAGGCCTTTGAGGTCGAATATTTCTTCCCGTCGATCGGCCGGCGCATAATGATGCTGAACGCGCGCGAGGTTTACCGGCCTGGCGGCAAGAGACAACAGATCCTTCTGGCGATCGAGGACGTCACCGACCGCGCCAGGCTCGAGCGGGAACACGCGGTCGCGCGCGAGCGTATCGGCATGCTGCTGCAAGAGCTGACGCATCGCGTCAAGAACAGCTTGCAGTTCATCGCCGCAACGGTCTGGATTGAAGCGCGGAACCAGAAGAGCAGCGAGGGCAAAGCGGCGTTTGAGAGGGTCTCGCATCGCATCACCGCCCTCGGGCAGCTCTATTCCCAGCTGAGCAGAGCCGAAACTGTCGAGGCTGTCGACGCGCGGACCTATCTGGATGAGTTATGTCGCGACCTGATCGCCTCGGTGCACAAGGAAGGCGACACGTCGATCTTGCTCAAGACCGACATCGAGAGCGAGCTCCTGCCGACCGATCAGGCCATTGCGATCGGGCTCATCGTGAACGAGCTCGTCACGAATGCCGTCAAATATGCTTTTCCGGGCGAGGCGAAGGGCACGGTCACGGTGACTCTAAAGCGGGCGCCCGGGGAGCTCCGCCTGACAGTCGCCGACGACGGCCAAGGGTTCGATCCTCGAGGGGCCGATTCGGGACTCGGCAGCCGGCTGGTCGACGGCTTCGCCCAGCAGCTTGGCGGCAAGATCGAGCGCAAGAGCGACAGCCGGGGCACTATCGTGCGGCTAGTCCTGTCGTCGCGCGAAGTCTCGTAGGAAGGCGAGCGCGAGGGATAGGAGCCGGATGCCGTCCCCACGTAAGGGTCGCTTATGGCGCGCGCGCCGTTCAGCAGCGAAAGCAAATGACCGCCCTCCACCCAACGCGGACCTATGGATCCGGCGGCAAGGTTTTGTTCGCCGGCGGCCGTTGAGTTTGCGCTTTCCCCCAGGGCGATTTGATGCTGCAATCGCCTGCCAGGATTCCAAATGGCGAGTCAGGCCTGTACAAGGAGACCCATTGAGCTTTGCGAACGAAAAAGAACGGCGCGCTTTGACAGGGCAAATCGCCGCGCTCATCGCCGATATCGACGGCGTGCCCGTCGTCACGGACCCGCAGGTCGTGCGCCGCCGCTCGCGCGATTTCTTCTGGTACAGCCCGATCCTCAACGAACAGCTCACCGGCAAGTCGGCCGAGATCGTCGTCACCCCGCGCAACGAAGAGGACGTCGTGCGCCTCGCCCGCGCCTGCGCGCGCCATGGCGTGGCGCTGACGCCGCGCGGCGGCGGGACCGGCAATTACGGCCAGGCGGTGCCGCTGCACGGCGGCGTGCTGATCGATTTTACCGCGATGAACAGGGTTCTCTGGACGAAGCCTGGCGCGCTCAGCGTCGAGGCCGGCGCCAAAATGCACGATATCGACGCCGCTTTGCGCCCCTCAAGGTGGGAATTGCGCATGCATCCCTCGACCAAGCGCAGCGCGACGATCGGCGGCTTTGTCGCCGGCGGCTCGGGCGGCGTCGGCTCCATCACTTACGGTGGCCTGCGCGATCCCGGCAATGTGCTGGCGGCGCGCATCGTGACCTTGGAGCGCGAGCCGCGCATCCTCGAACTGCGCGGCGCCGACGCCCAGAAGGTCAACCGCGCCTTCGGCTCGACTGGCCTCATCACCGCGCTCGAATTGCCGCTGGCGCCGGCCTGGGAATGGATCGACGTGATCGTCGCCTTCGACGATTTCCTGGAGGCGGTCGAGGTCGGGCGCGAGATCGCGCTCGCCGACGGCATCGTCAAAAAGCTGCTGACGCCGATCACCTGGCCGATCCCGGGGGATTTTCGCGAAATCGCCGCCTCCTGTCCCGGAGGCAAGAGCCTGCTGATCGCGATGATCGCCGCGCCCTCGCTCGAAACTTTCAAGGTCGCCCTGGCCGGGCGCGGCGCGATCACCTATGAGGCGGCGAGCCTGGAAGGCCCCGGCGAGACGCCGCTCTATGAGTTCTGCTGGAACCACACGACGCTGCACGTTCTCAAACGCGACCGCTCCGTCACCTATCTGCAATGCCTGTTCCCGCACGAAAACCTGATCCCGCTCGTCAAGCAAATGGTCGAGACCTTTGGCGACGAAGTCCTGCATCACCTCGAATTTTCCCGCTATGCCGGCTATGTCACGGCGAGCGCGCTGCCGATCGTGCGCTACAAAAGCGCCGAGCGGCTCTATGAAATCATCGCGGCCTATGAGGCGGCCGGCGTGATGATCGCCAATCCGCATGTATTCACGCTGGAGGACGGCAGCCGCTACCGACGCGCCGACGCCGACCAGCTCGGCTTCAAGGCCGAGGTCGACCCGTTCGGCCTGCTCAATCCGGGGAAGATGCGCAGCTTCGTCCCGCAGAAATGGACGCCGGTCTAGGATCCCGAGACGTGGAACAACGTGCGCTCGGGCGCGCCCGCCTTGGCCGGCGCCAGCACGAAATCCCAATTGACCGACCAGAACGGATTGGCAAAGCCCAGTTCCTTGGCGCGGGCGGGATCGTCGACGTGCTGGAAGTCGGCGACGAGACTTTCCTTGACGCCGAACACCGCGTCCTCCCGGAGATAGGGACAGTCCGGCGTGAATATATGGGTGACCACCGGCGCGAAGCCCGGCGCCGTCACGATCATGTGGAGATGGGCGGCGCGATTGGGATGACGGCCGAGTTCGCGCATCAGTTTGCCGACCGGCCCGTCGTCCGGGATCGGGTAATAGCGCGGCTTTGCGGTGCGGAACCAAAACTCGCCCGCGCTGTCGGCCGTGAACAGGCCGCGCAGATTCATGTCGGGCTGCACGCCCTTCTGCTGCACGTCATAAAAGCCGTCGTCATTGGCCTGCCATACGTCGATCTTCGCGCCGGCGACCGGCTTGCCCTCGATATCGGTCACCTTCCCGCGCACGACGAGCGGCTCTCCCTTGTGATCGAGCGATATGTTGCCGCCGTTCTCGTAATGGGGCGCGTCGGGTATGTAGAAAGGACCCAGCAGCGTATTCTCGGTGGCGCCGTTCGGCCGGCGATTGTTGATCGAATCCACCAGCATCGACACGCCCAGCGTATCGGACAGAAGGATAAATTCCTGCCGCCAGTCGGTGCACATATGGCCGGTGTCGGTGAGGAACTTGATCGCCGCGAGCCATTCGTCATGGGTCGGCTCGATCTCTTTGACCGCCGCGTGCAGGTGCTTGACGATCGTCGCCATCACCTGCCGCAGGCGCGGATCGGCGTCCTTGCCCATGCGCGCGTTGACCACCTCGGTCGAGGTCGCCTCTTCAAAGTAAGGAAACTGGGTCGCCTTGCGCGGCGGCGCGGATTGTTCGTTCATGGCTTTTCCTCTCCCTTAAGCGGCGACGGCGGCGGCCGTCCGGAACCCCAGCACTTGCGCCATCGCGTCCGACAGAAGCGCCGTCGCATTGGCGGCGGTCCTCGCGCGGCGAAAGGCTATATGTTGGTCGGGCCGCACCAGAAGGCAACCCGTCTCCTCGATCTCGCTGGCTTCCGGCCAGGCGCCGTAGATATCGGTCAGGTCGCGCCCCGGCCCGACGACAAAGGCGGCGATCTCGAGGCCGGTCTGCGCGCCAACCGCCTTGGCCGCCTCGACCCAGGCCTCGCCGCCGATGCCGGTAAGCAGGGTGAACCTACCCTTTCCGACGGCGTCGAGCGAGGAAATCTTTTCGCCGTGGCGATCGAACCAGACATGCGGCAGCCGCGCGCCCGGCCATGTCGTCGCCTGGTAATAGAGCTCCTTGTCGCGCCGCCAGGCCGGTTCCGGCGTGCCGTCGGACACGATCGCGTCGGAGGCATAGCGCTGGTTCATCTCGACGCCATGGCAGTTGAATTCATAGGATTTGAAGGCGATCGCCTGGCGCAATTTCTCGCGCTGCTCGGCGGCGCGCGGATTGTTCTCTTTGAGCGATTCCATATTGGCTTTCATCTCAACGGGGTCCTTGGTCGAGAGGAGGCCGAGCGCGTCGAAAATCGGGCCGAACTCGCCGATCGACTGATTGGCGCGCGTCACGATCTGCTTGGCGATCGGCGCCCGCTCCGCCTCGTAGCTCGCCAGCAGCGCGGGCGAGGCCTTGCCGCTGAGGACGAGCGCGAGCTTCCAGGCCAGATTGAAAGCATCCTGGATCGAGGTGTTCGACCCCAGACCATTCGATGGGGGATGGCGATGCACGGCGTCGCCCATGCAGAACACCCGGCCCCTGGTGTTGGCCGTCGCATACATATTGTTGACGGTCCAGACCGAGGCGCTTTCGATTTTGACCGGCACGCTTGGGTCGCCAATCAGATTATGGGCGATCTCCGTGGCGAGCCTGTCGTCGACCACCGGCGGCGGTTCGTTGATGTCATAGCCCCACACGATGAGCCATTTGTTCCACGGCCGCACCATGCGCACGAGGCCCATGCCGATGCCCCCGACGTCAGAGCCCGGCTGCATCACCCAATAGAGCACGCTGGGGCGATGCGCGACGAACCGCGACAGATCGGCCTCGAAAACGATGTTCATCGAGCCCGCGACGCCCATCTTGCCTACCATCGGCAGATCGATGTCCTCGGCGACTTTCGAGCGCCCGCCGTCGGCGCCGATCAGATATTTGGCGCGCACCGCATGGGTGACGCCCGACACGCGATCGACGATCTCAGCGGTGACGCCGTCGGCGTCCTGCTCCAGCGACAGATATTCCCAGTTGAAGCAGACCGTCGCGCCGCGCCGCGCCGCATTGCCGATCAGCATCGGCTCCATCAGATCCTGCGGCACGTCGCAGATCGTCGTCGGGCTCGACAAGGCATAGTCCGCAAAGCGGCTGGGATGCATGCCCCAGGAATAGAGGCGCCCGAGCTCCTCGCCGGCCAGCGACGTGCAGAACACGTTGTTGCCCATAAGATCCTGCGCCGAGCGTTTGGCGTTGACCTCTTCCTCGATGCCGACGTCGCGCAGCACTTCCATCGTGCGCTGGTTGGTGATGTGGGCGCGGGGCGTCCGGCAAGTCCAGTTGAACTTGGTGGCGACCAGCGTCTTGACGCCGTAGGTGGCCAGCAGCAGAGCCGCCGCCGAGCCGGCCGGCCCGCTGCCGATGACGAGAACATCGGTTTCGATCATGGGGTTTCCTTGACAGAGTCGGGTTGGAGGATTGGAGGGCTAGCGCCATCGGTGAATTCCAGGCGGCGGCGGATCGGAAACAGGTGAAAATCGAGGCGATCGGCCAGCGTTCCCCAAAGGCCTTTGGGGAAGAACAGCATGATGACGATCGCCAGGGCGCCCAGCAGCATCAGATAGACGCTGCCGAACGAGGCGAGTTCATCCTGGATCAGCCAGAACACCAGGACGCCGACGATCGGCCCCTCGATCGTCGCAATGCCGCCGATGATGACGATGAAGAAGACATAGGCGGTCCAGTCGATCAGCGAGAAGGCGGCGTCGGGCGAGATTCGCGCCTTGGCCAGATAAATCAGCGCGCCGGTCATGCCGGCGCCCAGGGCGCTGACGACATAGACGAGGCGCTTCATGGCGATCGCATCGACGCCGACCGAGCCGGAAGCCGCTTCATTGTCGCGGATCGCCGCGAGCGCCAGGCCGCGGCGCGAACGCAGCAGCGCGTAGACGAGCGCGATGGCGCCGATCGCCAGGATCAGCGCGAGCCAGTAGTCGGCCATGTCGCGCGCCACCGCCGTGCGCGCGCCGGTCGCCCGCGCGATCCAGGAGACCAGCGCGGAATCGTTGGTAACCTCCTTCGGCAAGGCCGTTCCCGTACCGCCGCCCAGGATCTTCACCTGCGCAAGAACCAGCCGGAACACTTCGGCCACGACCCAGGTGCCCACCGCGAAATAGGCGCCTTTCAGCCGGAACACCAGAAAGGACGTGGGCAGCGCGACCAGCGCCGCAATGAGCCCCGACAGGACGATCGCCAGAATGGGATCGACGCCGCCAAGAATCGTCCAGGCGAACAGGAGATAGGCGCCGAGCCCGACGAACGCCTGCTGCCCGACCGAGATGAGGCCGGAATAGCCGGCCAGCAGATTCCAGAATTGGGCGAGCGAAAGCATCGTGAGAATGAAGAACAGGTTCTGCATCACGCTGCGCCCGGCAAAGAACGGCAAAGCCGCGAGAACAGCGATGAGAGCCAGCGAACAAACAATTGCGATCGCCGAAACGCGGGTTCGCGTGCGGACGGCAAAGCGCGGGGCGGCGGGATTGGGTATCGCCATCGGCTCAATCCACCGCGCGCGGAAACAGGCCGCGCGGCGCCGTGGCGAGGACGACGAGAAAGGCCAGATGCCCCGCCAGCAATTGCCATTCGGGATTTATCGAGGCGCCGACAGTCTGCGCGACGCCGAGGATGATTCCGCCCGCCAGCGTGCCCCACAGGCTGCCAAGGCCGCCGATGATGACCGCCTCGAAAGCGAAGATGAGCCGGCCCGGTCCGATCGTTGGATCGAAATTGGCGCGCAGGCCGAGGAACAAAGCCGCGACCGTGCAGACCGCCAGGGCGATGCCCATCGCCACCGCGAACAATCGGCGATCGTCGATCCCCATCAGCCGCGCCGTGACGGGATCGTCGGAGACGGCGCGAAAGGCCCGCCCCAAAGCGGTGCGATAGAAGAGCTGGTTCAGCGCGATGATGACGCCGACGGCGGCCAGGAAGGTCAGCAGCGGCATGATGCCGATCGCCACGCCGTTGAACAGCGGCAGCGACGCGGTCTCGATGCCGTCGCTCGTCAGGCGCCGGCTGTCGGCGGAAAAGCCGGTCAGCATGGCGTTCTGCAGAATGATCGACAGGCCGAAAGTGGTCAGCAGCGGCGCCAATATGTCCTCGCCGATCACCCGGTTGAGTAGGCCCGCCTGCAGGAGGTAGCCGGCCGCGAACATCAGGGGAAGCGCGAGGAGAAAGCCCAAGATGACGCCAAGATGCAGCGAATTGGCGAGCAGCAGGATGATATAGGCGGCCAGTACGATGAGGTCGCCATGGGCCAGATTGACGAGCCGCATCACGCCGAAAATGAGCGCGAGCCCGGCGGCGAACAAAGCATAAAGGCCGCCGAGCAGAACGCCCTGGAGGATCGTGTCGAAAATCCCGGTCATCGCCCCCTCTTCAATGGCCGAAATAGGCTTCGTGGATGGCGTCGCGCGAGAGCTCGGACGGCGGGCCGGTCAGCGTCACCCGGCCCTCCTGGAAGCAATAGACGCGGTCGGCGACCGCCATCGCCTGGGCGATGTCCTGCTCGACGATGACGAGGCTGACGCCGCCCTGCTTGATGCGCGGCAGCGCGGCGTAGAGGTCGCGAATGACGATCGGCGCAAGGCCCAGCGAAATCTCGTCGCAAAGCAGCAGGCGCGGATTCGACATGAGGGCGCGCCCGATCGTCGCCATCTGCTGCTGGCCGCCCGAAAGCGCCGGGGCGGGAGAGAGGCGCTTTTCCCGCAGCATGGGGAACAGTTCGTAGACCGACTCCAGCGTCCAATAGCCGCGCGCCTTTTGCGACCAGGCGCCGACCAGCAGGTTTTCCTCGACGCTCAGGGAGGGGAAGAGTTTGCGCCCTTCCGGCGCCATCGCGACGCCGCGGCGCACGATCTCGGCCGGCGAGGCGCCGCCGATCGCCTCGCCGTCGAGGCGTATGGATTGCGGGCTGGCGGCCAGCAGGCCGCAAATGGCGCGAAGGAACGTCGACTTGCCCGCGCCGTTCGAGCCGATGATCGCCACCGTCTCGCCGGTTTGAATGGCAAAGTCGATGCCGAACAAAGCTTTGAAATCGCCGTAGCGGGCGGTCAGACCATGGGTTTCCAAAAGCGCCATGCCCGTCCCTTAGATCGGCGAGCCAAGATAGATCTCGCGCACTTGCGCGCTATCCATCACTTCGCGCGGATCGCCTTGCGCGATCATGCGCCCGAAGTTGAGAACCACCAGCCGGGAAACGACGGCCAGCAGGGCATGCACGATATGTTCGATCCACAGGATCGTCGTGCCCGACGCGTGGATCTTGCGGATCGCCGCCACCAATTCCTGGCATTCGCCCTCGGTCAATCCGCCGGCGATCTCGTCGAGCAGCAGCAGGCGCGGCTGCGTCGCCAATGCGCGGGCCATTTCGAGGCGCTTGCGGTCGAGCAGCGACAGCGAGCCGGCGATGCGGTTGGCTTTGGTCAGGAGACCCGTCGCCTCGAGAATGTCGCCGCAGGACTGCACCACTTCGGCTTCGCGTTTGCCGCGCCCGAAACAGGCCGCCACGAGGAGGTTCTCGAACACGGTCAGCCGTTCGAAGGGCGCGGGAATCTGGTGCGAGCGGCCGATGCCGGCCAGACAGCGCTGCTGCGCGCTGGTCCGGGTGACGTCGCGCCCGTCGAGAATGACGCGCCCCGCGCTTGGCGCGAGCGCGCCGGAGATGAGGCTGAACAAGGTCGATTTGCCCGCGCCATTGGGCCCGATAATGCCCAAGGCCTCGCCTTCCTCGACATCGAACGCGATCGCATCGGCCGCCTTCAGCGCGCCGAACGATTTTGAGACCGCCTGCAATTCCAGGATCATGGCGTCTCCCAAAAAGGCCGCCGCGCCCGGCCCTCCCGGCATTTGCCGGGCAGGCCGAGCGTGGGTCTCAGGCGATGGCTTCCATCTTGCCGCCGGTCGGAATGTTCGGGGCGGTCTGGTTGTCGACGACGACGACCTGATATTTGCCGTCGGAGCCGAGCCGCCACTGGCCGCCGACCAGCGGCGTCTTGGAGATGTTCTTGCGCGCGAAGGGCGGCAGCTTCTCATTACCGAATTTGACCGGGCCGATGATCGTCGTCATGTCGGTGGCGGCGATCGCGGCGACATTGGCCTTGGGATCGGTCGGATCGGCGCTGCGCTTGAGGACGTCGGCGGCGACCTCGAACAGGGCGTGCGCAAAGCCGATCGGCTGCGTCCAAGGCTTGCCCGTCGCTTTCGTATAGCCGTTGGCGAGATCGGCCGAAGAGGCGCCGGTCAGCGAGGACTTGAACGGAAAGGCCGGGCTCCACCATACTTCGCAGGACAGGTTGTTGCCCGCCTTGCCCAAAGCATCGAGCGCGACGGGGAACAGGATCGCCTTGCCGATCGAGGCCACTTTCGGGCGGAAGCCCTTCTGGTTGGCCTGATTCCAGAAGGTCGTGAAATCGGGCGGGATCACGACGCCGGTGATGATCTCGGCCTCAGCCTGTTTGAAGGCGGCGATCTGCGCGCTGAAATCGTCGGTGAGATTCTGGTAGCGGCCGGGATCGGTCAGCTTATAGCCGAGCTTGTCGAGCACGGGTGGAAAGCCGACCATCTTGTCGCCCCAGGCGTTGCCGTCGCCGTCGTTGGGGAACAGGCCGCCCACCGATTTATTGGTGGACACCTGGCCCCACATATTGGTGTAGACGGCGATGACGTCTTCGAGGCCCCAGAAGAAGTGATAGGTGAAGTCGAACGGCTTCCAGGTCTTGGGATCGCCCGGATTGGCCTGGCGGCCGATGAAATAGGGCTGCCAGGGCGCGGCGGTGGAAATGCAGGGAACCCCTTCGATCTCGCATTGCGTTGAGACGGGATTGGTCGTCTCGGGGGTCGAGGCGACCAGCATCAGATTGACTTCGTCCTTGACGATGAGGTCCTTGGCGACTTCGGCCGCCCGGTTGGGATTGGACTGGCTGTCCTTGACGACGATCTCGACGTCGTAGGTCGTCGAGCCGATCTTCACGCCGCCCTTCAGCGTATCGCGCACGATGCCGAGGTTGTAATTGTCCGCCTCCGCGAAGGCGGCGAGCGGTCCGGTCTGCGGGCTGACGAAGCCGAGCTTCAGCGGCTTGGCCGCCGCCCGCACCACCGGCGCGAATACCGTCGAGGAGGCGACGGCCGCGCCTGTCGCGGCGCTCGTCGCCAGAAACTTGCGGCGTGTGAATGTGAAAATTGGGCTTCCCATTTGCTTCCTCCTGTTTTGCGTTTCTTGGTCGCTTTGCCTTGAGCTCAGATCGTCGCGTCGGGCGGATCGCCGGACCAGGCGCGCGCGATCAATTGCCGGATCGCCTCCGGGTCCAACGGCCGCGGATTCCAATAGGGATTGGCGAGCGCCATTTCGGCGGCCCGCGCAATGCCTGCTTCCGGCATGCCGATGTCCCTGAGCGCGCGCTTGGCGCCGATGCGCCCGGCAAGATCGTAAAGGCCGCTCGCCGCCTCGGGCGCGCCCAAAGCCGCCGCGACGCGCGCCATCGCCGGCTGCGTGGCGCGCCGGTTATAGGCGACCGCATGGGGCAGCACGATCGTATGCGTCTCGGCATGGGGCAGATCGAACGCGCCGCCTAAGGTGTGGCAGAGCTTGTGATGAAGGCCCATGCCGACCGCGCCAAGGCAGATGCCGCTGAGCCAGGCGCCGTAGAGCGCCTGCCAGCGCGCCGCGCGGTCGTCCGGCCTTTCGACAATTTCCGGCAGCGCTTTGGCGAGCGCCTCGATCCCGGCGCAGGCCATCAGGCTGACGATCGGATTGGCATCCTCGGCGTAAAGCGCCTCGACGGAATGGGCGATGGCGTTCATGCCGCTCGTCGCCGACAGCGAGACCGGCAGCGACATCGTCAGATCGACGTCGTAGAGGACGGTTTCAGGCAGGACCTTTGGGGTGCGGACGGTCTTTTTCGCGCCGTCCTGCGTTTCGCCGAGGATCGGCGTCATTTCCGAGCCGGCATAGGTCGTCGGAATGACGATCTGCGGCAGGTCGGTGCGCAGCGCGATCGCCTTGCCAAGGCCCGTCGTCGAGCCGCCGCCCAGCGCCACCGTGCAATCGGCGCCAAGCTCGCGAACGACCTTGAGCGCGCGCTCCGTCACGTCGATGGGCGTGTGCATCGTCGCCTCGGCGAAAATCCCCACGCTGAGATCGCCGAGCGTCGCGGCGAGCTGACGCGCCTGATCGACCTGCTGCGGCGTCGAAAGCACGAGCGCGCGCCGCCCCAGCTTGCGCGCCTCCTCAGCGACCCGCGCCAGCGTCCCAAACCCGAACAGGACGCGCGCGGGATGGCCGTTGTAGACGAAGTTTTGCATTGCCCCGTCGCTGAATGTTTTCGTCAAAGGCTCCCGCACGGATGGCTTCCAATTCGGCGACCGCAAGACCGCCCTGCCCCCCTCGCTGATAATGCGGCGCGGCGGCGGGCGGCGTCGTGCACGTTCCAACCGTCCTGTTGCACGAAACGCGCGGCTCTCCTCATGATTGCGACGCACGCCGGAAGGCGGCGGGGGTTATTCCCGCCAGCCGGGTGAAGACGCGGGTCAGATGGCCCTGATGCGAAAAACCGCATTCGAAGGCGACCTGCGCGATCGAGCGCGGCGTCTCGCGGAGCAGCCTTTGGGCGCGCTGGAGCCGCAGGCGCATCACGTGCTGGTGCGGCGCCGCCCCGGTGGTCGCCTTGAAGCGCCGCGCGAAATGGGTCGGACTGAGACCCGCCGCGCCGGCTAGATCGGCGAGCGTCAGCGGGCGCGTCAGATTGGCTTCCATGCAATCGACAACCCGGTCGAGTTGGGCGCGCGTCAACTCCCCCGGCGCGCGCGCCTCGCTCGACCTGCCGTCATAGCTCGAATGGGCGCGCAGGAGATGGGCGCTCAACGCGCGGGCGAGATAGTCGACGTAGACCGGGGCGCTCGGGTCGCTATCGCCCAACGCGCCGCGAATATTCAGCGCCAGGCGCTCGATCAGCGGGTCCTGGTCGCCGAGGCGTGGGACGAGCTTCATTTCATCCGCCGCGGTCCCGAACAGATCGCTCGCGACCTCGCGCAGCACCTCGTCGCGCACATAGACGTGCAGGCTCTCGAGCTTGCCCTCCAGCCGCACGCCAAAATCCGTGCCGCCGGGCAGGATGAACAGGCCGCCGGGCGGGATCGCCCGCCTTGCCTGCCCTTTGCCGAGATACCGGCTGACCCCCACCGGCCCGTCGAGATGCAGAATGACCAGATGATCGCGCACCGCGCCGTAGGAGGCTTGGTAAGGGGTCTCGCGCTGCGCCGAGGCGTAAAGCGAGGTCCAGCCGGCGCCGTCGCTGCGGGCGCGAATCCGATTGGTCTCCCGCCAGAGGATGCCATGCGTCTCGTTGACGCCGAACGCGCCGGCCGCTCCCATGCCTCGTCTCCCCGACCGACCTCTTGGGATCGCTCGCCGCCGGCCCCCGCCGTTCGCGACGGCAGGCCGGCCAAAAGTGCTGGGGAGGAGGCTAGCTCAAATTTTCGGCCGCGGCGAGAATTTGCAGGGTCACGCGCCGCGGCGGTTGACCCAACCCAGCAGGACGGCGCCGGCAATCGCGCAGACGATTCCGATGACCAGCCATTGGGACTGGCCGGTCATGAAGCTGCCGCCGATCACGTTGAGGCCTTGCAGCGCCCAGACGATGCCGACGAGCACAAGAAGCGCGCCGAGCAGGTTGAAGCCAATTCTCATCGTTCGAACCCTTTCGGCGCGGGACCCGCGCGCTACCCGCGCTTGATGAACGTGCCGTCGCGCAGGTCGGCGACGGCCTGCCGGATTTCGGCCTGCGTATTCATCACGATCGGGCCGTGCCAGGCGACCGGCTCCTTGATCGGCCGGCCCGAGACGAGCAGGAAGCGGATGCCCTGTTCGCCGGCCTGCACCGTCACTTCGTCGCCGCTGTCGAACACCACCAGGGAGCGGTTGCCGACCTCGCCGCGCACCAGTAATTCCTCGCCGTCGACCTCTTTTTCGTGCAACACGCCGAACGGCTCGGAAGCGCCGGCGAACGAGCCGGAGCCTTCGAAAATATAGGCGAATGCCTGGCGATAGGTCTCGACCGGCAGCGTCTTGCGCTTGTTCGGCGGCACCCAGACGTCGAGATAGCGCGGCTCGGCGGCGATGCCGTCGACCGGCCCCTTCTTGCCCCAGAAATCGCCGCAGATCACTTTGACGCTCGTGCCGTCGTCGTCGACGACCTCAGGAATCGCCAGGCCCGAAATGTCCTGATAGCGCGGCGAGGTCATTTTGAGCGAAGAGGGCAGGTTCGCCCATAGCTGGAAGCCGTGCATGCGTCCGAGCGCGTCGCCCTTGGGCATTTCCTGATGGAGAATGCCGCTGCCGGCGGTCATCCATTGCACGTCGCCCGCGCCCAGCGCGCCGCGATTGCCCAAGCTGTCGCCGTGATCGACGGTTCCCGCCAGCACATAGGTGATCGTCTCGATGCCGCGATGGGGATGCCAGGGAAAGCCGGCGATATAATCGCTCGGCTTGTCGCCGCGAAAATCGTCCATCATCAGGAAGGGATCGAATTCGGAGGGATCGCCAAAGCCGAAGACGCGGCGCAGCTTGACGCCCGCCCCTTCCAGGGTCGGCGTCGATTGGGCGATTCTTTTGACCGGGCGGATGGACATGGCGGGGCTTCCCTTGAGGACCTGTTCGCTGCTTTATCTGGGGCGGGCGCCGCAAAAGGTCCATATCGCGAGGGGATTGCCGGTTCGCATTCGCGCAAAGTCTAATTTGCGGCCGGAGGCGGCGCGGGCCGACCGCCGATGCTTTGCGTCGCCGCGGCCCCCGCCGCGGCGGCCCGCGTCAGGCAATCCTCGATCGTCGCATGATTGAGCCTTGCCGCCAGAAACGCCGCGACGAAGGCGTCGCCGGCTCCCGTCGTGTCGATCGCCTGGACCGTCGGCGCGGCGGCGCGCCAGCGCTGGTCTCCGGCCCCCGCCTCGCATCCCTCGGCGCCGCGCTTGACGACGACGAGCGGATAATGGCGCGCCAGCTCGGCGATCTGCGCCTCGGGATCGGCCGAACCCGTCAGGACGGCGGCTTCCTCGCTGTTGGGAAAGCAGATTTGCGCGCCGCGCGTCCATTCCAGGAAATTCGCCGGGCCCATTTCGCGCAGGAACTCGGCCGAGGCCGGATCGACGCTGACGGGAGCCCGCCCCGCCCGCTCCATCGCGTTCCGGACGGCGCGGCGAGGCGAAGGGGCGACGAAGGAATAGCCGGAAAGATGGATGTGATCGGCCTGACCCAGCAGGGCGTCCGGAATGTCCGCTTCGCTGAGCCCGTCATTGGCGCCCCGGTCGGTGAGGAAGCTGCGCTCGCCTGAGGGATCGATCAGCGCGATGAGGCGGCCTGTCTCGCGCTCCCGGTCGGCGGCGAGCGAGGGCGCGAGGCCGCATTGGCGGAACGCCTCCGTCTGCGCGGCGTGATCGCTCAATCCCACGCGGCCAACGAAGCTGACGTTGAGGCCGAAATGGGCGAGCCAGACCGCCTGGTTGGCAGCCGAGCCGCCGGGCCGCGAAAATATCGTCGCGCGGCGGTCCGATCCGATCGCCAGCGCTCCTTCGGGGCGCACGATGAGATCGATCATCACGTCGCCGATGACGAGAACGCGCGAGGGCTCGGCCGGTTGTTCGCTCAAGCCGAAAGGCGCGAAAGTTCGACGGCCACTTGCGCGGCGAGCACGGCGTTGTTCTTGACCAGCGCCATATTGGCCTCGAGGCTGCGCCCGTCGGTCAGTTCGACGATGCGCCGCAGCAGGAAGGGGGTCACCTCCTTTTGCGCGACGCCCTGCTCCCTCGCCTCGCCGACCGCCTCATTGATGCGCGCTTCGATCGAAGCCGCGTCGAGGGCGTGCGATTCGGGGATCGGATTGGCGATCAGCAGGCCGCCGGGGCCGATATCGCGCTGCAGGCGCGTCATGCGCGCCAGGTCATGCGCGCCGTCGCAGCGATGGTCGAGCTTCACGCCGCTGGAGCGCGCGAAAAAAGCCGGAAATTCGTCGCAGCGATAGCCGATCACCGGCACGCCCTGCGATTCCAGAAACTCGAGCGTCTTGGCGATGTCGAGGATCGATTTCGCGCCGGCGCAGACGACCGCGACCTTGCTGCGCGAGAGTTCGATGAGATCGGCCGAAATGTCGAAAGTCTCCGCCGCGCCCCGATGCACGCCGCCGATGCCGCCCGTCGCGAAAATCTCGATTCCGGCGAGCGCCGAAACGAACATCGTCGCCGCTACCGTCGTGCCGGCCGTGCCGCCGCGCGCGACGACGGCGGAAAGATCGCGCCGCGAGGCTTTGACGACGCCCCCGCCGAGTCGCGCCAGACGCTCGATGGCGCCCCGGTCGAGCCCGGCCTTGAAACGCCCGTCGATGACCGCGACCGTCGCCGGAATCGCGCCGTTGGCGCGCACCGTCTCCTCCAGCATAACAGCGGTTTCGAGGTTATGGGGAAACGGCATGCCATGGGTGATGATGGTCGATTCCAGGGCGACCACCGGCCGCCTTTCCGCAAGCGCCGCCGCCGCCTCCGCGCCGATATCCAGCAACCGTTCAATCGTCATTTCGCAACCAGCCTCGCTTGCGCCGCCGGGGGGAATTCCCGCGCTTCCTATCAGCTTATCGCAGGAGCCAGCAATCCGGGCACTTGCCGAATCGCCGAGGCCCCCTCTCCCCGCCTAGCGGGGAGAGGTAAGGTGAGGGGCTTGGGGGATTAGCCTCAACGGCGCGGCCAATCACCCGGCCCCTCGCCTCTCCCGCATGAATGCGGGGAGAGGGGGCCTCGGCGTCGCGGCAAGCGATCCGAGCGCCGAACGGCCTTCCCCTTTACGCGGCGGCCAATCTGGTGAACAAATCGTAACCATTTGATTCAAAGGCGCGACCATGGAAGAGAAGAAGGCGGATCATCTCAAAAGCGTGCCGCCGAGCCTGACGGCGGCGATCCGCCGCGCGCGCATCGAGGGCGCCGAGCAGAACCAGGCGGTCGCCGATCTGCGCGAGACGGAAATCGCCCGCCTGCAATTGCTCGAGGAGGCGATCCGCCCGGTGATCGACCAGGCGCCCAGCGGCGTCGATCTGTTCGACGCCGGCATCGCCTATGGCGAGCACCCACGCCTGTTCATCGACATGATCGGCTTTGTCGAAATGGCGCATGACCGGCGCACCTATCGCTTCCTGCAGGACACCAGATATGGGCGCGTGCTGATCGCCGAGACCGAGCGCATCGACCGGGTGGTGGCCGCGCTGACCAATTATATCGCGCGCCGGCTGGTCGAGCGCGAGCGAGCCCTGGCCTCGGACTGGCGCTCCAGGGAAGGGGAAGCCTCGCCCGCCGAGACCCGCGCCCGCGCGGCCGGCCTCGCCAAGACGCCCGCGCCCAGCCCGCCGCCGCCTGACAAGACCCTTGGCGAGACCCAAGGGGACGCCGGCGCGGCGGCGGCGCCTTTGGGCCGCCGTTCCTGGCGCAGCCGAGCGGCCGATCTCTTCAGTTTTCTCCTGCTGGTGCTCGGCTCGATGACCTTTTGCCTGCTGGTCGGCGTCGCGGCCTATGCGGCCTGGGAAATATGGGGCCGCGCGCTCTGGACCGCCTGGATCGGCCCGACCGCGTTCTGACGGGGTTCAGGAATCGGGAAAATCGGCGCCCTCGCTGACGGCGGCCCAGGATTCGAAATCCTGGCCGAGGGACTGGACTTTTCCGCGGCCGGCCGCCAAAGCGGCTTTTCCCAGCATCAGGCGCAGCGGCGCCTCGGGCGATTCCACCGCCTGAACGATGGCCGCCGCGGCGCGCGCCGGGTCGCCCGGCTGTTTGCCGCTGTAGCCGCGGATCATCCGCATGCGGGCGCCGGCGGTCGCGTCATAATCGGCGATCGGATGCGGCGTCTGATTGGCCGAACGGCCCGCCCAATCCGTGCGAAAGCCGCTCGGCTCGACGATGAGCACCTTGATCCCCAGCGGCGCGGTCTCCTGCGCCAAGGCCTCCGAGAAGCCTTCGAGCGCGAATTTGGTCGCGTTGTAATAGCCGACGGCCGGCGCGCCGCGAATGCCGCCCATCGAGGATATGTTGACGATATAGCCGCTCCGCCGCGCGCGCATGCCCGGCAGGACCGCGCGCGTCATATTGGCGAGCCCCCAGAAATTGATCTCGAACATGCGGCGGACCTCGTCGTCCTCGCTGGATTCGATGGCGGCGAAATAGCCGATTCCGGCATTGTTGACGAGCACGTCGATGCGGCCGAACCTGGCCTCAGCCGCCGCGACGCTCGAAGCGATGTCGGCGGGCTTCGTCACATCGAGCGCCAGGACCAGCGCCTGGCTCTCGTGGCCGGCCGCGATATCCGCGACGTCCCCGGGCTTTCGCGCGGTGACGACGACCCGGTAGCCGCGATCGAGGGTATAGCGGGCGAGCTCGCGGCCAAAGCCGGTCGAGCAGCCCGTGATGAACCAAACCGGCTTGTCCTGTTGCGTCATTGCGGTCTCCCTTGGTGCACAGCCATCCTATCGCGAATATAGGCCCTAGATTTCGATTTCGCCGCGTTCGCCGATTTCGCTGCCGCCCGGCATCAGGCCGCGCGCCCGCGCCGAAACGCGCCAAGCCTCGCCTTGTCGCTCCAGGCGGATCAGATGATAGGCGGCGCGCTGGCGCGGCGCTTTCGAGGTCGAGGAAGCCGACGGCGCGCCGATGACCGGAATGCGGCCGTTCGGCGTGCGCGCCGCCGCCGATTTCAGATGCGCGACCGAGCGTTTGTGATTATGGCCGTGCAGGACGAGCTCGGCGCCGTGCCTGGCGACGACCGCCTCGAATTCGCGCGCGTCGGTCAGGTTGCGCATCGCCGTCGCCCCGCCCAGCAGCGGGGGATGATGGATCATCACGATGCGCGCCAAGCCGCGCTCGCGCGTCTCGTCGAGCAGCCTGGCGAAGCGCGCCATCTGCTCCTGGCCCATGCGGCCGGTCGCCATCAGCGGCCCGGTCGGCACACCCGAGGAAAGGCCGATCAGCGCGACGTCGCCGCGCACGCGCAGGAACGGGAAGAAGCCCGGCGGGCTCGCCGCGCCGTCGCTCGCCGTCCAGGGCGCGAAAGCGGCGGCCAGATACGGCATCGAGCGCGACGCATAGGCGTCGTGATTGCCCGGCGTGAAGCTGACGTCGCGCGGCGGGCCGAGGCTGTGCATCCAGGCGGCGCCGGCCGCGAATTCGGCGGGCAGGCCGATATTGACGACATCGCCGGTCATCGCGACATGATCGGGTTTTTCGGCGCGCAGATCCGCGACGAGACGCTTCAGCATGCCCATGTCGTTGAGCCGCTCGCGCCCGCGCTTCCAGTTGATATAGCCCATCGCGCGCTTGGCGGTGAGATCGCGCAGGCGGAAGACGGGCAGCGGTCCGAGATGCGGGTCGGAGATATGGGCGATCGTGAAACTCATGAGCCCCGCTTGAAGGGCCCGCGAAATCCGAGCCTGAAATGCGCCATGCATCGCAGCGCAATAAGGTCGGCGGCCGAGAAATTCAACCCCGCCGCGCTTCGGCCGTGCTAGCACGGGCGCCGGGGAGCGCGAGAGAGCGGGCGGAATGGGCGAGCGGCCACGAACCCTTTGGGAGCGCCTCGTCCTGCGCCTGTTCCATTTCTGGTTTCTGCTATCGCGGCCGATGACGCTTGGCGTGCGGGGAATCGTCCTCGACGAGCGCCGGCGCGTGCTGCTGGTGCGCCACACCTATATCCCCGGCTGGCACCTGCCGGGCGGCGGCGTCGAGCGGGGCGAGACGCTGCTATCCGCGCTGGCGCGCGAGCTTGCCGAAGAGGGCAATATCCTCATCGAAGAGGAGCCGCGCCTGCTCGGAATGTTCTTCAACAAGGGTGTGTCGCCGCGCGATCATGTCGCGGTCTATGTCGTCACGCGCTTTCGCCAGAGCGGGCCGCGCGCCGCCGACCGCGAGATCGCCGAGGCGCGGTTCTTCTCGCGGGACGCGCTGCCCGAAGGCGTCAGCCGGGCGACGCGGACGCGGCTTGCCGAAAGCTTGGAAGACGCCCCGATCGCCCAAATCTGGTGAGCGGGCACTTAGAAAAAAATCCAATGATTTCAGCAGGCACCCGCCACCTCTCCAAATTCATTCCAAGCTTTTTCCAAGCATTTCCTTGGCCGGCTCATGCGGAATCAATGACTTGGCGCCGAAAAAATTTGGAAACGGCATCTTCCCCTCCGCGCATCGCCCATGCCGGCGCCGCCGCGCCGGGCAGCGGCGCATTTTCCGGGCTCGCCAAGGCCGCCGCCTTCTCGGCGGCTTCGGCGTCGGCGCGCTTGCGCCGCATGACGAGATCGGCGAGCTTGGCGTCGAACGCTTCAGCCATTTGGTCCCTCTCACGCCATGTCGGGGCGCCGGAATGGTGGTAGCGGTCGAGCCGTTCCATCACGCGCAGCAGCCGATCGATCCCTTTGAGATCGCCGGCGTCCACCTTGTCGGCGGCGAGACGCAGCGAAGGATCGAGCCTGGCGATCTGCATTCGCAAATGATCGTCGTTGGGGTCGACCCAGCGTTTGTCCAAACTGTCCTGCAGGATCTGCCGGATCCGCTCGCTCGATAGATTCTCCGCCTCGGCGATTTCGTCGTTGGTCCACCCCCGCCGCTTCAGCGCAAAAATGCGCCGCCGCCGGATTTCGCGATCCCGCGCGGTGCGGCGAGGTTTTGGGGAGGAGGAGGGATCGGAAGGGAGAATAGCGGTCGCGGGTTCGTTCATGGAAGGACCTTGGTTCTGGATTTCAGATGTCTATTGCTACCATAAATTCCGTCTTTCAGAAAGAAATTGTTGGGCGGACCGACAGATTTCCCGCTTCGGCGCCCGTCATGCCGCCGAAGTCCGTCGTGAGGACCCGAAAAAGACCGCAAATGGCGCCGCGTGGACCGGCCTCGTGCGCGAAAACGGGCGTTGCCGCGTGAAAATGGCGGCGGATCGCCTCGAAAGTCGCGAAGAAAACAGGGGCTCGGCGGCACGTTCCGAGGGAAGGTCATATGTCGATATGTGCATGCGTTTATGTGCCGGGCGAAGCTTCGAGCCTGGCGGCTCGCCATCGGCGTCCCCGCTGTCATGGCCGGGCTTGTCCCGGCCACCCACGCCGTTCCGCCGCGGCGCCAGAACGCCAAGCGTCGCGCTGCCATCGTCGTGCTCGCTGTAAAGGTCAAGCCGCCTTCGGCGGTCGCCTCGCCAAGGCGAATGCAAGAGCATTCGCCGGCTTCGCGAACTTTGACAGCTCCGCGCGGCGAGGCGTTTGGCCGCCATGTCTCTTTGGTGAGCGATAGCGGCCTTGTGGGCCGCATCGCGCACCAAAGAGACATGGAGGCAAATAGCCGCGCCGACGAGACGCAGTCACGCCGAAGGCGCCTAAGCCAAGCGTAGGAGCGGCGAAGCCGCTTGACGGCGTTTCGGCGGCGTGGTCCCGCGACAGACGCCAACCGCGCCCCGTCACAGAAACGCCATCCCCCGCCTGCGCTCCTCGCCACGCGCGCGGATATCCCCCTGCCGTGACCGCCGCGCCGACGCGTCCGCGCCCCCGTCCCAGGCGTCAGTTCGGCAGCGATTCAGCGATCGTGCCGAGCGCCCCAACGCGAACGCCCGCATCTTCGATAGCCTGCGTCGTGCGCAGCGCTTCGGACGCTCTCCCGGCCTTGGCCTGCGCGACGGCGATCGTCGCCAGCGCCTGCGCGCGACTCGCCGCATCGCCGATCGACAGCGCCAGTTCGGTCGCCTGCGCCGCCTCGCCCGCCGTCGCCAGGCTCGAAGAGACATCGGACAGCGCGAGGTCGCGCGAACTCTTGGCCTCAATTGCCTGTGCGCCTTGGCGAGCCATTGCGAATTCCGCCGCCGATCGCTCGGCAAGGCCGGCGCCGGCGAGCGCCGCGGCGACGCGCGACATCGCCCAGGCGCGTTCCAGCGGGGTCGGCGCCGCGAGCGCGGCTCGATGGGCGTCATCGAGATTGCCGGCCGCTTCCTTGGCGAGCCCGGCCTTGGCCTGCGCCTCGGCGATGGCGGCCAGAGCCATGGCGCGCGACCTGCCCATTTCAAGAGCGCCGGCGGTTTCGATCGCCTCGGGGAGCCGGCCCGCGTTGACCAGCGCCTCGGCGACGGCGCCCAGCGCGTAAGCGCGGCTGTCCGCTTCCTCGATCGTGCGGGCGATCCGCAAGGCGCCGTCGATGTCGCCGACGGCGAGCTCAGCGCTGGAAACGTGCATCAACTCGTCCGCGCGCGGGAATCCCGGTTCTTCGGATTGGGCGATCCGCAGCATGGATGCGAGAATCATCTGGGCCTGTTGGCCGAAGCCGGCGCTCCCCTCGACTTCGGCGATCAAACGCAAGGTCCAGAAGCGATCCATCGGCGAGCCGAGCGACTGCGCCGACACGGACGCCGCCGCGAAGGTCGCGATCGCTTCCTCGGCGAGTCCCGATTTTTTCTGCGCCATCGCCGCCGCGGCGAGCGCTTCGCTGCGCGGGCCGGCGCCCTTGACCGATTGCGCGATCTGCATCGCCTCCGCAGGCGCGCCGGCCTGCCCCGCCGCTCCCGCCACGACCGCCAGCGCATCCTCGCGGTCGCTGTCATTTTCGACAGACCGGGCCGCCTGCATCGCCAATTGCCGAATGGCCGCGGCGGCGTCCGCCAGACCTGCCTTGGACTCCGACGTCGCGAGGTTTGCGAGCGCTCCGGCGCGAGGCGCGCCGTCCGCAATTTTCTGCGCCGCGCGCAGCGCTTCGTCGAAAACGCAGGCGCGTTTCGGGGCGTTCAGGCAGCCGTCCCAGGCGACATCCGCGAATGCCGGCGCGATCGCCGCCCCCAAGAGGACGACGGGCAGGAGAATGGCGCTGAACAATCTGCGGTCCATTGCGTTCCCTCGCCGCGCCCATAGGCCTTACGGGACGAGCGCCGAGATCGTCCAGACGGAAGCCTCCGTGACGCGGAGATTGCCCGGGCTCGCCGCCATTCGCAAGACGGAAGCGTCGCTGCGGGGCGCCACGGCCGATGAAGATGGGCACTATTGCTTCGCCGTGGCGCTATGCAACGGTAGGCAGCGATAAACTGCAGTTGTTCAGCCCGATGTCGACCCCATTGACGGGTTTTCGCATTCGCCCCTATTTCATAGTCCGGACGCGCAACTGAAGGTTGAGTTTTCATGCATGACGTTCGCGTGCTCCTGATTCCTGGTGGAGGAAACTCCGGTCCCGACCATTGGCAAACGATTTGGGAGTCCCATGACGACTCCATGGAGCGGGTAGTTCAAGTTGACTGGACGGGCGGCACGCGAGAGCAATGGGTGGCGACGCTCGATCACCACGTACAGTCGTCCAAACGGCCCACTGTCCTCGTTGCGCATTCGCTGGGAAATATTGTCGTGTGCCACTGGGCGGCGGCTCACGCTGGAAATGTCATTGGCGCGCTATTGGTGGCGCCTGCCGACGTCGAAGCGGATTGGCCGCTGGAAGGAAGCTTGTACCAGGCATTTCGACCGATTCCGATGAAACAGTTGCCGTTCGCCTCGATATTGGTTGAGAGTACGAACGATCCGTACCTGACGATGAATCGCGCGCGCGCGATGGCGTCGGCTTGGGGTTCGCGGCTGCATGTAGTCGGTCCACTCGGGCACATCGGCTCCGCCAGCAAGCTTGAACACTGGCCGGATGGCCGTCGGCTCTTGGATGAGATCGCGCAGTCTCAGCCAGTGCGGAGTGACAACGCGGACGAAGGTGTCGACTTGCGCTGATGATTTGCGGCCAGCAATTCGATTGCCAAAACGGATATTGTCTTACGAGTGTATCGACGGCGTCGGGCCCATCGGCCTCGACGTTTCAAAGCCGCCGGCACAGCGAATTGCGACCGCCGCGGACGTTCTGGCGCTCGGCTCCCTCGCATTTCGAGCGACATCAAGATGCTATTCGGGTCAGGTTACGCAGGCCCAGGCCCCTTGTTCCACGCAGCCTGGATCGCGGCCAGATACAGCGCCATCGAATGGTCCTTGATCGCCGCGATCTCGGGACGGCCGGCGCGCAGGGCCTGGAGACCCTGGATGCCCACTTCGACGGCGTCGAGAAAGCCGTGCCACCACGCGACGTCGTTCTGGATGACGCCGTTGGCGTCGATATATTCGAGGTTGCCGGTGTGCGAATAGCCGAGCAGCCGCGGGGGCACGCGCGGGACGATGTCCTCATCGTTGACGAAGCGAAAATAGAGATCGCCGAAGTCGGCGTCGCAAGGGTTGCAAAATGCCGAATTGCCGGCGCGCGGCTGGCCGAAAGTGTAGAGGCCGGCGACCGGCTTGGGCACGGTCGCGGCCGGATCGAGCGGGAAGCGAAGATAGGCCGTCGCCAGCAGCGCGAGCCCGCCCCCTAAACTGTGGCCGGTGATCCATAGCGTGCGCCCGCCCCCTTTCCATCTGTCGAGCGTCGCGGCGATGAGGGTCCACACGCTGTCGAGCGAACGCTTGAACCCGGAGTGAATCAATCCCTTGTCGCGGAACGGAACCAGCAATATCTCGCCGTCGTCGAGCCAGTTTTGAATCGAATCGGTGCCGCGAAAGACGATGGCGATCGCGCCGTCCATCAGCGCGAGGAAGCCTCGCGCGTCGGTGCCGGCGCCGTCGAAGGCGACGAGGTCGGTGACGTTGAGGCCGAATGCGGCCGAGACCTGTGCCGCGGTAATCGGGGTGGGGAGATCATAAGCCAACTGGCTCGCCTTGGCGCAGGCCAGCGCATTGTCGAGCGAATAGGTCGAAATTTTCGGATTGAGCGGCATCGGACACCCCCAAGGAGAAGCCGGCGCATAGGTCCCCCGGCCTGTCACCGCCTGTCGCGACCCCTCGACGATGGCCAGACAGCGATAAGGGCATGAAAATTGCGACGGCACAATCCGACGGCGATCGGCGTTTTGTGACGCCTTTTGTGACGTCCGCTGTGACGCCTGCGGTAGTAATTGCCTATCGTTCCCCCACAGGAGCCCCGCCATGCCGACCTTCAAGCTCCCGCTCTCCGGCGATGTCGTGCAATCGATCAATCCGATGACCGCCTTCTTCAGTCCGATCGGCAGTCAGGTCGGGCTGATCAATATCAATCTTGGCCAATCGAGCGCGCCCGATGTCGAGCAGGACGCGTTGAGCGACGTCGGCTCCTACGGCAAGCAGCTTGGCCGCATCGGCGATGCGCTGATCGTGCTGCTGGCGCATTTCCATCCGAGGAAGCCGCTGACCGCCGAAGAGACAGCGGCGATCGAGGCGGTCAAGGAAATGCTCGACGGCGTCGCGGATGTGAAGGATAGGCATAAGCGCGCGGCGCTGCGGCCGGGCGCTCCCGAATAAGTTCAAGCGTCGGCGCCGCCCCTCATCCCAACGCGAATGCAAAGCATTCGTCCGCAGTCATGCTTCGCATGGCGCCTTCTCCCGCTTCGCGACAGAAGGGAACGCGCGCCCTTCTCTCGCGAAGCGGGAGAAGGTGGCCTTCGCGCCAGCGAAGGTCGGATGAGGAGCGGCGCTGACGTCTGGGCCCGGCGGGGAACCGCCGGGCCGTCTCGTTGCTGGCTTAGTTCGCCGGCGCCGGCTTCATCGGCGCGGGCGGGTTCGCCGCGGCGCCGGCGTCCGCCGTCGGGCTCGGCGCGTAGCGGAAGTCGGGCGCGTTCTGCAATTGCGCCTTGGTCAGATTGAGCACGCCCATATCCGGATAGCCCTGGTTCGCCTCGGTGGCGGCCGGATCGGTCTTGGTCGTGGCGGTCGTGTTCATCGCATCGCTATTGTCGGACGATTTCGGCGGCGGCGCGGTGATGGCCACCGTGCGGCCCTCGGTGCGCCATTGCATCGATTTGAACGGCACGCCGACATCCTTGCGGCCGATGCCGAGGAAACCGCCGACGCCGATCACCACGACCTGCGCCGTGCCGTCATGGTCGATCAGCACATCCTCGATCTTGCCGATCTTCGTCTGATCGGCGCCCATCACGCTGACGCCGACGAGCTGGGATGCCCGCCATTGGTTGATCGCCTGCTGCTTGACGAAGGAATTGTCGGCCGTCTGGGCCAATACGGGCGTCGCCATGAGCGCCGCGCCGATCAGGCCGGCATAGCCAAGTTGCTTCAGCATTGTCGCCTCCTTTTGCGTGGCCGAGCTGCGAACTCGCCACTTAAAGGGGTAACGCCGGGGGCGGACGGCGGTTCCGGGCGATTTCGGCGCCAATCCGCCGGCGATGGCGCCAAAACCGCGCCACCGCCCGATATCCGGCGCCGATCCCGGGGCCAGTTGGGCCGCCGGGAGCGGGCGTCGACGCTCTAGCGAGGCGTCAATGCGGCAGCTTGTCGGCGAGGACGTCGACGCGCTGGATTTCCGGCTGGTTGGCGAAGAGCTGGGGCGCCCTGGCCATCAATTGCTGGGCGAGCTTGCCCTGCAGATGCGCCTCGCGGCCGCGTTCGTTGGCAAAAGCGTCGAATATGCCGAAAGTGCGCGGGCCCATCTTGATGGCGAACCAGGCGGTCGTGTCGGGCTCGGCTTCGACCATCGGCTGCGCGCCCGACAAGAAGGCGGCGACTTCGTGCTCCTTGCCCGGCTTGGCTTCCAGTCGGACATAAAGGGCGTGCTGGGTCATTTGGCTTCTCCTCTGTCTCGCCCCCTCGAGTGCCTTGGTAGAACGGAAAGGGGCCGATGATGTGACGAGGATTGGGCGATACGGGGGAGGCTGAGCCGCGCGGGCGCCCTATTTCTCCAGCGCGCGGCGCGCTTCGGCGAGGCCCTGCGGCGTGTCGACGTCGAGGATCGCCGCCTCGCCGGAAACCTCAATGTCGATCACCTGCCCCGGCGCCGCGTCGTTGAGGAGCTTGCGCGCGCCTTCGTCGCCGTCGAGCCTGGCGATCGCTGGGAACAGCGCGCGCGCCAGCAGCACGGGATTGCCGCGCCGGCCCTTGAGGCTCGGCGCGGCGGCAAGGGCGTCCGGCCGCGCCTCGAAGGCCGCGATGAGCCGATCGATGAGGGCGGGCGTCACCGCCGGCATGTCGCCGAGCAGGATCAGCGCGCCGGCCGCGCTCGCGGGCAAGGCCGCAACGCCCGTCCGCAACGACGAGGCGAGGCCCTGAGCATGACCGCCATTATGCGCGAACCGAACCTCCAGCCCGTCGAGCGCCGCTTCGACGGCGGCCCGGTCGTGGCCCGTGACGACGATCAGCGGCGCCGCGCGCGAGGCCAGCGCCGCCTCGGCGGAATGGCGCACCAGCGGCTTGCCCGCGACTGGCGCGACGAGCTTGGAGGCGTCGCCCCCGCCCGCCGCCTTGAAGCGCGAGGCGCCGCCGGCGGCCAAAAGCACGGCGGCGACCTCAGACATCGCCGAGGCGCGGCTGCGGACGCGAGGCGATTTCCATCAGGAGGCCGCCGACCCCCATGCCCATGATGTCGGCAGCCTCGATCGGCACATCGGCGAGCAGTCGCTGCAGCACCCAGTCGAAGCCGTTTTCTTTGGGCGAGCGCGCGCAGCCGGGCGCCCCGACGATCGGCAGGTCGCCGCGCGCGCCCAGCAGCAGCAGATTGCCGGGATCCACCGGCATGCCGAAATGATCGACGCGCCCGCCGAACGCCTCGATTGCCGCGGGGATCACGTCGCGCCGGTCGGTGATCGCCGAGGCGCCGAAAATCAGCAGCACGTCGCATTGGGGCGCCATGGCGGCGAGCGCCTTGGCCAAGGCGCCCGCCTCGTGGGCGACGCGCGCTTCGCTGACGATGCGCGCGCCGGCCGGCGCCAGCCGCGCTTCCAACACGCGCATCGTCTTGGCGACGACGCTGGGTTTCAAGCCCGGCAGCAAGGTGGAGACGACGCCGACGCGCAAGGGGCGGAAAGCGGCGAGGCGGACGGCGCCGCCGTCCACCGCCTGCAGCGCCTTGGCCAGCTTTTCGCCCGGCACGGCGAAGGGGATGATCTTGACGGTGGCGACCATGTCGCCGGGCGCGACCGCGCGGAACGGGGCGAGCGTGGCGGCGGTGATCGCCTCGTCGACGCCGTTGACGCGGGCGATCCTCTTAGCGTCGACGATGACGAGGCCGGCCTTTTCGGCGAACAGGTTGACGCGGCCGGTGAAGGCGCGCTCGATGCGCAAATTGCCGCCCGCCATGCGCTCGGCAAGCCGGCGCGCCGCTTCGTCCTCGCCGACATCGCCGGCATCGAGCCGCGCCGCGATGATCTCGCTGACGCCCGCCGCCTTGAGCGCCGCCTGATGCTCGGGCGTCACCGCCTGGCCCTTCCTCAGCGCGAGGCCATTGTGGCGAATGGCGTGCGCGACGATGGCGCCAAGCGCCTCGGCGACCGGAACCGAACCGAATTTCAAGCGGCGATTCCCTCTGCGCGCAACGGCTTCTTGCGCAAGGCGCCGATGATCTCGCCGATGATCGAGACGGCGATTTCGGCCGGGCTGACGGCGCCGATGTCGAGGCCGATCGGCGCATGGATGCGCATGAGCTGCGCCTCGCCAAAGCCCTGCGCGCGCATGCGCTCCAGGCGCCTCGCGTGGGTTTTGCGCGACCCCAGCGCGCCGATGTAGAAACATTCGGCGTTGAGCGCGCGCACGAGCGCGAAATCGTCGATCTTCGGATCATGGGTCAGCAAAGCGATCGCCGTGTAGCGATCGAGCGGCGCGCGATCCAGCGCCGCGTCGGGCCATTCGGCGGTGACGGCGACGTCCGGAAAGCGCTCCTTGGTGGCGAAGGCGGTGCGCGGATCGATGATCTCGACGTCGAGGCCGGCAATCCCGGCGATCGGCGCCAGGGCCTGGCTGATATGCACCGCGCCGATCATCACCAGGCGCACGGAGGGAACCTGGACGGTGAGGAAATAGCCGCGCCCCTCAAACTCGACCATGCCGCTCTTGCCCGAGCGCAGCGCGCCCTCCAGCGCCTCGACGAGCGGATCGTCGGCCAGGGTTTCGGGTTTGACGAGGCGCTGCCCGCCGCCCTCGATCTCGGTGACGAGGATCGCCGCGCGGCGGCTGCGGCGCGCCTCGTTCATCGCCTTCAACAGATCGAGCCGCATCAGTCGAGCCTCTCGACATAGACCTTGATGCGCCCGCCGCAGGACAGGCCGACGCGCCAGGCCGTCTCGTCGGCGACGCCGAATTCGAGCATTTTGGGCGCGCCCGCCGCGATGACGTCGAGCGCTTCGGTCACTACCGCGCCTTCGACGCAGCCGCCGGAGACCGAGCCCAGAAAATTTCCTTCGCCGTCGACCGCCAGATGCGATCCGACCGGGCGCGGCGCCGAGCCCCAGGTCTCGACGACGGTGGCGATCGCCACCGCGCGCCCGGCCTCGCGCCAATCCTGCGCGGCGGTCAAAATGTCGTCTTCGGTGTTCAGCATTCCACAGGCTCCATCGATCGGCCCCGGCGCGACTTGTTCACGAAGGCGTCGCCGGCGCAACAAAGCCGATCGCCTTGTGCTGGCCGTCGCAATAAGGCTTGTTGTTCGAGGCGCCGCAGCGGCAGAGCGCGGTCGTCGTCACCCGGTCGATCGTGCGGCCCGTCCCGGACACGATCTCCAGGGCGCCGCTGACGCCGAGCGGCCCGTTCGGGTAGGGCGTGATCCTAATCGGGCCGCCGCGAATGGCGAGCGGCTCGCTCGGCTTGGTCGCCGGCTCGCCGGAGGCGGCGAACGCGGCGCTTGTGTGCGATCCGTCGCAATAGGGCTTGTTTTTGGAGGCGCCGCAGCGGCACAGGGTTACGCGCGTGCCGGCCGGCTTGCCGGCGATTTCTATCTCGGCGTGGATCGCCAGCGGGCCGTTCTCGCGAAGGCTGGCGATATTGACGGGGGGAACGGGCTCGGGCGCGCCGCCGTCATGGCGCGTGACCTCAATGGCGCCCGAGGGGCAGTTGAGCGCCACGAAAATAAGCGCCTCGGCCGAGGCGGCGTCGGGATCGATCCACGGGCCCTCGACATTGGCCTTGAAAACATCGGGCTGCGAAAGCACGCAGCGCCGCGCGTGAATGCAGCGGGATCCGTCGAAGGTGATCGTCGCTTTCTCGCCCCTGACTTGCTCGATGTCGCTCATGGCTTCCCCCGAAACGTCTGTTGGAATCCCTCCGCCAAAGATGGCGCTGTTCGGGCCGCTTCGCAAGGCGGACAGGGAGCCCTTCTCTCGCGAAGCGGGAGAAGGGGTTTCCCTACGCCGATCGCTTCAGCCAGGCCTTCGGATCGGCGGCGGCGCTGTCCTTCGACAGCGCGCGGCAAAGATCGGCCATGGCGGCGAGGTTATGGATGGGGCGGAACTCGTCGACGAACGGCAGCATGGCGCGGATGCCGAGCGCCTTGGCCTCAAACTCGCCGTAGCGCAGCAGCGGATTGAGCCAGATCAGCCGCCGGCAGGATTTGCGCAGCCGCTCCATTTCCAATCCGAGATCCTCGACGCCGTCGCGCTCCAGCCCGTCGGTGAACAGCACGACGATCGCCCCCTGCCCCAGCACGCGGCGCGACCATTCGCGGTTGAAGCGATGCAGCGAGGAAGCGATGCGGGTGCCGCCCGCCCAATCCTTCACCTGGGCCGAGCAGAGCGCCAGCGCCTCGTCGACGTCGCGCGCCCGCAGCGCGCGCGTCACATTGGTCAGCCGGGTGCCGAACAGGAAAGTCGTCACGCGCCGCTTCTCGCCAAGCGCATGCAGGAAATGCAGGAAGAGGCGGGTATATTCGCTCATCGAGCCGGATATGTCGCAAAGCGCGACGATCGGGGGATGGCGCACGGCGGGGGCGCGAAACGCCAGATCGATGATCGCCCCGCCGCTGCGCAGCGTCGCGCGAAACGAGCGCCGGGGATCGATGCGCCCGCCATGCGCGGCGACATGGCGGCGCGTTTTGACCGCATCGCGCGGCAAGGCGAGGCGCGCGATCAATTCGCGCGCGCGGGCGATTTCCGCCGCGCTCATCTGCGCGAAATCCTTGGTTTGCAGGATTTCGGCCGCTGACATTGTGAAGCGCGCGTCGATATCGAGCGAGGGGGCGGCTTTATCCTCATCCGGCGGCGTCTTGAACAAAGCTTCGGCGATGCGGGTCGCGCCCGGCTCGGCCTTCTGCTTTTTCTGCCGGGCCGGATCGGCGCGCGGCGACATCATCGCAATGAGCTTTTCCAGAAAGCCCTTGCGCTTCCAGAAGATGCGGAACGCCTGGTCGAACAGCGCGGAATGCTCGTGCTTCTTGACGAACACCGCATGCAGCGTCGCATAGAAATCGGCGCGGTCGCCGATGCCCGCCGCCTCGACCGCCGCCAGCGCATCGAGCACGGCGCCCGGCCCGACCGGCAGACCCGCCTCGCGCAAGGCGCGCGCGAAATAGAGGATGTTGTTGGCGAGCTGGCCGCCCGCGGGCTCTTCATCCATCGCCGCGCGTCCGATCACGACACCGGCTCGGCCTGGCTCGCCAGCGCCGCCTTTTGAGCGCCGAGATTTTCGAAGAACGCGCCAACGATCGCCAGCGCCTCGTCGACGGCGCGGGAATCGACGTCGAGATGGGTCACCCAGCGCTGGCGCCGGCCGCCGTAGCTCGAAGTCGCGCCGACGCCGTTGGCTGTGAGATGCGCGGCGAATTCCGCCGAGATGGCCGGCGACACGTCGACGAACAGGATGTTGGTTTGCGGCTCGACGATGGTCAGGCCCGGAAATTCGGCAAGGCCCGCGGCCAGGCGCCTGGCGTTCAGATGATCCTCGCCGAGCCGCGCCACATTATGCTCCAGGGCATAGAGGCCGGCGGCGGCGATGACGCCGACCTGGCGCAGGCCGCCTCCCACCATCTTGCGGATGCGCCGCGCCTTGGCGATCAGTTCGCCCGAGCCGACCAAAGTCGAGCCGATCGGCGCGCCGAGCCCCTTGGAAAGGCACACCGAGATCGTATCGAACGGCGCGGCCACCGTGGCGATCGGCACGCCGAGCGCGACGCTCGCGTTGAAGGCGCGCGCGCCGTCGAGATGACAGGCAAGGCCGTGGCGGCGGGCCAGCGACGTCGCCTCGTCCATATAGGCCAGCGACAGAACCTTGCCGCCGATCGTGTTCTCCAGCGCGAGCAGGCGGCTACGGGCGAAATGCGAATCGTCGGGCTTGATCGCCTCGGCGATATCGGCGAGGCGCAAGGTTCCGTCCGGCTGGTTGGCGATCGGCTGCGGCTGGATGCTGCCCAGAACCGCGGCGCCGCCCGCCTCCCAGCGATAGCAATGGGCCATCTGGCCGACGATATATTCATCGCCCCGCCCGCAATGGGCCATCAAAGCGACGAGATTGGACTGGGTGCCCGAAGGCAGGAACAAAGCCGCCTCCTTGCCGAGCATCGCCGCCGCCTTGGCCTCGAGGCGCTGGACGGTCGGATCGTCGCCGAACACGTCGTCGCCGACTTCCGCGCCCGCCATCGCCGCGCGCATGGCCGGGCTGGGGCGGGTAACGGTATCGCTGCGAAAGTCGTAGCGGATGGGGCTCATGGCGGTTCTTTCGTTGGGTTCGTCGCTCATGGCTTCTTCAGCGCGGCGAAATATTTCTTCATCGGCGCGAAATAATTATCCTCCCAGCCGCCGTTCTCATAGCTCTTATGGCCGTCGGGCACGTTGGAATGTTCCAGCGTCAGCTTGGCGCCGCCCTCGGCCGGGGCCAGCGTGATGGTGAGGATCGAATCCGCATCGGCGTCGGAAAACTCGCTGGTGCGCCAGGATTGCACGATGCGTTTGGCCTCGACGAGTTCGAGATTCTTGCCTTGGATATAGCCATCCCAGGCCGTGAACGCGCCGCCGACCTTGCGCGACGCCTTGGCTTTGGCGCCGGTCATTTCGGAATGGCCTGAACTGTCGAGCCAGGCGTCGTATACCGCCCGCGGCGAGGCGGGAATCGTGCTGGCCAGCGTGAAAGTGTAGGGCATGCGAGGCCTCCGCGCGTTCCCTCCCCCCTTGTGGGGGAGGGTTAGGGAGGGGGTCGGGCTGAATTATCAGAATGAGGCGCAATCCAATCCTATGTCCGATAGGTCGGCGCGACCCCCCTCCCTAACCCTCCCCACAAGGGGGGAGGGGAAACAGCGCCAACCTTAACATGGCTCGCGCCTGATTTCACCCGAGCGTCATTTCATCTGCGCGCGCCGCAGGTCGCCGCGCAGTTCGTCGATGATCTCGTTCGCCTTGGCGCCCTGGATTTTGGCGATGTCGTCCTGATATTTGAGCAGCACGCCGAGCGTGTCGGAGACCTCGGCCGGATCGAGCGCAACGGCGTCGAGTTCGCTGAGCGCGCTCGCCCAGTCCAGCGTCTCGGCGACGCCGGGCGCCTTGAACAGGTCCTGCTTGCGGATCGCCTGAACGAAGGCGACGAGTTCCTCGGTCAGGCGCTCGGGCGCCTTGGGCGCCTTGGCGCGCACGATCGCAATTTCCCGCGCCGCGTCGGGATAGCCGATCCAATGATAGAGGCAGCGGCGCTTTAGCGCGTCGTGGATTTCGCGCGTGCGGTTGGAGGTGATGACGACGATGGGCGCCTGTTCGGCTTTGACGGCGCCGATTTCGGGAATCGTCACCTGGAAATCGGAGAGGATTTCGAGCAGGAAGGCTTCGAACGCCTCGTCGGCGCGGTCGATCTCGTCGATCAGCAGCACCGGCGGGCCGCCCGGGGACGGCTCCAGCGCCTGCAGCAACGGCCGCTTGATGAGATAGCGCTGCGAAAAGACGTCGTGCTCGATGCGGTCCTTGTCGTGCTCGCCGGCCGCCTCGGCAAGACGGATGGCCATCATCTGCGCCGCGTAATTCCACTCGTAGACAGCGGCGGCGACGTCGAGCCCCTCGTAGCATTGCAGGCGGATGAGGCGGCGCCCGAGCGCGGAAGCCAGAACCTTGGCGATCTCCGTCTTGCCGACGCCCGCTTCGCCTTCGAGGAACAGCGGCCGGCCGAGCCGCAGGCTGAGGAACAGCACGGTCGCCAGCGAGCGCTCGGCGATATAGGCCGCGCCGCCGAGCATCGCCAGCGTCTCGTCGATCGAGGCGGGAACAGGCGTGGCGTGGTTCGGCCGATCGGAATCGGGCATGCGCGGGCGGCTCCGTTTGCGGAGCGCAAGCTCCGCTTTCGTCTCTCCCGTTTCACGGGAGGGAGAAGATTGCAAGGGCGGAGCGCAACCCTTCTCCCGCCTGTGGCGGGAGAAGGTGGCCTCGCGTTAGCGAGGTCGCGGACGAATGCTTCGCATTCGCCTTGGGATGAGGGCTTCAAAGCTAGGCGCCAACCGAACCCGGCGGCGCCCAGCTTCGAGGCCCTCATCCGGCGCTGCGCGCCACCTTCTCCCGCCAAGCGGGAGAAGGGGTTTCTCCCCTCACCCCGCCGCCGCGACGGCGCGCTTGGCGAGCACGACGACGAGATGGGCGCGATAGGCGGCGTCGGCGTGCATATCCGTATTGAGCCCGCCCGCAGGAATCTTGGCGCCGTCTAGCGCAGCGGGCGCGAATTTGCCGGCGAGGGCGCTTTCCAGAGTCGTGGCGCGAAATACGCCGGCGGCGCCCGCGCCCGTCACCGCGACGCGCACGCCGGCCGGCGTTTTGGCGACGAACACGCCGACCAGCGCAAAGCGCGAGGCGGGATTGCGAAACTTCTCGTAAGCGGCCTTTTGCGGAATGGGAAAGCGCACTTTGAGGATGATCTCGCCGGGATCCAGCGATGTTTCAAAAAGCCCTTTGAAAAACGCCTCGGCGGCGATCTCCCGCTTGTTGGTGACGATCGTTGCGCCGAGCGCCAGCACGGCGGCGGGATAATCGGCCGCCGGATCATTGTTGGCCAGCGAGCCGCCGATCGTGCCGCGATTGCGCACATGCGGATCGCCGATCGTCGCGGCAAGCGCGGCAAGCGCCGGGATCGCCTGTTGCACGGCGGCGCTGGCGGCGACATCGACATGCCGGGTCATCGCGCCGATGACGATGGAATCGCCTTCGCGGCTGACGCCCGAAAGCTCGGCGATCTTCGAGAGATCGACGATCGAGGCGGGCGCGGCCAGACGTTGTTTCATGGTCGGCAGCAGCGTCTGTCCGCCCGCCAGCAATTTGGCGTCCTCGGCGGCCAGATCGGCCACAGCGGCCGCCACATTCTTGGGCTGATGATAGGTGAAGGCGTACATGGAATTCTCCTATGGATCGGGTGGCGTCCGCTCCCGCCTTTTGGGGAAGCGGACCGCAATCATTCGGCGGCGCGCTTCGTCACGGCCTTCTGGGCGGCGCGCCAGACGACCTGGGCCGTCGCCGGCATCGTCACGTTTTCATGGCCGACCGCGTCGGTGATCGCATTGATGACGGCGGGCGGCGAGGCGATGGCGCCGGCCTCGCCGCAGCCCTTGATGCCAAGCGGATTGGAGGGGCAGAGCGTCTCGGTCGTCGCGACGACGAACGAGGGAAGATCGTCGGCGCGCGGCATGCAATAATCCATATAGCTCGCGGACAGCAATTGCCCATCGCCGTCATAGACGGCGCCCTCCATCATCGCCTGCCCGATTCCATGAGCGACGCCGCCATGCACCTGGCCCTCGACGATCATCGGATTGATGAGCGCGCCGAAATCATCGACCGCCGTCCAGCGTTCGATGGTGGTCACGCCGGTTTCCGGGTCGATCTCGAGCTCGCAAATATGCACGCCGGCGGGGAAGGTGAAGTTGGTCGGGTCCCAGAACGCCGTCTCCTTGAGGCCGGGCTCCAGTTCCTGGCCGTTGAACTTATGGGCGATATAGGCCTGCAGGGCGACCGAGCCAAAATCGATCGCCTTGTCGGTTCCCTTCACCGTGAACTTGCCGTCCTTGAAATCGATGTCGCTCTCGGCCGCCTCCAGCACATGGCCCGCCACTTTCTTGGCCTTGGCCTCGATCTTGTCGAGCGCCTTGGAAATCGCCGCCATGCCGACGGCCCCGGAGCGCGAGCCGTAAGTGCCCATGCCGAACTGCACCTTGTCGGTGTCGCCATGCACGATCGACACGTTCTCGAAGGGAATGCCGAGGCGCTGCGACACCAGTTGCGCAAACGTCGTCTCGTGACCCTGCCCATGGCTGTGCGAGCCGGTGAGCACCTCGACAGTGCCGACCGGGTTGACGCGCACCTCAGCCGATTCCCAAAGGCCGACGCCGGCGCCGAGCGAGCCGACCGCCGCCGAAGGCGCAAGGCCGCACGCCTCGATATAGGCGGAAATGCCGACGCCGCGCAGCTTACCCTTGGCGGCCGAGGCCGCCTTTCGCGCGCCGACTCCCTTGTAATCGGCGAGCGCCAGCGCTTTGTCGAGCGCAGCGCCGTAGTCGCCAGCGTCGTAGCACAAGATCACCGGGGTCTGATGCGGGAACGAGGTGACGAAGTTTGCGCGCCGGAATTCGACGGGGTCGCGTCCGGTTTCACGGGCGGCGATCTCGACGATGCGCTCGACAAGGAAAGTCGCCTCGGGGCGCCCCGCGCCTCGAACGGCGTCGACGGAAACGGTGTTGGTGTAGACCGCGTCGACCTCGCAATAGATCGCTGGGATATTGTACTGGCCCGACAATAGAATTCCGTAGAGATAGGTCGGCACCGACGCCCAGAACGTGGAGGGATAGGCGCCAAGATTGGCGATCGTGTGGACGCGCAGGCCTGTCATCTTGCCGTTCGCGTCGAGCGCCAGTTCGGCGTGCGACACATGATCCCGGCCATGCGCGTCGGCCAGGAACGATTCCGTGCGCTCGGCGGTCCATTTCACCGGCCGATCGATTTTCTTGGCGGCCCAGGCGCAAACGGTCTCCTCGTTGTAGATGAAGATTTTCGAACCGAAGCCGCCGCCCACGTCGGGCGCGATGACCCGCAGTTTGTTTTCGGGCGCGATGCCCTGAAACGCCGAGAGAACGAGGCGCGCGACGTGGGGGTTCTGGCTGGTCGTATAAAGCGTGGTGACGTCGGTACCCGAATCATATTCGCCGAGCGCCGCGCGCGGCTCCATCGCATTGGGAATGACCCGGTTGTTGACGAGATCGAACTTGGTGACATGCGCGGCCTTGGCGAAGGCGGCGTCCGTCGAGGCCTTGTCGCCGACATGCCAGTTGAAGACGGTGTTGTTGGGCGCCAGGCTATGCACCTGCGGCTGGCCCGCATTGGCGGCGGTCGCCGTGTCGATGACCGCGGGCAAGACGCCGTAGTCGACCACGACCTTCTCCGCCGCGTCTTTCGCTTGAAAATAGGTGTCGGCAATGACGACGGCGACGGGGTCGCCGACATAAAGCGCCTTGCCATGCGCGAGCGCCGGATACGCCCCCGACTTCATGGGCGAACCGTCTTTTGAATGAACCGTCCAGCCGGCGACATGGGCGCCGATCTTGTCCGCCACGGCGTCGGCGCCGGTGAGCACCGCGACGACACCGGGCGCCTTCAGCGCCTGCGAGGCGTCGATCTTGTCGATCGAAGCATGGGCGTGCGGCGAGCGCAGAAAATAAGCATGCGCCTGGCCGGGACGATTGATGTCGTCGACATAACGGCCCTTGCCGGTGATGAAGCGGATGTCTTCCTTGCGCTTGACAGAGGCGCCAATGCCGGTCGCGCTCATGAATCTCTCCCTGTTGTCGCCGATCTCGCCCCATCGGGTCGATCGGCCGAACGAATGGATCGTCCAACCTCGTTGCGCGGGCCGGACTTTGCGACGAGTTTGATTTATTCGGCCGCTTTGGCGGCCCCCGCGGACGCCATTTCCCGCGCGCCCTGGGCGACGGATTTGACGATATTGTGATAGCCGGTGCAGCGGCAGATGTTGCCTTCCAGCTCCTCGCGAATCGTGCGTTCGTCGAGATTCGAGCCCTTGCGGTTGACGATGTCGATCGACGACATGATCATGCCCGGCGTGCAGAAGCCGCATTGCAGCCCATGATTGTCTTGAAAAGCCTGCTGCATCGGATGCAGCTTGCCGCCCTGCGCGAGGCCCTCGATCGTCGTGACCTCCGCGCCGTCGAGCGAAGCGGCCAGAACCGTGCAGGATTTGATGGCGCGTCCGTCGACATGGACGACGCAGGCGCCGCATTGCGAGGTGTCGCAGCCAACATGCGTGCCGGTCAGCCGAAGGTTTTCCCTTAACAGCTGCACCAGCAAAGTGCGTGCGTCGACATCCGCCGAAACCGCCTTGCCGTTCACATTCATGGAAACATGGATCATCGATCAGCCTCCCTTATTTATTTTGTCCGGACAGCCCCACCGGGCGCCGCGGAATTTATCCAGACCGGTTTCAACCGCCGACTTGTCAAAGAGGACGACCGGTCGCGCTCGACGCACCGGATCTGGAACGAGGGCAGATTGTCCAAAGGCGCCGCTGAGGTCAAGCCGCGCCCGCGGCGGCGCTTTGCCCGCTGACCGCCGCCGCGAAATTGGCGAAGAACTGATCCGACATTTTCTTGGCGACGCCGTCGATCAGCCGCGAGCCCAATTGCGCGATCTTGCCCCCGACATTGGCCTGGACATCGTATTTGAGCAGCGTTCCCTCCGGCGCGTCGGTAAGATGCACTTTGGCGCCGCCGTTGGCGAAGCCCGCAATGCCGCCCTCGCCCTCGCCGCTGATCGTATAGCCGTTGGGCGGATCGATGTCGGAGAGCTGCACCTTGCCTTTGAAACTGGCGCCGACCGGGCCGATCTTGATTTTCACGACGGCGGCAAAAGACGCCTCGCTCGTCTTCTCCAGCGATTGGCAGCCCGGAATGCAGGTCTTCAGCACGGCCGCGTCATTGAGCATGGCCCAGACCTTGGGCCGGTCGGCGGGCAGCGTCACTTCGCCGGTCATCGTCATCGCCATTGGCGCTTCCTCTCCTGAATTTTGCGGCCGCCATCTCAACGAGGCATGTCGGCTTGGCATTTTGATGTTTCGCGCCGGGACGCGGCGGCGCTACCCTAAAGCCTGACAGCGCCGGCGAGAAGCCATCGCTTCCGCGAAGCCAAGGCCGATATTGTCAAAAAACCGGCGACATGCAATTGCTGTGGTCTTGGCTGTTGTCGGCATTGGCGAAATTGGGATCGGGGCGCTACGGCGCCTCGCGGGGTGGTTTGTCTTTTGCCGAAATTGATTTGTTGGCGACGGGCGGTTTTGGCCCGGAACTTGCTAGCTGAAAACCGGGGCCAAATCGGATTTGGACCCTGGAGTGAATTAGGCGATCGCTGGGTTTTCGCGCCGGTTGGCGCGGCGAGGGGTCCGGCGGCCTTGGGTTGAAAAAAGGGGGAGTGCGGCGGCGCATGGGAAATTTCCTGCAGCAGCTGATCAACGGGCTTACGCTCGGTTCGATCTATGGACTCATCGCCATCGGCTATACGATGGTGTTCGGCATCATCGGCATGGTCAATTTCGCCCACGGCGACTTGTTCATGCTCTCGGCCTTCATCGCGCTGCTGATCTTTCTGGTGCTGACCAAGATTCTCGGGGTCACGTCGCTGGCGCTGGCCTTCGTCATCGTGCTGGTCGCCGGCATGGTCCTGACTTCCGTGTGGAACTGGACGATCGAGCGCCTCGCCTATCGCCCCTTGCGCGGTTCGTTCCGGCTGGCGCCGCTGATTTCGGCAATCGGCATGTCGATCTTCCTGTCGAATTTCGTGCAAGTCGTGCAAGGCCCCCGCAACAAGCCGGTGCCGCCGATGTTCAACGAAGTGATCCATTTCTCGGCCGGCGGCTCCTATGACGTGACCCTGCAATACAAGCAATTGGTGATCGGATTCGTCACCGCCGTGCTGCTGTTCGCTTTCTGGTGGCTCGTGCAAAAGACCGCGCTCGGGCGGGCGCAGCGCGCCTGCGAGCAGGATCGCAAGATGGCCTCGCTGCTCGGCATCGACGTCGACCGCACGATCTCCATCACCTTCGTGATCGGCGCCGCCTTGGCGGCGGTCGCCGGCGTCCTTTACATGATGTATTACGGCGTCGTGAATTTTTCCGACGGCTTCCTGCCCGGCGTGAAAGCGTTCACCGCCGCGGTGCTGGGCGGCATCGGCTCGCTGCCGGGCGCGGTGCTCGGCGGCCTGCTGATCGGCCTCATCGAGGTCTTCTGGTCCTCTTATTTCTCGACCGATTATAAGGACGTCGCAGCTTTCGCGATCCTCGCCATCACCCTCATCTTCATGCCGTCGGGCATCCTTGGCCGACCCGAAATCGAGAAAGTGTAGAGATGACGGCCACCGTACAGAAGATGGACGCCGCCAGCGCCGCCGCGAGCGGCGCCGTCGGCACGATGATCAAGGACGCCGTCGCCGCCGCGCTGCTGGCGTTCTTCCTATGTTTTCCCATCATCATGCTGCATGCCGAATCGGACAACGACGGCAATCTTTTCCTCACCTGGCGACCCTGGGCCGTCTTTATCATTTGCGTGATCGCCTTCGCCGGCCGCTTCGCCGTATCGCTCTATCAGGCGCGCCCCGTCGTCGACCGTCCGGCCGTGGCGGCCGCGCCGCCCTCGGCGAGCGCCACGTTTATCGGACGCTATGTCGGAGTCGTCGGCCTCGTCGTGCTGTTCCTCTTTCCCTTCATCACGGTGGCCCTGCTGGGTCCCGGCGCCTCGCTCAAATGGATCGACAGCTACGGCATTCAGATCCTTATCTACGTGATGCTGGGCTGGGGCCTCAATATCGTGGTGGGCCTGGCCGGCCTGCTCGATCTCGGCTATGTCGCGTTCTACGCCGTGGGCGCCTACGCCTATGCGCTGCTGGCGACGACCTTCGGCCTGTCATTCTGGATCTGCCTGCCGATGGCCGGCATTCTGGCCGCCTTCTGGGGCATTCTTCTGGGTTTTCCGGTCCTGCGCCTGCGCGGCGATTATCTGGCGATCGTCACGCTGGCGTTCGGCGAAATGATCCGCCTGGTGCTCATCAACTGGATTCCCTTTTCGGGCGGCTATGCCGGCATCGCGTCGATCCCCAAGATCAGCTTTTTCGGCCTGTCGATGCGCGACCAGCCCGGCAATTACGCCGATTTTCTGCATATCGAATATTCGCCGCTGCACAGCAAGATCTTCCTCTATTATGTGATCCTGTGCCTTGCGCTGATCACCAATTTCGTGACCCTGCGCCTGCGCCGATTGCCGATCGGGCGCGCCTGGGAGGCCTTGCGCGAGGATGAAATCGCCTGCCGCTCGCTCGGCATCAACACGCGCAACACCAAGCTCACCGCCTTTGCGCTCGGCGCGTTTTTCGGGGGCCTGGCCGGTTCGTTCTTCGCCGTGCGCCAGGGCTTCATCAGCCCCGAGAGCTTCACCTTCAATGAATCGGCGACGATCCTCGCCATTGTGGTTCTCGGCGGCATGGGCTCGCAGATCGGCGTCGCCTTGGCCGCGGTGTTCCTGATCGGCGGCTTCGAACTGTTGCGCGAACTCGAATGGATGCGCCAGTTGATGCATGTCGTGTTCGGCATTCCCGATTTCGATCCCGCCCAATATCGCGGGCTGCTGTTCGGCCTCGCCATGGTGGTCATGATGGTGCTGCGGCCGCGCGGCTTCGTCTCGACGCGCATGCCTTCGATTTTCCTGAGGGAGAAAAAGGCGGTCTCCGGCTCGCTGGTCAAAGAGGGGCACGGCTGATGCGCTGGATGACCAACCCGCTTCTCGTCGTCGAACATTTGACGATGCGCTTTGGCGGCCTTGTCGCCGTCAACGATCTGTCGTTTCAAGTCGGCCGCGGCGACATCACCGCGCTGATCGGCCCGAACGGGGCGGGCAAGACCACCGTCTTCAACTGCGTGACCGGCTTTTACAAGCCGACCGAGGGACGCCTCGCCCTCGCCCGCGAGGGCGTCGCGGCGCCGGCCGACGTGGAGGCGCTGACCCGCTCGCCGGCCCGCCATTCCAAGTCGGAGGCGGGCGAGCTTTATCTGCTCGAGCGCATGGCGGGTAATGAGATCGCGCTGCGGGCGCGGGTGGCGCGCACGTTCCAGAACATCCGCCTGTTCCAGGGCATGACGGTGCTGGAAAACCTGATGGTCGCCCATCACAACAAGCTGATGCAGGCGAGCGGCTTCACCGTGCTTGGCATGTTCGGCGCCCCGAGCTACCGGGCGAGCGAGGCCGAAGCGGTGGAGCGGGCCTCCTATTGGCTCGACAAGATCAATCTTCTCGAACGCGCCGACGATCCGGCGGGCGAATTGCCCTATGGCGCGCAAAGGCGCCTCGAAATCGCCCGCGCGATGTGCACCGATCCGATCCTGCTCTGCCTCGACGAGCCGGCCGCCGGCCTCAACCCGCGCGAATCGGCGGACCTCAACGCTTTGCTGAACGCCATCCGCGACCAGCACGAAACGTCGATCCTGCTGATCGAACATGACATGTCGGTCGTCATGCAGATTTCCGATCATGTCGTCGTGCTCGACTACGGCACCAAGATCGCCGACGGCACGCCGGTCGACGTGCGCAACGATCCCAAGGTGATCGCCGCCTATCTCGGCGTCGAGGACGAGGAAGAACTGGCGGTGGTCGAAGCGGAGATCGGATCATGAGCCAGGCGAGCATGGCCCAGCGGGCCGCAAGCCCCGCCCCCGCCGGCAAAGCGCTGCTGACGGTGCGCGGCGTCGAGACTTTCTACGGCAAGATCCAGGCGCTGCGCGGCATCGATCTTGACGTCAACGAGGGCGAGATCGTCACGCTGATCGGCGCCAACGGCGCGGGCAAGTCGACGATGATGATGACCGTCTGCGGCAATCCGCGCGCGCGGCGCGGCTCGATCGTGTTCGACGGCCGCGAGATAACGCGCCTTGCGACGCATGAGATCGCCCGCCTCTCGATCGCCCAATCGCCCGAGGGCCGGCGCATTTTTCCGCGCATGACGGTTTTCGAGAATTTGCAGATGGGCGCCTCGATCGACGGATTCGCCCATTTCGACGAGGATCTCGAGCGGATGTTCGTGATGTTCCCGCGCCTGAAGGAGCGGGCGCCGCAACGCGGCGGCACGCTGTCGGGCGGCGAGCAGCAGATGCTGGCGATCGCCCGCGCGCTGATGAGCCGGCCGCGATTGCTGCTGCTCGACGAGCCCTCGCTGGGTCTTGCGCCTTTGATCGTAAAGCAGATTTTCAACGTGATCGCCGATCTCAACAAGACGCAGGGCCTCACCGTTTTTCTCGTCGAGCAGAACGCCTTCCATGCGCTGAAACTCGCCCATCGCGGCTACGTAATGGTCAATGGCAAGATCACCATGCAGGGGTCGGGGGTTGAATTGCTGGCGCGGCCCGAAGTGCGCGCCGCCTATCTCGAAGGGGGACATTGATGTCCGGCATTCTGTGGACCGACACCGACAACGGCTGGTTCGTTTTCGTGTTGCTGACGGTGCTGGGCGGCGCGGCGGCGATGTCGAGCGGACGCGCGCTCGCCAAGACCTGGAGCCCGCTCTGGCTGATCCTGCCCTATATGGCGGTTCTTTCGGCGGCGGTGCAATTCCTCCATTTCGGGCTGTTCCAGGAGGAGCTTTTGTCGATCCATTATTATCTCGTCACGCTGGTCATCCTGCTGGCAGTCGCCTGGTTCGGCTATAAGTCGATGCGGGCCGGGCAGATGGCGACGCAATATTCATGGGCTTTCGAAAAGGTCGGGATGAATTGGAAAAGCCGCTAATCGCCCGGTTTTGGCCAGGGTTGCGGTTGATCTTGCGTAAAGCTAGCAAAATCAAGATTTTGCGGGCTTCCCAAAAACGGGGCGAGCTTGTAAAACTTGCGGCCGGGGATCGACCGGGCCATTCATCTAACAATAGAGGAATCCCTAAAACCTTGCCTTTTTAAGGTGACTCTTGAGTAAAAACAGGCTCTGATCCCACGCCAAGGTGGGGATTGAGTTTTCTACCGATGGGCGCCCTTTTGGCTGCCCGGAACAGAGGGAGTAAGTGTATGAAGAAATATTGGTTGTCCGGCCTGCTGCTTGCCGCGGGCCTGACTTTCGCGGGCGCCGCGAGCGCCCAGATCAAGATGGGCGTCGCCGGCCCGATCACCGGCCCGAACGCCTCGTTCGGCGCGCAATTGACCAACGGCACTCAGCAAGCGGTTGATGACATCAACAAGGCCGGCGGCATTCTCGGTCAGCAGATCACCCTCGAACAGGGCGACGACGTTTCCGATCCCAAGCAAGGCGTTTCGGTCGCCAACAAGTTCGTCGGCGACGGCGTCAAATTCGTGATCGGCCACTTCAACTCCGGCGTCACGATTCCGGCCTCCGAAGTCTATGCGGATAACGGCATTCTGATGATCACGCCTTCGGCGACCAATCCGAAGGTCACCGAGCGCGGCCTGTGGGACGTGTTCCGCACTTGCGGCCGCGACGACCAGCAGGGCAAGCTTTGGGCCGATCTCGCCCTTGGCGAACTCAAGGACAAGAAGATCGCCATCGTCCATGACAAGACCACTTACGGCCAAGGCCTAGCCGACGCCGCCCGGGTCGCCATGAACGCCGGCGGCAAGAAAGAAGTGCTGTATGAAGGCGTGAACACCGGCGAAAAGGACTATTCGGCGATCGTCTCGAAGATCAAGGCTTCGGGCGCCGACATCCTGATGTGGGGCGGCCTGCATACCGAAGGCGGCCTCATCATCCGCCAGATGCGCGACCAGGGCATGAACACGGTCATGGTCTCGGGCGACGGCATCACCGACAACGAGTTCGCCTCGATCGGCGGCCCCGGCGTCGAAGGCACGTTCATGTCGTTCGGTCCCGATCCCCGCAACAATCCGGGCGCCAAGGACATCGTCGCCGCGTTCCGCGCCAAGGGCTTCGAGCCCGAAGCCTACACGCTGTATTCCTACGCGGCCGTGCAGATCATCAAGCAGGCGGCCGAAAAGGCCAACTCGCTCGATACCAAGAAGATCGCCGAAGTCATGCATTCGGGCATGACCTTCAAGACCGTCCTTGGCGACATCGCCTTGGACAAGAAGGGCGACCGCACGAGCGTCGACTACGTCTGGTACGTCTGGAAGAAGGGCGACGACGGCAAGATCACCTACAAGCAGCGCACCTGATCGCCGCTTAGGGTCTTAAAAAGAGGAAGCCCGCCGGAAACGGCGGGCTTTTTTTTGTTCGGGCGCCGAAGCGCGATGGCCGCGGTCCGCTCAATCGCCGCAATCGGAGGCGACGACGCGGCATAGGCCGTTGCCGCACTGCGCCAAAGCCTTGCTTTTGGCGTCTTCTTCCGAATCGCCCCAGCCGATGCCGTATTTCTCGTTGGAGCTGGCATAGGCGCCGCATTTGTCGAACCATACGACAACCTTGCAGGAATCGTTGCCGGCGGTGTTGCATTTGGCCAAGGCGGCTTTCTGCGCGCTTTCCTTGGAATCGCCAAAGCCGATGCCATAGCCGGCGTCGCTGGGTTTCGATCCCGGCTGGTCGTCAACCGCGATCGCGCCTGCCGCCAAGGCGTAGCCCGATTGGGCGACGAACAGGCCGGCGGCGAGCAACAGAACGTGTTTGTTATATGCCATTATCATCCCCTCGGAGTCATGAATCCATCCACGGCCCAAGAATGCATGACCGGCTCGAGAATCGCAATCGGGGAGCGAATGCGACTTGGGGGACGACGAGCCTCAGCCAAGCTGTCCGAGCGTGGGAAAGGCGTTGATGAGCCAGCCCGAGGCGGCCTGGAGGCCGCCGCTGAGGAAAGCGATGCCGGTCAGCACCAGCAGACCGCCGACCACTTTCTCCAGCCGTCCGAACTGGCCGCGAAACCGCCGCGCCGCCGCCAGGAAGGGCCCCATCGCAAAAGCGGCGAGCACGAACGGCGCGCCAAGGCCGAGCGAATAGGCGCCCAGCAGCGCGGCCCCGCGCGCCGCGGTGTCCTGCGATCCGGCGACCGCCAGAATGGTCGCCAGGATCGGCCCGATGCAGGGCGTCCAGCCGAAGGCGAAGGCCAGGCCCATCAGATAGGCGCTCCACAGGCCGGGCGGCCTGGCGATTTCGAGGCGCTTCTCGCGAAACATCGCGCCGATGCGCAAGGCGCCCAGGAAATGCAGCCCCATCAGGATGATGCCGATTCCGGCGGCGATCGACAGGAAATGACTCCATTGCCGGATCAGCGCGCCGAACACCGAGGCCGTCGCCCCCAGCGCCACGAAAACCGTCGAAAAGCCCAGGACGAACAGTACGGCGACAAGGATCGTGTCGCGACGGGCCTGCGCCTCGCCCTCCTCGACCAATTGTTCCAGCGAAGTCCCCGCCAGATAGCACAAATAGGGCGGCGCCAGGGGCAACACGCAGGGGCTCAGAAACGAAAGGAGACCCGCGGCCGCGGCGGCTGGAAAGGATATGTCGGTCATACCGGCTCACTCTGGCCTGGCGGGTCGCAGCAGGCAATTCACGTTCGGGTCATCCCGATCAACCATCCTTCGTTTGCATTGATCTTTGGTTTCACTCGAGTTCGACGACGAGGCGGCCGCGCACTTTGCCCTCAAGGATCCTCGCGCCGGCCTCGAACACGCCGGCAAGCGGAATGGTCTGCGTCATCCGCGCCAGTTTTTCGCGGTCGATATCCCTGGCGAGCCGCCCCCAGGCCTCGACGCGTCGCGGCATCGGGCAATTGACGCTGTCGACGCCGAGCAATTGCACGCCGCGCAGGATGAACGGCATCACGGTGACGGGAAGGTCCATGCCGCCGGCCAGGCCGCAGGCGGCGACCGCGCCGCCATATCTTGTCTGCGCCAGCGCATTGGCGAGCGTATGCGACCCCACGCTGTCGACGCCGGCCGCCCAGCGCTCTTTGCCGATCGGACGGCCGGGCGCCGAGAGTTCGGCGCGGTCGATGATTTCAGCGGCGCCGAGCTCCCTGAGATAGCCCGCCTCGTCGGAGCGGCCTGTCGAAGCGATCACTTTCCACCCGGCCGAGGCGAGCAAGGACACGGCGACGGAGCCGACGCCGCCCGCCGCGCCCGTCACCAGAACCGGCCCCTGCCCCGGCGCCATGCCCTGGCGCTCCAGCGCCAATACGCACAGCATCGCGGTATAGCCGGCGGTGCCGATCGCCATCGCCAGCGCGCCGGTGAGGCCGGCGGGCAGTTTGAGGAGCCATTCCCCCTTCACGCGCGCCTTTTGCGCATAGCCGCCAAAATGCGTCTGGCTGAGGCCGTAGCCGTTGGCGATCACTTCGTCGCCGGCGCCAAAACCGGGATGGCTCGAGGATTCGACGATTCCGGCCAGATCAATGCCGGCGACCATCGGAAAGCGGCTGACGATGGCCGATTTGCCGGACAACACGAGGCCGTCTTTGTAATTGACCGTCGAATGGGTGAGGCGGATCGTCACATCGCCGTCCATCAGCTCGTCGTCGCCCATCTCGACGAGCCGCGCCTCCTGGCCCCCGTCCGTCTTGTCGATGCGAACCGCCCGGAATGTCATGCGCTTCTCCTTTTTGAGGCCTCGAAATTTCAACGATGGACGCTACAATCGCCGCGATCGCTCGTCCCGTGGAGAATGACCATGTCGCAGAACCGCGCAACCCTAGACCCCCCGTCAACCTGCACTGTGTTGCGCGCCGGGGCTTCCTTCGTCGGCAAACAGGGCCTGTCCTACGCCCCGGGAATTTCCGCCGAAACGGCCGGCGCGAAAGCCATTCACCTGCAGATGATGACCATCCCGCCAGGCGGCCGGGCCAAGGCTCACAAGCACGTGGCGCACGAGACGGCGCTTTATGTGCTGAGCGGGGAAGCCGCGATGTATTTTGGCGAACGGCTCGAGCATCATGTATTCACCCGCGCGGGGGACTTCGTCCATATCCCCGCCGGCATGCCGCATCTGCCCTACAATACGAGCCAGAGCGAGCCTTGCGTCGCGCTGATTTCGCGAACCGATCCCAACGAGCAGGAAAGCGTGGTGCTGTTGCCGGAGCTCGACGCCATTCATCGCTGAGGCTTGGGCTTGTATTTGCTTGCAATTTTTGCATTGCAACAATAGTATGACGCGGTGCGATGCTCCGGTCCTGTCCAGACCGGCGCGCGGGCGAGCTCTCCTTTATGGAGGCGATCGTGAAAACGGGACAACGCATTCGCCTGAAACCTTCCTCGCGCGCGGCGCGCGAGTGGAATATCCCGCCCGGGGCCGAAGGAACGGTCCTTTGCCGCTATCGGCTTCTCGCCGACCGTCCGCTCGCCGCGGACCGGCTCGACGTGCGCTTCGGCCCGCAACGGGTGGTTTGGGGCGCGCCCGCCGTCGAGTTCGAGCCAATCGCCGGAAATGCGGGGCCGCCGAAGTAGCGGGACTTCTGCTCGAATCGGTCAGCCGTCCTTGCGAGGGAGCGTAGCGACGAAGCAATCCAGACTTCGGCTTTGTCAGCCCTCGTCTGGATGGCTTCTCACGGCGAACGCTTCGCGTTCGTCCGGCTCCGCTCGCAATGACGATCGGTCGTTTGAAGCATGATTCATTCAACTCCAACGCGACTGGCGTCCGCGCGTTCGAGTTTGCTTGAAGTCCCATCGACTTCCGTGTCATCCTTGGATTGTCAGACTTAACAGTGGCGGCAAACGCCAGCATAGCGGGAGGAAAATATGACGGATAATTCAAATCTGGAATCGCAAAGCCGGCGGAGCCTCATTCGCGCCGCGGCGACCGGCGCAGGGGCCGCGGCCTTGTTCGGCGGGTTCGGCTTCAATCCGCTGATCGGCGCGGCGATGGCCAAGGAGGCCGGCAAGGCGACACGGCCGTTGAAGGCGGCCTTCTCGAACGCCGGCCTGCAGGCGACCTGGTGCGCGCAGGGCAAGCAGGCGGCCGAATATTGGGGCGCGCTGTTCAACGTCGAAGTCACCTGGTTCGACGGACAGCTCGACGCGGTCAAGCAGCGCTCGGCGATCGACAATATGGCCTCGCAGAAATGGGATTTCGTCGCGATCCAGGCCTTCGGCATCGGCACTCTGACGGCGCCCGTCAACAAGATGATCGACGCCGGCATTCCGGTGATCGACATGGACACGTTGATCGCGCCGCTCGACACGATCAACGTGCTGACGCTGCTCGCGCCCGACAATGAGTTCATGGGCGCTTCGGTGACCCAGGCGCTCGTCAACGCGATCAACGGCGAAGGCAATATCGTCATGACGCAGGGCGCGCTCGGCCACACCGGCGCTCAGGGCCGCGCCAAGGGCTTCCACTCGGTCATCTCAAAATTCCCCAACGTCAAGATCCTCGACGAGCAGCCGGCCGACTGGGACGTCACCAAGGTCGCGCGCATTTGGGAGACGCTGCTGACCAAATATCCCAAGATCGACGCGGCCTTCTTCCATAACGACGATATGGCGCTGGCCGCCTCCAAAGTGATGCAGGCCAAGGGCCGCACCGAAACCAAGATCGGCGGCGTCGACGCGATGCCTCCGGCGATCAAGGCCGTGCAGGCGGGCGATATGTTCGCCACCGTGCGCAATCCTTCGTGCCGCATCCATGGCGGCGCGGTCATTGCGGGCGTCGCGGCGGCGATCAACGGCGCCAAGACCGGGACCGACATTCCCAAGAACATCGTCACCGACGGCCCGGTCGTCACCAAGGCCAATGCCGACGGCATGCTGTGGATGGAGGAGCAGTTCCTGATCTGATCGACACAGCGAAAAACGCGGCGATGGCGCCCGCGCTTCTCGAACTGACCGGCATCTCGAAGTCGTTTGGCGGCGTCCAAGCGCTTCGGGATGTCGACTTTACCTTGCTCGCCGGCGAGATTCACGGTCTGGCCGGCGAGAACGGCGCGGGCAAAAGCACGCTGATGAAAATCATCGCCGGCGCCCATGGCGCCGACGAAGGCCAGATGCGCGTCGATGGCAAAGAGGTGCGCTTCCGCTCTTCGCGCGACGCGCTCGCCGTCGGCATCGGCATGGTGCATCAGGAGCTCAGCGTGGCGCCCGATCTCAGCGTCGCCGAAAACGTGTTCCTCGGCGCGCAGCCGGTCAATCGCTTTGGCATCGTCGCCTGGCGCGAGATGGCGCGCGCCGCGGCGGAGCAATTGAAAAACCTCGGGCTCGATATCGATCCGCGCGCGCGGCTCGGCGATTTTCCGATCGGCGTGCAGCAGCTTGTCGAACTCTCCCGCGTGCTGTTCTCGGGCGCGCGCATCATCATTCTCGACGAGCCGACCTCGGCGCTTTCGCCCCCCGAAATCGAGCGGCTGTTCGGCGTTCTCGCCAAGCTCAAGGCGAGCGGGCGCAGCCTGGTGTTCATCTCGCATTTCCTCGACGATATCCTGAAAATATCCGACGAGATCACCATCTTCCGCAACGGCCGCAAGGTCGCCACGACCCCGGTGACCCCAGCAATCGACAAGGCCTGGATCATCGAGCGCATGATCGGCGCCGGCCGCGAAGAGCTTGAAGAAAGCTATCTTGGCCAGATCAGGCTCGACAGCCGGCCCGACGCGCCCGTGGTCCTCGAGACCAAGGGCTTGACGCTGGCGCCGGCCTATCGCGAAGTGTCGTTCGAGGCGCGGGCGGGCGAAGTGCTGGGCATTTACGGATTCATGGGCTGCGGCCAGCTCGAACTGGCGCGCACGCTGTTTGGCCGCTTGCATGCCGATCGCGGCTCGCTCGAGATCGCCGGCAAGACCGCGACGCTCGCCAACACCGCCGCGGCCAAGCGGGCCGGCATCGCCTATGTCGCCGAAAGCCGGCGCGCGATGCTGTTTGCCGAGGAGCCCGTCTTCAAGAATGTTTCGATCGCTATTCTCGAGCGCCTGTCGCGCTGGTTCGTCAAGCCGGATCGCGAGCGCGCCATCGCCCGCGAGCAGGCGGGCAGCCTCGACATCCGCCCGCCGGGCGTCGAGACGCGGCTCGGTGGCCTGTCCGGCGGCAATCAGCAAAAAGTGGCGCTCGCCAAATGGCTGGCCCTGGCGCCGCGCATTCTGCTGCTTGCCGAGCCGACGCGCGGCATGGACGTCGGCGCCAAGGAGGATGTCGTGCGGATCGTTCGCGCCCTGCGCGACCAAGGCATCGCGATCGTCGTGTTCTCGACCGAACCCGAGACGGTTCTGTCGCTGGCCGATCGCGTCCTGGTGATGCGCAAGGGCGAGATCGCCCATGAATTCGCCGGCGAGGCGATCAGCAAGGACCGCCTGTTGGCGGCGGCCTGACGAAGGGGCTTTGAATTCATGAATACGCCAAGCGAAAATGTCGGCCCGGCCGCTCGCTCGTTTCGCTTGGGCGATTTCTTGCGCGACCAATTGCGCAATATCGCGCCGTTCATCACGCTGTTGTTCCTCGTCGTCTTCTTCAGCCTGGCGAGCCCCGCCTTCGCCACGCTCGACAATCTCGAGAACATTCTGCAGCAGGTGTCGGTGACGGCGATCATTGCGGTCGGCCTCACCTTCGTCATCCTGACCGCCGAGATCGACCTTAGCGTCGCCGCCGTCGCCAATGCGACGGCGATCGTCCTCACCTTCTTCACGCTGCAGCCCGACTATGTGAACATCGCCAACTTGCCGATGGCCGGACCGATCGCCATTGTCCTCACGCTGATCGCCTGTTGCGGGCTCGGCCTCGTCACGGCCTTCGGCGTCACCCGCATCGGCATCCCGTCCTTCATCATGACGTTGGCGATGATGCAGATCGGCGCCGGCATATCGGCGGTGCTGGTGCGCGGGCAGATCGCCTATTCCGTGCCGAGCCTCGTGCTGACCCTCGGCTCGAAATCCATCGGCGGAATTCCCTGGATCGTCATCGTCGCGGCGCTCTTTCTGCTCGTCGCCCATCTCGTGCTGACCTATACGCGCTTCGGCCGCTACGTTTACATGGTTGGCGGCAATCGCGAGGCCGCCGAATATTCGGGCGTCAACGTGCGCCTCATCGTCGGCGCGGTGATGGTGATATCGGCGATGTGTTCGGGCGTCGCCGGCATGCTCGGCGTCGCCTATTTTGGCAGCGCGCAGCAGAACGAATTCGACACGTTCCTGCTCGACGCGATCGCCGCCGTGGTGGTCGGCGGCACCAGCCTGTTCGGCGGGCGCGGCGGCATCGGCAATACGATCGTTGGCCTGTTCGTGCTCGGCGTGCTGAACAACGGCCTCGACTATGTGAAGATCGACAGTTTCCTGAAGATCCTCATCCGCGGAATCATCCTGCTGATCGCCCTCATCGTCAACATCTACGCCGAACGCCTGCGCACGGCGCGCACCGCCGGGCGAGGCGGCTGATGTCGCCGCCGGCCTATGCGCCCGTCGACGGCGCGACGCTCGCCTCGGTCCTTGCGTCGCTTCCGGCCATTCGCGAAAGGCTCGGGGGCGAAGCGTCAAGCTGGCGCATCCGGGAGGTCGGCGACGGCAACCTCAACCTCGTCTTCATCGTCGAAGGGGCGGCCGGCGCCGTGGTGGTCAAGCAGGCCCTGCCCTATGTGCGGCTCGTCGGCGAATCCTGGCCCTTGCCGCTCGAGCGCAGCTGGTATGAATACAACGCGCTGACCGAGCAGGCCAAATATGCCGCCAGGCTGACGCCGCGGGTTTTTCATTTCGATCGCGCGCAGGCGATGATCGTGATGGAATATCTGCATCCGCACGTCATCATGCGCAAGGGGCTCATCGCCGGCGTCGAATACCCGAATTTCGCCGCCGACATCGCCGAGTTCGTCAGCCAGACCCTGTTCAATACGTCGGTGCTCGCCGGTTCGGCCGGCGAGCACAAGCGGCGCGTCGAATTGTTCGCCTCGAACACCGCTCTATGCGCGATCACCGAGGATCTGGTTTTCACCGACCCCTATCGCGAGGCGGCGCTCAACCGCTGGAACCGGCCCTATCTCGATGCGAAAAAGAAAGCGTTCGAACGCGACGCCCCGATGAAGATCGCGGTCCAGGCGCTGAAATACAAATTCATGACGAGCGCGCAGGCGCTGATCCATGGCGACCTGCACACCGGCTCGATCATGCTGACGCCCGCCGAGACGCGCGTCATCGACCCGGAATTCGCCTTCATCGGGCCGATCGGATTCGATGTCGGCGCCCTCATCGGCAATCTCCTCATCGCCTATTTTGCGCAGGAGGGCCATGAGGTCTCGCCCCATGCGCGAGACGGATATCGCGCGTGGATCCTCAGCCAGGTCGAGGCGGTCTGGACGGGCTTTTGCGAGCGTTTCCTCGCCCTGTGGCGCGCCGCGCCTGCCGGCGACGCCTATCCCGCCAGCCTCTTCGCCTCGAGGGAGGATCGCGCCGCTCTCGAGGCGGAGCGGCGCCGGTTCATGCGCGCGATCTTCGAAGATTCGCTCGGCTTTGCCGGCGCCAAGATGATCCGTCGCATCCTTGGCCTCGCCCATGTCGAAGACCTCGAGAGCATAGCGGACGCCGAGCGGCGCGCGGCATGCGAGGGCAAGGCGCTCGATCTTGGCCGCGACCTCGCGCTCCGCGCCAGGGCCTTCTCGGATATCGCCGACGTCGTCGAGGCGGCCAAGGCCGTCGCTCGGACTTAGGCGCGAGGCGTTTCGCAACGCGAGCCTCAGTTCAATTTCGCCCTGGCTTGCGCGTCCGCCTCGGCGTTGCCGGGCTGGCGGGCGCCGGGGCCGCGTTGCATGCCGGCGTCGAAGAACATATGCCGCCCCCCGCCGGCCGATTTGGCGCGATAAAGCGCGATATCGGCGTCCCTAAACAGCTGGTCGGGCTGCGTGGCGGCGCCTGTCCCGAGCGCGATGCCGATGCTGGCGCCGATCGCCACGCTATGGCCTTCGATATCATAGGGCGCGCTGACGGCGGCGATGATGCGATCGGCAAGGTCGGCCGCCCGCCGTCCCGCTTCCGGGCACGTTTGCACGATGGCGAACTCGTCGCCGCCTAATCTCGCCACGCGATCGGTCGAGCGAACCGCCCGGCGCAGCCGGTCCGCGACCTGCTGCAGGAGGATGTCTCCGGCCGGATGGCCAAGGGAGTCGTTGACCTCCTTGAACCAGTCGAGATCGAGGTAAAGCACCGCGGTCTGCTCGTCCGGGCGAGGGCGCGCCATCGTCTGTTCCATATGCTCGCGCAGCAGGCGCCGGTTGGCGAGGCCGGTGAGCGGGTCGTGGCGCGCCAGATGGGCGATTTCCTCGGTGAGCTTGGCAAGCTCGATCTGACGCGACCGGGCGCCGAGCAATTCCACGGCCGTATGGGCGAGGTCCAAAAGAACGCTCGCCTGCTTGTCGCTGAAATCGGCATGCGGCTCGGTGTCGAGCACGCACAGAGAGCCGATCCGCGAGCCGTCCGGCGACACCAGCGGCGCCCCCGCGTAGAATCTCACATGCGGCGATCCCGCGACAATCGGGGCGGCCGCGAAGCGGGGATCGGCAAGGGCGTCCGGCACGACGAACACATTGTCGCCGCGGATGGTTTCGTCGCAGAACGACATTCGCCGCGGCATTTCGGTCGCCGACACGCCATAGCGGGACTTGAACCAGTGCCGCTCGGCGTCGGCCAGGCTCAAGGTGCAGACCGGTTGATTGAGAACGATCGCGGCAAGCGTGGTGATCCGGTCGAGATTGGGCTCCGGCGGCGTATCGAGAATCGAGTAGCCATACAGCGCGCGAAGACGCGTCGATTCTGAATGTTCCATAATTTCCCGCCGAATGACGCATCCGCAATTTCTTTGGTTTCTATGCGCCAAGTTCATTAGGAAAGGCTTGGGGTCCAAGATGCATTCTTAACGAATTCGAAAAAGCGCTCCTTCAGGCGGCTCTCGCGCCGCCGCCCGATTGGCGAATCGCCCGCGAAAATGCGATCCTTGAGGCGGAATCGCGGTGGAAATTTTGGCGATGCCGGGCAGCGAAGTCGAAGTCGTGATCGTGGGCGGCGGAGCGGCGGGAATCGCCGCCGCGCATCGCCTGCGCGCGGCCCGCATCGACGCGCTCCTCATCGAGGCGCGGCCGCGGCTCGGCGGACGGGCCTGGACGGCCGCCGACGAGGCCGGCGCGCCTCTGGACGTCGGTTGCGGCTGGCTCCATTCGGCCGAGCGCAATCCCTGGGCGCCGATCGCAGCCGCGCAAGGCCGCACGATCGACAAGACGCCGCCGCCCTGGGCGCGCCGCTCGGCGCAGATCGGTCCGCGGGCCTTCGATGGGGCGGCATTCGGGCAGGCGCTGCAGGAATTTCGCGGCCGCGCCGATTCGCTTGGCGAGGAAGCGGCGGACCAACCGGCGGCGGCCTTCCTCGAACCGCATAATCGCTGGAACAATCTCCTCAACGCGGTCAGCACTTATTACAGCGGCGCGGAGCTCGATCTCGTGTCGGCGCGCGATCTTGCCCGCTACGACGACAGCGGCGTGAACTGGCGCATCGTCGAGGGTTATGGAAGCTGCATCGCCGCCCATGGCGCCGGTCTGCCGGCCGAACTCGAATGCAAGGTCGAGCGCATCGACCGTCGCGGCCGGCGATTGCGCGTCGAGACGACGCGCGGCGCGGTCAGCGCGCAGGCGGTCATCGTCACGCTGCCGAGCAATCTCATCGCCGAGCAACCGGACTTGTTCCAGCCTGCCCTGCCCGACAAGACGGAGGCCGCGGCGGGGCTGCCTTTAGGCCTCGCCGACAAGCTGTTCCTTTCCCTGGCGGACGCCGAGCAATTCGAAAAGGAAAGTCGCGCCTTTGGCCAGACCAGCCGCGCCGCGACGGCGGGCTATCATTTCAGGCCGTTCGGCAGGCCGATGATCGAAGCCTATTTCGGCGGCGCGCTCGCCGCCGAGCTTGAGGCGGGCGGCGAAGGCGCGTTCTTCGACTTCGCGAGCGCCGAACTCGTCGGGCTGTTCGGCAGCGACTTTTCTCGCCGCCTCGCTCCGCTTCAGTTTCACGCCTGGGGGAGCGACCCGTTTTCGCGCGGCTCCTATTCCTACGCTTTGCCGGGCAAGGCCGATTGCCGCATGGCGCTCGCCGCGCCGGTGGACGGCCGGCTGTTTTTTGCCGGCGAGGCGTGCTCGCCGAGCGACTATTCCACCGCGCACGGCGCCCTCATCACCGGCCTCGCCGCCGCCGAACAGGCGATGGCGGCGCTGCGGCGCGCAGACCCGCCGCCGCGCCTCGCCGCGCCATGATCTTTCGCTTTCGACGAACTGCAACTTAACCGGAGCCGCTTCAATCATGGCGATCAATGAGATTTCCCCCTTGGCGACCCGGCGGCTCGGGCGAACGCCCGTCGCCGTGACGGAGCTCGGCCTCGGCACGGCGCCGCTCGGCGAAAATTGGGACATTATCGAAGAGGCGGAGGCCGGCGCGCTGCTGGGCGCGGCATGGGACGGGGGCGTCCGCTATTTCGACACCTCGCCCTGGTACGGCAAAGGCCAGGCCGAACACCGGGTCGGCCGGGCTTTCTATCGCCAGCCGCGCGATGCGTTCGTCATCTCCAGCAAGATCGGCCGTCTGTTGCGCCGCCCGCTCAAATCAGGCCCGTTCGAGCGCGGCGACTGGCTTGGCGGCCTCGAATTCGACGCCGTTTTCGACTATAGCTACGACGGCGTGATGCGCTCGTTCGAGGATAGTCTGCAGCGCCTCGGAATCAACCGCATCGACGTGCTGCTGATCCACGATCTCGACCCCTGGCACTTCAAGCTCGAAGCCAAGCTCGGCGCCCATATGAATCAGCTCGTGACGAGCGGATGGCGCGCGCTCGAGGAATTGCGCGACCAGGGCGTCATCAAGGGCATCGGCGCCGGCTTCAATATGATGGGCACCATCCCGCGCTATCTCGATTTGTTCGACATCGATTTTTTTCTCATCGCCATGCGCTACACCCTGCTCGAACAGGAGGTTCTCGACAGCGAATTTCCGCAATGCGCCAAGCGCGGGGTCGGCGTGGTGATCGGCGGCACGTATAATTCAGGCATTCTGGCGACCGGCGCGGTTCCGCATGCGATGTATAACTACTCGCCGGCTAGCCCCGAGATTCTGGAGCGGGTGCGGCGCATCGAGGCGGTATGCAAGCGTCACGCGACGCCGCTGGCCGCCGCCGCGCTGCAATTTCCGCTCGGCCATCCCATCGTCGCATCGGTAATCCCCGGCGCCATTTCGCGCGCGCAGGTGGCGCAGAATCTGGCCGCCTTCCGCCATCCCATTCCTGCCGACCTGTGGGCCGAGTTGAAGCACGAAAAGCTGTTGCGCGCCGACGCGCCGGTTCCCCTGCGCTGAGGCGCTGGCGGCGTGAAGGGATGTCATGGTATTTTAAGGGAACATAAGCCGGCCTGCCGCGTTCTGGCCACGCTTGAAGAATGACCCGCTGACACGAGCGTAACGTTGAACCTAAATTGGAGAGCCCGATGAGCAAGACCCCGTCCGCCAAGGAAACTCATACCCGGGAATATCTGGGCACGCCGACCGATCTGAAGCCGCAGGCGACACGCGATATTTCGGCGGCGCTCAGCGGGTTGCTGGCGGACGTCTTCGCCCTCTATCTGAAAACCAAGAATTTTCATTGGCACATGAGCGGGCGTCATTTCCGCGACTATCACCTGTTGCTCGACGAGCACGGCGACCAGATTTTCGCGATGACCGACCCGATCGCCGAGCGGGCGCGCAAGATCGGCGGAACGACCTTGCGCTCGATCGGGCAGATCGCGCGCCAGCAGCGCATCCTCGACAATGACGCCGATTATGTCGATCCGCAGGACATGCTCGCCGAGCTGCGCGAGGACAACAAGCAGCTCGTCGCGATCATGCGCGAGGTCCATAACGTCTGCGAGGATCATGGCGACGTCGCGACCACGAGCCTTCTGGAAGTCTGGATCGACGAATCCGAGCGGCGCACCTGGTTCCTGTTCGAAGCGACCCGCAGCGCGCCGGGCGCCAACGACTGAACTTTGGCGTGAGATCGGCGCGCCGGCGCTCCGTCCGCCGCGCCGAACCTCCGCCTCGCTTCTCACGGGAGCGTTTCGGCCTCCCACAGGTTTGGATAGCGGCAAATAAATCCGTTGGGCGCAAGCTCGAGCAGTCCCTCATAGCCGACGCTCGGCGCCTGATACCAGAGGGTCACCGCGCCGCGCCGCTCGTAGACCTGGGGCAATGGCGTCAACGTCCCCGCATCCACGTCAAGCCAGGCGACCGGCAAGGAGACGGCTTGGCCCTCGCCGATCGCCACGCGACGGAGCTGCTGCAGATTGGTCGCCGGCGTGAAGCTGAGATCGAGATCGAGGAGAGGCTCCAGTCCCGGCGCCGACGCGTCATTGAGCGTCCAGCCGGCGTCCCCGCGCGCGACGCGAAAGTCGATATCGCGCGGCCCCACGAAACCTTGAATATGGCCCGACACGGTCCGCCATTCGCTGTCGCATTCCACGCGATAGGCAAGATGCGTCGGCCCCTCTTTATGGCCGAACGCCGCCGCGCCTTCCAGGCGCCAGCCGGTGTCGGTCTGCTCGAGGCGGCAGGCGTCGTGACCGGGGACGTCGAGGCGTCGCCACAGCATGGCGGCGTGAATTGTCATTGCCTTCTCCTTGCTCTCCTTGCTGTCGTCGGCGCGAACGAGCCCTATGTTACAATCGGGCCGAGCCGGCGACCTGCATTTATTCGTAGCGCCCTGTCGGGCGCGAGCTTGGCCATGCGTCCTAGGAACAAGAGTCCTGGAAAGAGGAGGAGTTCGCGGCATGCTTTACGCCATCCTTTGCTACAACGACGAGGACGTTGTCTGGTCCTGGAGCAAGGAGGAGGACGAAGCCGTCATGGGCCGGCTCGACGTCGTCCACGAGCGACTAGTCAAGGCGGGCAAGCTCGGCCCGGCGCTGCGCCTGCTGCCCACCACTTCGGCGACGACCTTGCGCAAGGGGCAGGAGCCGCCGCTGGTCATCGATGGCCCGTTCGCCGAGACGAAGGAGCAATTGCTGGGCTTTTACGTCATCGACGTCGCCAATCTCGACGAGGCGCTCGAAATCGCCCGCGAGCTCGCCGCGGTCAATCCCGGCGGCGCCTATGAGATCCGCCCGGTCGCCCTCTACAATGCCGATCGGCGCGGCGGCTCTGGCGTATGACCGAGATCGCCTGGATCCATGCGGCCATCACCGCCGCCCGGCCCCAGGCGATCGGCGCTCTGCTGCGTTATTTCCGCGACCTCGATACCGCCGAAGAGGCATTCCAGGACGCCTGCCTGCGCGCGCTGAGGAATTGGCCGCAAAACGGGCCGCCGCGCGATCCGACGGCCTGGCTGATCCTGGTCGCCCGCAACGCCGCGTTGGACGGCGCCCGCCGGCTGCGCAAGCAGGAGCCTCTGCCGGACGACGAGGCGATTTCCGACCTCGACGACGCCGAGGCGCCGCTGATCGAGCGGCTCGACGGCGCGCATTACCGCGACGACGTCCTGCGGCTGCTGTTCATATGCTGCCATCCCGAATTGCCGGCCACCCAGCAGATCGCCCTGGCGCTGCGCATCGTCTCCGGCCTCTCGGTAAAGCAGATCGCCCGCGCCTTCCTCATCGGCGAGGCGGCGATGGAGCAGCGCCTCACTCGCGCCAAGGCGCGCATCGCGCGCGCCGAAATTCCCTTCGAGGCGCCCGGCGGCGCCGAGCGGGCCGAGCGCCTGATCAGCGTCGCGGCGATGATCTATCTCGTCTTCAACGAAGGCTATTCGGCGGGCGACCGGTCGGCGCGCGCGCAGCTTTGCGACGAGGCGATCCGGCTGGCGCGACTTCTGCTGCGCTTGTTTCAGAGCGAGCCGGAAATCATGGGTCTGACGGCGCTGATGCTGCTGCAGCATGGCCGCACGCCGGCGCGGTTCGATGCGGCGGGAGAAACGGTTCTGCTGGAAGACCAGGACCGCAGCCTGTGGGACGGCAAGCTGATCGCCGAGGGGCTGGCGCTGATCGACAAGGCGATGCGCCATCGCCGCCCGGGACCGTATCAGATCCAGGCGGCCATCGCCGCCCTGCACTGCCGCGCCGCGCGCCCTGAGGACACCGACTGGACGGAGATCGACGCGCTCTATGGCGCGCTCGAGCGGCTGCAGCCCTCGCCGGTGGTGACGCTGAACCGCGCCGTCGCGGTCGGCAAGCTGCGCGGCGCCGCCGCGGCGCTGGAGATGATCGAGCCGCTGGCGCCACGGCTTTCGGGCTATTTCTACTTCTTCGGGGCGAAGGGCGCGTTCCTGCTGGAGCTTGGGCGACTGGGCGAAGCGCGCGCCGCCTTCGACCAGGCGATCGCCTTGGCCCATACGCCGGCCGAAGCCGCCCTCATCCGTCAGCACCTCGATCGCGCGATGCGCGAGAGCGCGGCAAAACCGGGCGGATGAATATTTCTGCTCCCCCTTGTCGGCTTGCGGCTTTCTGCTTCGTCCTTGAGGCAAAGCCAGCCATCGAGGACGATAATGACCCAGCCATCCGACGAAGTCGCCATCGGCGCCGCGCTGGAAGTCCGGGCGCGGGCGATCCGCGCCAAGGACGCCGACGCGACGATTTCCTGCTATGGGCCCGAGCCCGTCCGTTATGACCTCGCGCCCCCGCTGGCGACGGTCGGCGGGCAAGCGCGGGATCGCGGCGACCTCATCGCCTGGTTCGACACCTGGCGCGGTCGGATCCGTTACGATCTCTCGAACTTCTCGATCGCCGTGGGCGGCGACCTCGGCTTCGCCTATGGTTTCGTTGAGATCGGCGGGGCCAAGCAAGACAGGCCGGCGGCGCACACTATCTGGGTGCGCCAGACCGTCTGCCTGCGCAAGCTCGGGCAGGCCTGGAAGATCGTCCACGAGCACACGTCGACGCCCTTCTATATGGACGGCAGCCTGAAAGCCGCCGTCGATCTCGCGCCGCCCGGCGCCATCGAGAAAACGACCTGAAAGGAGACCTCCCATGACGACGACATCTCAGACGCAACCGGCAGGCACGGCCAAAGCAAAAGGCGGCGTGGTCGCCTACCTGCAAGTGGACGGCGCGATGAAAGCGGCCGATTTCTACGAGCGCGCGTTTGGCGCCGAGCTCGCCGCCGCCCAACCGGTTGACGCCAAGGGCCGCACGATGCACGTCCATCTCTACATCAACGGCAGTTCGCTGATGCTGAGCGACGCCTATCCCGAACATGGCCATCCCTTGGCCAAGCCGCAGGCCTTCACGATGGCGCTGATCGTCGACGATATCGACGCCTGGTGGAAGCGTGCGGTCGAGGCCGGCATGGAAGTCACGATGCCGGTCGCCGAAATGTTCTGGGGCGACCGCTACGGACAATTGCGCGATCCGTTCGGCGTCGCCTGGGCGATGAATCAGCCCAAGCGCTAGGGCGAGCCGGGCCTCGTGTATTCGGGCGTCGCGCCGTTCGCAGGGACGGCGGGAAGCCGCGCGAGGGCCGCGAGATCGACAAAAAGGAGAGACCCATGACCGATGCCGGCAACCCCGCCACGACGGCGGAGCGCGAACTCATTCTCACGCGCCTCATCGACGCCCCGCGCGAAAATTTGTTCCGCGCCTGGACGCAGCCGGAGCTTCTCAAGCAATGGTTCGCGCCGCTCCCGTGGACGACGCCGGTCGCCGAACTCGACGTGCGGCCGGGCGGCGCCAGTCTCGTCGTCATGCGCGGGCCCGACGGCAATGAATTTCCGAACCGGGGCGTCTATCTCGAAGTTGTCGAGAACGAACGCCTCGTCTTCACCGACGCCTATGCCGAGGCCTGGGAGCCCTCGCAAAAGCCGTTCATGACGGTGATCCTGACTTTCGAGGACGAGAACGGCAAGACGCGCTACACGGCGCGTGTGCGGCACTGGACGGTCGCCGATCGCGAGACGCACGAAAAGATGGGCTTCCACGAGGGATGGGGACGATGCGCCGATCAGTTGACGGCCTTAGTGAGGAAACTCTGACGCGCCATGCCAGTCGATGCTGGCCGCGACCCCGTCCAGAACATTCGCGCCGAGCGCCCTCGATAGCGCAAACGCCATTCCCGCGAAAGGCGCCCCGCCAAGCAGGACGGCGTCCGCGCCATCGTTCTTGACGCAGGCGCGAACCGTGTCGGCGACCTCCTCCAGTCTGCAATCGCGATCCTCGATCAAGTCCGCGATCGCCAGGGGAAGCAGCCGGATAGCCGCCAGTTGCCGCGCAAGGCCGAGGGCGGCGACCTTGTCCGCGATGGCCTCCTGCATGGCGCTCCCCAGCGTGACGATCGCAAATCGTCGCCCGCCGGCGGCCGCGGCAAGCAGCCCCGATTCGCCCAGTCCGGAAACAGGCGTCGAATGGCGCGCGCGCGCCTGGCGCAATCCGGGATCGCCGAAGGCGGCGATGATCGCGCCTGCCGCCTCCGTCTGCCCGGCAATCGCCGAAACGACGGCTTGCGCGGCGATCGTCAGATCGGCCGGCGTCTCGATCGCGGCAAGGCCCGAGGCGGCGTTGACGGCGACGATGTCCCACGAGGCGCTAAGCACGCGGCGCGCTTCGGCGGCGAGCCAGCCGGTCACCTTCTTGCTTGTATTGGGATTGACGATCAGCAGTTTGCGGCGGCGCGGCGGCGTCACGTCGTTTGTGGCCCCTGATCCAGCCAATGTCGGGCGATGTCGCCGCGGCGGGCAATCCAGACCCGCTCCTTGCCCCTGACATAGCGAAGGATGCGATCCAAGGCGCCGACGCGGCCGGGCCGCCCGATCATCCGCAAATGCAGTCCGATCGACATCATCTTGGGCGCCGTTTCTCCTTCCCGATACAGCCAGTCGAACGCGTCGATCACATAATCGGCAAAGTCATCGGCGCCGCGAAACCGGTGCGTTCCCTGAAAATGCATGTCGTTGGTGTCGAAGGCGTAGGGCAGCACCACATGGCGGCGTTCGCCGATCCTGACCGTATAGGGCAGATCGTCGTTATAGGCGTCGCTGTCATAGAGAAATCCGCCCTCCTCGACGAGAAGCCGCCTTGTGTTGGGCGAAGAGCCCGATCGCGTGTGCCAGCCGACGGGACGCACGCCCGTCGCGCGCGCAATGGCGGCGACCGTCCAGGCGATGCGCTGGCGCTCGGCGTCTTCGCTCATGCCCGCATGGCTCTCCCAGCGCCAGCCGTGGGCGGCGACCTCGTGCCCGCGGCGGGCGGCGTCTTGCGCCAAAGCGGGGAGCCGCTCGACGGCGCGCCCGCAGGCGCTGACCGTGGCGTTGACGCCATGATTGGCGAGAACTTCCATCACCCGCCACCAGCCGGCGCGCGTGCCATATTCGAAATGGCTGTCGAGACAGAGATCGGGCAATCCGACGAGACGATGTTCGACCTCGTAAATGGCTTCGTTGCAATCGTCGCCCTCCGACACCGCATATTCGGCGCCCTCTTCGAAATTGACGACAAAGGACACGGCGAGGCGCGCGTCGGCCGGCCAATGAAACGCCGGCTTGACGCCGCCGTAGCCCCAAAAGTCCCTTTCCGCCCGCGCGGGCGTCAACGCGATGGTCATTCCCTCACTCCGCCATTCCGGCCAGGCGATGCAGGCCAACCGCCCGGTCGGCGATCAGCAATAAAATCACGGTCGCCACAAGCAGCAGCGTGGAGAGCGCGGCGATCGTCGGATCCGGGGATTCGTCGATATATTGCAGCATTTTGATCGGCAACGTCTTGGTCCAGGCGTCGGTCAGAAAGATCGAGACGGGGTAGTTGTCCATCGAGGCCAGAAAGGCGAACAGGCCGGCGGTGAAATAGGCGGGCGCCAAGGCCGGCGCCATCACGCGCAGAATGGCGGAAAAGAAATTGCAGCCGAGCGTGCGCGCGGCCTCCAGCATCGCAAAATCGAAACGGCTCAACGCGGCGATCATCGTGCGCGCGACATAAGGCAGCGTGACGACGATATGGGCGAGCAGCAGCGAGGGCCAGGCCTGCGTGAGGCCGAGGCTGCGAAAGAATTGCAACAGCGCGATGCCAAGCACGAGGCCCGGCATCATCAAAGGCGAGACCAGGGCGGCTGAAAGGGTCTGCGCGCCCGGCAGCGCGCCGCGCGCGATGGCGATTCCCGCGAGCGTTCCGAGGATCAGCGACAGCGCGGTGGACAGCGCCGCGATTTCGAGCGACAGCGTCAAGGCCGGCCAAAAGCCGTCCAGCGAACCGACGGCGCCATACCAGCGCAAGGACGCGCCGCCAATCGGCAGATCGAACACCGGGGTCGGCGAGAAACTCGCGGCGGCGATCACCGCAAGGGGCGCAAGAAGGAACAAAGCCGCGCCGATCATGGCGATTTGCGCGAAGAGGCGAAATGGCGAGATTTTCATGCGCGCCGGCTCCCGCTCTGGCGAGCGAGGGCGCTGCTCGCCACGACGACGACAAGACCGATCGCCATCAGAACCGCGCCGGCCGCCGCGCCGAGCGCCGGATCGCGGGCCAGCAGAAAGGCCTTGGCGATCGTGCTCGCCAAAGTCGGGTAGTTCTCGCCCATCAGCAGGTTCGGGACGACATAAGCGGAGACCGAAAGCGAGAACACTAAAGCCACGCCGGCGATCACGCCGGGCAGAGACAGGGGAACGATAACGCGCAGGAAGGCGACCACAGGCGGCGCGCCGAGCGTCGCGGCGGCCTCGGTCAAACGCGCATCGATCTGCGCGACAACCGCGTAGATCGGCAGGATCATGAACGGCAAGAATACATTGGCGGCGCCGATGATCAGCGCGGTTTGCGTGAAAATCATGCGCACCGGGCGGTCGGTCAGGTGCAACCCGATCAGTACGTCATTGATCACGCCATGCGATCGCAGAAGGATGGTCCAGGCGAAGGCTTTGGCGATGACGCTGGCGGCGAGCGGCAGGAAGAGCGAGGCCAGGAACACGCTTCGCAACGCCCCTTTCGAGAGCGCCAGGCCAAATGCGGCGGGATAGCCGATCGCCAGCGTGATGCCGGTGGTGACGAGCCCGAGGCGGAGCGAGTTCCACACGAGGCTTCGGCCATAGGCGTCGCCCAGCAGCCGGTCGTAGGCGTGAAGGCTGAAGCCGGCATCGCTCTTGAAGCTCTGCGAGAGCAGTTGCGCCAAGGGAACGATGAAAAGAACGATGAGGACAAGCGCGGCGGGAAGCGCGAGCGCGATTCCAGCCTTGTGATTTCGCAGCCAATGGCTGGCGGTCGCGCCGGAAACGGCGGACGGCAAGATCGAGGCGGGCGCGTCCGTCACGGGCCCGGGCTCCCGTCGCGATAGGCGAAGCTTTGCTCGGGCGGCCATTCGAGGCGCACCGCCGCTCCGACGGCGGGAAGATCGCCGACTCCGCCGATCTCGACGGCGAAATCCGCGCAAGAGGCGACTTCGACGGCCACGCGCGTGCGCGAACCGTGGAAGGATATCTGCCGAATGCGGCCCTCCACGCAATTGAGGCCGGCATCGCCGGGCGCGGCGTCCGGCGCGGCGATTCTTATATGCTCGGGCCGGGTTGCGACGACGACGGAGGACCCCAGACTCTGCGCTCCCTGCGCGGTGAGCGCGCCGACCGGCGTTTCGACGCGGACCTGGCCATCCGATCGGCCGGTCACGGCGCCGCGCAGCTCGGTCGACAGCCCGACGAAACGCATCGTGAAAAGGGTTTCCGGCCTGGCGTAGATGCTGATCGGATCGGCGTATTGTTCGATTCTTCCCCCGCTCATCACGGCGATCTTGTCGGACATGGTGAGCGCCTCGTCCTGATCATGCGTGACAAACACGGCGGTCGTGCCGATGTCCTTCAGCAGACGCCGCAACTCGACCTGCATGGATTCGCGCATATTGCGGTCGAGCGCGCTCAGCGCCTCGTCGAACAACAGAACATCCGGCTCGACGGCCAAGGCGCGCGCCAGAGCGACGCGCTGCTGCTGACCGCCGGACAAGGCCGCGACCGGCCGGTCGATCAGGTGACCGAGCTGCACGAGATCGAGCGCGCGAGCCACCTTGGAGGCGATCGTCTCGCGCGGCAGGCGCCGGACGGAGAGGCCAAAGCCGACATTGCCGCGGACGGAAAGATGAGGGAACAAAGCATAGTTCTGGAACACCACGCCGACATTGCGCCGGTGCGGCGGCGTTCGCGTCACATCGCGCCCGGCGATCGACACCCGGCCCTCGTCCGGAATCGCCAATCCCGCGATGAGGCGCAGCAAGGTCGTCTTGCCGCAGCCCGACGGGCCGAGCAGCGTCACCAGCGCGCCCGGATCGACCCGCAGGTTGATCCGCTCGAGAATGGTCGAAGCGCCATAGCGCTTCGACACGTCGGCGAGCGCGACATGGGGCGGCGTTGCGCCGTTGAGGCTCATCCGAGCTGATTCCAACGATCGACCCAGCCGGCGCGCTCCTTGGCGACAAAGGCCCAATCGGGCGCGAACAATTGGCTCGCATCGGGATAGCCGGCCGGACGCGGCGTGTCGGGATTGGTCGGGGTGACGAAGGCCTTCGCAGCGAGCACGCCCTGCACTTCGGGGCCCAGAAACGCATTGACGATCGCATCGGCGACATCGCCGGCCGGCCCGTTCTTGACCTTGGTGATGCCCGAGGGCATGGCGAAGCCGCCGTCGGCGGGAATCGCCAGATCGACCGGCGAGCCGGCCGCCTTGCGGATCAGCGTATAGGCCGAGAACTGGCCGCCGATCATCGCCGCTTCTCCTTGCTCCAGAAGATTGATGGCCTGGGGCGCGTCGGTATAGACGTTGAGGAGGCTGGGCTTGAGCGCCGCGAGTTTCTTGAAGCCTGCATCGATCTCGTATTGCGCCTCCTTATAGGGTTTGCCGGTCGCCAGACGGGCGGCGGCGATCAGGGCCCAAACCCCTTCCGTGTTGTGCAAGGAGGGAATGATGACTTTGCCAGCCGACGCCGGGTCCCACAAGTCGGCCCAATTCGTCGGCGCTTTGGCGTCCTTGCTGTAATAGGCGATGCCGGCCCAAGGCATCTGGTAATTGGCCCACATGCCATCCTGGTGGACGTTCGCGGCGGCGAGCTTGCCAAGGTTGGGCGAGCCTGCCGCGGTGATCGGCGAGATAAGCCCGTTCTTGGCCGCCACGAGCATGACGGGATCGTCCATGATGACGACCGACATTTTCGGCGCCGCCTGATCGGCCGTCATCTTTTGCAGATTGGTGAGCGAGTTGGTTCCTTCGTAGAGGATCTTGATGCCGAGCTGTTTTTCGATAATGGGAAACACGTCGGCGGTGAAATATTTCGTCGCGCCCGCCGGGCCGCCGATCACCACTTCCTTGACGTCGGCGCGCACAAGCGCGGGCATGCCCAACAGCGTTCCTGCGGCGGTGGCGGCGCTTGCTTTCAAAATGCCGCGACGGGATACTTGCCATGATGACATTGTTCGCTCCTCATTTCGGTCGGCTCTCGAAAGGCCGAGGCAACGCCCAAAGCAAGGACCGCGCCAACTGTGCACATTTATTCTACATTATTGGCATTGCTAATGAAAATTGTTTTACGGCGGATATGATTTCCTTTTTAGAAAAAAATGTGCACAATTATTGGAGTGAATGTGCACAATTATCGCGCCTGCGCCAGACGTGACGGAGGCGATTGTGAAGCGCGCGCCGATCAAACGGCCTAACCGAAGCGGTCCCTCTCCGGCAATCGACGGCCCGTCGCTCGATGACGGCGTCCACGCAGCCATTTCGCGCGCCCTGTTCGAGGGAAGGCTGACGCCGGGCGCCAAGCTGCCCGAACATCGTCTGGCGACGATTTTCGACGTCTCCCGCGAGCGCGTGCGAAAGGCGCTGCATCGTCTGGTGGCCGAGCGGCGGCTCGAGGCCATTCCTCAGCGCGGCACGTTTGTCCCCTGCCCGACGCCCGAAGAGATTCGCACCATTTATGAAGCGCACCGCGTATTCGAGGCCGGCGTCCTGGTGCGACTCGTGCAATTGCTGGACGATGCGATCATCGCCCGCATCGACGCCCACCTCGCCGAAGAGCGGGCGGCGGCCGCGCGGGAGGATCGCGCCGCGTCGGTGCGATTGTCCGGCGGCTTCCACATGCTGCTCGTCGATGCGCTGGGCAATGGCGAATTGTCGCGCTTTCTTCGCGAGCTGCTGGCGCGTTCTTCGCTGATGGTGTCGGCCTACGAACCGGTCAGGCTGTCGCTTTGCGGCGTCGACGAACATGCGGCGATCGTCGAGGCCTTGAAAGCGCGCGACGCCGATCGGGCGGTCGCTTTGTCGCGCCAGCATTTCTCGCATATCGAAGAGCGGCTCGCCCAAGGCATTGTCGAGCGTTCGGAGCGAAACCTCGAGGACGTGCTGCGCCCGGAGAGAATCGCCTCCGGCCAGTCCAAGGCGAAAGCCAGGCGGACCCCGACGGTCGAATTTAGCCAGGGCTGACATTCAGGAGGAAACAATGTGCCGAAATATCCGCACGCTGTTTAATTTCGAGCCGCCGGCGACCGACGAGGAAATCCGCGCCTCCGCGCTGCAATTCGTTCGCAAGCTGAGCGGATTCGCCAGGCCCTCGAAGGCCAACGAGGCGGCGTTCCAGCGCGCTGTCGACGAAATTTCGGATGTGGCGCGTCGGCTGTTGCAGTCGATGGAGACCTCGCGGCCGGCGCGCGATCGCGAAACCGAAGCGGTCAAGGCGCGAGCGAGGGCGAGCGAGAGGTTTGCTTAAGCCAAGGGCGGCAACCTCTCGGAATCCGAGGGGATTATCGCTTGCCGATCGCCCGTTGGGGACGGAATTGGGTCAACAATCCAGACGCAAATTTAATTCGCGCCGGGGCCAAATGCCTAAGCAACGGGCTTGCCTTCGCGCTGCGGCTCGGGTTTAGTGGCGGTCCCGTGACTGGCAAAAAAAAGGCCACCCGAAAGCGGCCTAAGTCTAGGGAGGAAACGCCCAAGGAGGGCATACGATGACGAATCATCGTGCGCCTAAGATATGCTGCGCCGCACCAACTTCAATCCCTAAAGCGCCGGCGCTGTGACAAACGGCGTCGGTGTGCTTTTGATGCATCACTTTTGGCGGCGGCGCGCATTCCCTAGCCGAGGCGTGTTCTGGCCGTAAGCCTCGGGAACGATTGGGCTTTACAGATATTTTCGATCGTCAGTAGGTCGCCCGCCCCCCGGAAACGTCGAATACCGCGCCTGTGGAGAACGAGCATTCCGGGCTCGCCAGCCAGCAAATGATCGCGGCAATTTCGTCCACCGTGCCGAATCGGTCCATCGGAATTTTCGAGCGCATATAGGCGATATGGGCGGCCGAGACCTGGGCGAGGATCGGCGTCTCCACCGTGGCGGGGGTGATCGCATTGACGGTGACGCCGTCCTTGGCGAGTTCCTTGCCGAGCGACTTGGTCAGGCCGATCACCGCGGCCTTCGACGCGCTATAGGCCGAGGCGGTCGGATTGCCTTCCTTTCCGGCGATCGAGGCGACATTGACGATGCGCCCATAGCCGCGCGCTTTCATGAACGGCGCGACATAGCGGTTGCAATAGAAGAGACCGTTGAGGTTGATGTCGAAAACGCGCTTCCATTCGTCGATGGGATAATCGACGACGAGCGCGTTCAGGCCCGCCACGCCGGCGCTGCATACGAGCGCGTCGATGCGGCCCATCGCCGCCTCGGCCTCCCCCGCCGCGCGCTCCACGGCGCGCGGGTCTGTAATGTCGAGACGCGTGACGCGGGCGCCCGCGCCAAGGCTCGCCTTGGCGGCGTCGAGCTTGGCCTGATCCATATCCCAGAGCGAAACCTGCCCGCCTTCGGCGATCATGCGCTCGGCGGTCTTCAGGCCGATGCCCGAAGCTCCGCCGGTGACAATGACGCCCGCCCCCTCGTAACGCCGCATGGAAACCATCCTTCGTCCCTTCGTTGAAGACCTCGCGCGAAACAACCGGCGCGAGGAAGACCCTAGCGGCGCACCGTTTCCCAACGCCCCGAGCGCGCCGATTGCAGCACGGCGTCGGTGACGTAATCGGTCGCCAGAGCCTCGCGGAACGTCGGGCTGGCCGGCTTGTTCTCCGCCAGCCCGGTCAGGAAATCGGCGACCTGGTGGATGAACGTGTGCTCATAGCCGATTTGCAGGCCCGGCACCCACCATTGCTTCATATAGGGATGGTCGCCGTCGGTGATGTGCAACGCGCGCCAGCCGCGCACGCGCCCCTCATCGCCATGATCGAAATATTGCAATCGATGGAGATCGTGAAGATCCCATTGGATCGACGCATTGGCGCCGTTGATCTCCAATGTGTAGAGCGCCTTGTGGCCGCGCGCGTAGCGCGTCGCCTCGAAGGTGGCGAGCGAACCGTTGCCGAAGCGGGCGAGAAACGCGCTCGCGTCGTCGATCGTCACCTTCTCGACCTTGCCGGTAAGATTATGGCTGCGCTCCTTGATGAAAGTCTCCGTCATGGCGGTGACCGAATCGATGCCGCCGTTCAGCCACATGGCGGTGTCGATGCAATGGGCGAGCAGGTCGCCGGTTACGCCGCTGCCGGCGACGCTTGCATCGAGCCGCCACAGGCCCGTCCCGCCCTGCGGCAGGTCGGCCGAAATCGTCCAGTCCTGCAGGAATTTGGCGCGATAGTGAAAAATGCGCCCGAGCCTGCCCTCGTCAATGAGTTGCTTGGCGAGCGCGACGGCGGGCACGCGGCGGTAATTGTACCAGACCATATTGGGCGCCTTGGCCGCCTCGACCGCCGCGACCATCTTCTCCGCCTCGGCCGCATTGCGCCCGAGCGGCTTTTCGCACATCACCATCTTGCCGGCCTGCGCCGCCGCGACGGCGATTTCGGCGTGGGTGTCGTTGGGGCTGGCGATGTCGATGAGGTCGATGTCTTTTCGCTCGACGAGTTTGCGCCAATCCGTTTCGGTGGATTGATAGCCCCAATTGGCGGCGAATTCGTTGACGCCGAGCGGATTGCGGGCGCAGACGGCCTTGAGGACCGGCTCGTAATCGAGCCCGAAGAACTGATTGACCTTGCCGAAGGCGTTGGAATGGGTGCGGCCCATGAAGCCGCAGCCGACCAGGCCGATGTTGAGTTTTTTCTTGGCGCTCATCGGCGGACTCCGCAGTTAGGCTTCATTGGCGCCACCCATGCGCTTCGCGCACCTTGACCATGATCCCTAAGATGTCGTCCCAGGTCTGCTGGGTCAGCATCGTCGAATTGGGAAACATGCAGCCGTCCCAGCAAATATGCTGGAAAGCTTTGGTGAGCTTGCCGGAATCGTCGCGTAGCCAATATCCCGCGTCATGAACGATATCGAGCTTGCCGTTCGGGTCCTTGACCGTGCAATGACGCCCGGTCTTGTCATGCGAGCCGGAGCCCTTCACCGTCGCGTCGTTTTGCGCGACGTGAAAGTCGATCGTCCATGGCCGCAGCGCATGCGTCAGCTCCTTCAAGGCTGCCTGGAGAATTTCGCGGTTCTTCCAATCAAAGTCCTTGGGGAGGATGCGTTCGTCCGGCGCGTTATAGCCGAGCGTATAGAGCAGCGTGTGGGCCATATCGGCCTGGAAGCCCAGCGTCTTCGGCCGCCCGACCGCTTCGAGCAGGTTGATCATGCTTTTCCAGCCATGCATGGCGCCCCAGCAGATCTCGCCTTCGGCCGCCAGGCGTTCGCCGTAACTTTCCGCGATGTCGCAGGCCTCGCGGAAGGTCTGCGCGATGAGCTTGGTGTTGCCAGCGGGGTCGGCGGCCCAATCATGCACGCCCGTCGCCGAATCGATGCGCACGACGCCGTAGGGCCGCGCTCCCAGATCGCGCAGCTTCTTGCCGATGGCGCAGGCTTTCTCAACCGCCGTGAGAAAGCGCCTGCGCTCCTCAGCATCGCCCATCGCCGATCCGCCGCCGACCGGTGGCCATACCGGCGCGACCAGCGAGCCGACGACGAGATGTTTGGCGGCAAGCTTGGCGGCGAGCTTCTTGATGTCGTCGTCGCTGGAATCGATGCTGGTGTGAGGTTCGGCGAGAAAAAGATCGACGCCGTCGAACTTGACGCCGCCGACATCGGCCGCGGCCGTCATGTCGAGCATCGTGTCGAAATCGATGAAAGGCTCGGAATCCGGCCCCTTTCCGACCACTCCGGGCCACATCGCATTATGCAATTTGGGCCAAACATTGTCCTGCGCCATGGGCGAACGTCCTCCCCGATATTCTTGCGCGGTCTGCCGGCGTGAAGCCGGCGCCGCTGTTGCCTCGCTCAAAATTATCGCTACAGTTTCTCAGCATTTCGCAAGCATGCAAGCATGTTTTTGCGAGCGGACTGTGGAAAGAGCGCTCGGACTTGGATCCGAGGCCGATGGGAGGCAGGCGTTGACTGAGAGCCCCGATGCCGCGCCGGCGCCGCTGTTCGCCTCTGGCGCCGGGCAATCCGCCTATGTCGCGGGAACTTTCGACACCAAGGCCCGCGAACTGCTGTTCCTGCGCGACTCGATCGCGCAAACCGGCATCAAAGTCGTCACGGTCGATCTCTCTACATCCCTAGGGGCGCCCGGCTCTCGCGCGCAGATCCAGCCGGGCGAGGTCGCCAATTGCCATCCCAATGGCGCGTCCGCGGTCTTTACCGGCGATCGCGGGTCGGCGGTGACCGCGATGGCGCAGGCGTTCGAAGCCTTCGTGGTGACAAGGGGCGACCTTGCCGGGCTCATTTCGGCCGGCGGTTCGGGCGCAACGGCGCTGGCGACCCCGGCGATGCGCCGCCTGCCCATCGGAATCCCCAAAGTGATGGTGTCCACCGTGGCGTCGGGCGACGTGCGCGCCTATGTCGGTCCGGCCGACATCTGCATGATCTATTCGGTCACCGACGTCTCCGGCCTCAATCGCATCTCGACGATGGTTCTGGCCAATGCGGCGCATGCGCTGGCGGGCATGATCGGCTTGCGAAGCGAGAGCCAGACGGCGACCAAGCCGGCCGTCGGCCTTTCGATGTTCGGCGTCACGACGCCCTGCGTGCAGGCTGCCGCGCGGGCCCTCGAGGACGACTACGACTGCCTGATCTTCCACGCGACGGGAACCGGCGGCCAGTCAATGGAAAAGCTCGCCGATTCGCATCTGCTCGCCGGCGTGATCGACGCGACGACGACCGAGATCGCCGATCATCTGATGGGCGGAATCATGAGCGCGGGCGAAGGGCGCCTCGATGCGATCATCCGCTCGAAGCTGCCCTATGTCGGCTCGTGCGGCGCGCTCGACATGGTCAATTTCGCCGCCATGGACAGCGTGCCGGCGCGTTACGCCGCGCGCAACCTCTATGCGCATAATCCGCAGGTCACGCTGATGCGCACCAGCCCGCAGGAGAACCGGCGGATCGGTTCGTGGATCGCCGCCAAGCTCAATCGAATGGAGGGCCCGGTCCGCTTTGTTCTGCCGCTTGGCGGCGTCTCGGCGATCGACGCGCCGGGCAAGCCGTTCTACGACCCGCAAGCCGATGAGGCTTTGTTCGAGGCGATCCGCGGCGAGTTCGCTGAGACGCCGGATCGGCGTCTCATCGAATCGCCCTGCGCCATCAACGACCCCGCTTTCGCCGCCTGCCTGGTCGCGGCGTTCCGCGAAATTGTTCGGTCAAAATGAGGAGGGAAACATGACATCGATCGACGCCAGCAAGGTCGCCACGCATAGTTTCGATTGGGGCGTCATCAAATGGTTCGTCAGCCCGGATCAAAACCCCGGCGCCAAAATCACTTTCGGCGAGGTCGTTCTGCTGCCGGGCCAGGGACATGTGCGCCACAACCATCCGACCTCGGAAGAAATCCTCTATGTCCTGTCGGGAAGCGGCGAACAGATGGTCGACGACAAGCCGGGTTTCGCCGTGCATCCCGGCGATACGATTTATATCCCGACGGCGATATTTCATTCCACCATAAACACCGGCTGGGCGCCGCTGCGGCTACTGGCGCTTTACAATCCCGGCGGCGCGGAGCTCGCCCTCAAGGACCTGCCGGACTACCGCTCGACGCCGGCCGGCCAGATCGCCCGGCTCGTTCGTCAAACCTGAGGCTCGCGCGGCGTCCAGGGGGTCGGCGCCGGCGCTCAATCCGCCGTGAGATAGAGCGAATAGAGCATCGCCGAGCCCAGCGCGAGGAGGGTCACCACGACAAAAATGACCGCGATGATGAGCGCGGCTTTCGCCAGGGAAGCGAAGGTTCGCCCGGGCGTGCATAGCGGCACGAGGTTGAACGCCAATCCGGCGAGCACGACAAGGCCCGCGCCGATCGAATAAAGCTGCAGCGAGAAAGGCTGAAACAGCAGAACGAGCGACAGCAGGCTGCCGCCCACGATGGTGAGCTCGACGGTTTTGGCCTGTTTGGCGCTCATGCCGGCGCGCACCGGCGTGGAGGTCTGTTGCATCTTGTTCATCCCACCAGATTGCCGGCGTCGTCGAACACATGAAGCTGGCCGGGTTTGCAGCGGACGGCGACGCGGTCGCCGACCGCCAATGCGACGTTGTTCTGCACGACGCAGCGCAGGTCCGCGCCTTTTTCGATGAGATGGGCGAGGACTTCGGCGCCCATGGGTTCGATGATGTCGATGCTCGCATGCAGAGCGTCGCTCGCATCCGTATTGACGAACTCGAAGCTGCGCGGGCGGATGCCCAAGGTCACCTTGCTGCCGGAAGGGAGCTTGGCGACGCCGCCATTGACCTGGGCGGAGATGTTTTCGCCGAGAAGCGCAAATCGCGCCGTGACGACGCCTGTGGGATCGGGCTCGCCAACCCCGGCCAGGACGGCGCCCAGCAGGTTCATCTGCGGCGTGCCGATGAAGCCGGCGACGAACAGATTCGTCGGCTTGGAAAAAAGCTCGTGCGGCGTGGCGATCTGCTCGATCTTGCCAAGCTGCATCACCGCGATACGGTCGGCCATGGTCAGCGCCTCGATCTGGTCATGGGTGACAATGACCGTCGGCTTGTCGAGGCGGCTGAGGATTTCCTTGATCTGCGTGCGCATCGTCTGGCGCAGCTGAATGTCGAGGCGGCTGAGGGGTTCGTCGAACAGGAAGCAGGTCGGATCGCGCACGATGGAGCGGCCGACGGCGACGCGCTGCTTCTCGCCTTCGCCCAGTTGATGGGGGCGGCGCTTGAGGATGGATTTGAGGTCGAGCGCCTCGCTGACCCGGGCGACGCGCGCGGCGATCTCCGCCTTGCCAAGGTTCTCCGCATGCAGGGGATAGGCGAGATTGTCCTCGACCGAGAGGCTCGGATAGAGCGCATAGAACTGGAACGCCATCGCGACATTGCGCTCGCGCGCCGGCAGGTCGTTGACCCGCTTGCCGGCGATCAGGATGTCGCCGGAGGTCGCCCATTCGAGGCCGGCGATCATGCGCAGCATCGTGGTCTTGCCGCAGCCGGACGGGCCGAGCAGACACATGACCTCGCCGCGGCCGACCGTGAGGTCCGCCTTATCGACCGCGACGAGGCCATTGCCGAACCGCTTGGTTACTTTTTCGAGCCTGATTTCAAACATTCGAGCTCGTCACTTCCTGATGGTGCCGAATGTCACGCCGCGCAGCAACTGGTTCTGCAGCAGGAAAGTGACGATGACGACGGGGATGATGAAAAGCGTTTCGATCGCCGACAGAAGTCCCCAGTCGACGCCGACCTGGCCGCCGATCGTGCGGGCGATCGCCACCGGCACCGTGCGCGTCTCGGTGCCGGTCAGCATCAGCGCGAACAGGAATTCGTTCCAGGTCAGGATCACCGCGAAGACGAAAGTCGCGGCGAGGCCGCCATAGACCTGCGGCAGGCAGATCTTGCGGAACACGCTCCATTCGGAACTGCCGTCCATGCGCGCGGCGTCCTCGATGTCGCGATCGAGATCGTCAAAGAAGCTCTTGGCCATCCAGATGGAGAACGGCAGGTTGAAGGCGGTATAGAGCGCGATGACGCCGGTATAGGAGCCGCTCAGGCCGAAGATGCGAAACAGCACGAAGATCGGAATGATCGCGATGATCGGCGGCAGCATGCGCGTCGTCAGGATGACGAACAGATAGGTGTCGTTGCCGCGCAAGGGAAAGCGCGAAAAGCCGTAGGCCGCCGAAGTGCCGATGATGAGCGCGAGAAAAACGCTCGTGCCGCCGATGAAAAGACTGTTGAAGAAATACAGGCCGAAGCCCGAATTGGTGCCCCCGCCCCCCTGAATGTCGGCACGCACGAAGACCGAATAGAAATTTTCCAGCGTCGGCGTGAACAGGAATTTGATCGGCATCGCCAGCGCGTCGGGCCGCGTCTTGAACGCCGTCATGATGATGTAAAACACCGGAAAGAAATAGGCGAGACTGACGATGCCAGCGCCGAAGGTGCGCCGCCAGCCCGCCTGCCCGATCGCCTTTACCTCGCGCTCCCTGCTCATTTACGGCTCCGACCGGCGCGACTGGATGGCGTAGAGATAGAGGCTCGTCAGCACGATGACCGCGAACACCATGATGTAGCCCATCGCCGAGGCCTGGCTCGTGCGGAAGAACTGGAACGCGAGGCGGTAGACATAGACGGAAGCCGTCTCGGTCGACGAGCCCGGACCGCCCTCGGTCAGGAGATAGACGATGTCGAAAATCTTGAACGTCTCGATCGTGCGAAACAGCAAGGCGAGCAGCAACAGGCTGCGGATATAGGGGAAGGTGATGGTCGTGAACCGGCGCCACCACCCCGCCCGATCGATTTCGGCGGCCTCGTAGAGATATTTCGGCACGCTGACGAGGCCGGCCAAAACCAGCAGCATGACGAAGGGCGACCACATCCAGGCGTCGGCGACGACGATCGCCACGATCGCCCGCGTCGGCGTCGACAGGATGACGAAAGTATCGGTGGTGAACATCGAAATGATGCGGCTGATGAAGCCGAGCGTCGGATCATAGAAGAGCTTGAAAAACACCCCGACCGCGCTGAGCGACAGCATCATCGGCGACAGGACGAGCATCAGGAGATAGCGACGCAGCGGAAATTCCTGCGCGAACAGCAGCGCCAGCAGGAAACCGACGATCAGTTGCAGCGTGACGCTGCCGATCACGATGAGCGCGGTGTTCTGGAAGCGCGCCCAGATTTCCGGATCGGTGAGGACGTCGCGATAATTGGTCAAGCCCTTGAAGACGGGCGGGGCGATGCGATTGGCCTTGTATTCGAAGAAGCTGAGGCCGAACGACCACATCAGCGGAAAAATATTGACGAGGAAGAGCGTGGCGATCGCCGGCGCGATCAGCAAAGGCCCGCGGCGCTCCGGGCTCATAATCCACCCGACGAAGCTGGAGGCTTTGCGCGCGGGAGGCCGGTTGTCTTGCTCGATCGCGGACACGGAAGATTCGGCTGATGTCATCTAATTTGAACCGGACTGCCTTGAGGGTCGAACGTCTTGGCGCGAAGAGAAAGAACGCGCCGGTCGGCTGAAAAGCGGAGCCGTCCGTTGCGCGGACGGCTCCTGACCTCACAGGCTGGACTTACTTGATGCGGCCGTCTTCGCGCAGAAGCTTGTCCTGGAAGGCGGCGACCGTGTCGAGAGCCTCCTTGGCGGTGACCTGTCCGGTGACCGCCTTGTCGACTTGCTCCTGTTGCTCCGTCAACAGCGGGAAGAACTCCGGAATATGCCAGACGTCCTTCTGCCATTGGTAGTTGTCGAGGTAGGCGCGGTTGTAGGGCGCCCAGGTCGCATAGGCCGGATCATCCATCACGCTCAGCATGCCGGACTGGCCGCCGCTCTTGACAAATTTGGTCTGGACCGGTTTCGACAGCCACCATTTCACGATGTCGAGTCCTTCCTTGACGACGTCGTCGCTGTTCCACGTCGTCAGAACGAAGGGCTGACCGCCGATATTGGACCAACGGCTGATCGAATTGTCGGCCAGACGCGTGCCCGGAGGCTCGGCGAAACCCGTCTTGTCGGCCACTTTCGACAGTTTGGGATCGATAACCGGCCCCATGACGCCGACCCAGTCGACAATCGCCGCCACCTTGCCTTGCATATAGAGATCCTGGACGACGAATATGTCCATCTGCCCGGTCTTGGCGACCGGCGGCATATATTTCAGCAGGCTGAGATAATGCTCGAACGCGCCGACCGCCTTGTCGGAATTGACGACGCCGATCGCCGGCTTGGTGGAGGTTTCGTCCCAGATGTCGCCGCCGGCCTGCCAGATGAAGCCGTTGACCTGCATGGAGGCGAAGTCATACGGCTTGCCCGCCTGATAGGCGATGCCGTAGAAATCGTCGTCGGCCACGCCGTCGCCGAGCTTGTCGCCCTTCTTGCGCTGGAAGAACTTGCCGATGTTCTCGTAGCGCTGCCAGTCGACGTCTTCCCATTCGTTGTAATAGCAGGGCAGCGTCTGGTTGAACTGCTTTTTGAAATTGGCGCGCTCGGTCTCGTTGCAGAACAGGTCTTTGCGGAACCCGGTCACCAGATTGTCTGGGAATTGCGGGAATCCGTAATAATTGTTCGACTTGTAGGGATACGAGGACGAAGTCGACAGCAAGACCGGGTGCAGATCGGCGACAATCGCCTGCAGTTCCGGATCGGCGTCGATATATTTGTTGAGCTTGAGGTAATGGCCGCCCTCGACGAAGTCGCCGAGCCACTGGCTGTCGGTGACGATCATCTGATATTTCTTCTCGCCCGAAGAGAGCGACGCGGCGACGCGCTGATAGAAGCTCCCCCAGGGAATGAAGTCGATGACCAGCTTCACGTTGTTGCCCGACTTGGCCTTGTAGGTCTTGTCGAACTCTTCCTGCATGAAGCGCGTCGGCAGCCAGTCGGGCGCCGCCATATTGATGACGATGTCCTTGGCGCTGGCGGGGGCCGGCGCAAGCGCCGCTCCCATCAAGGCGCCGGCGGCCGCTAGCGCCGCAATCGATGCTTTAAGCATTCCCATCCGTGCATCCTCCCTATATTTGCACCTTCAAAAACGGACCTTCTCCGCCGCGCTGTTAAAATCGCGTCAGTTCGTCGCGTTCGCCCCATTGCGACGAATGGCCGTACCGGTTTCCTGGGCGAATAGACAAATTTCGTCGGTTCTCAGCGCGCAATCGATCGACGCGTCGTCGGCGATGCCCCAGGCGCGCTCCTGCGGCAAAACCATTTTCAGGCGATTGTCGGCCCCCGCGACGATGTTGAGGATCGTCACGTCGCCGAGCGGCTCGGTGAGAAAGACTCGCGCGGCGAAACGCGGTCCCGCGGCGCTTTCGCCGCCTTTGGCGGTCGGCGCAATGGCTTGCGGGCGCACGCCGACCATCAGCTTGGCGCCAATAGGGAAGCCGGACAGATCCGCTCTCCACGGCGTCGCGTCGATGTCGACGAACGGCAATTCGATGGTGCGCCTGCCCGCGACGTCTTTCAGCGTCGCCGCGACGAGATTGATCGGGGGATCGCCGACCAGCGAGGCGACGAATTCGTCGCGCGGCTCGGCGTAAAGCGCGCGCGGCGTCCCGATCTGAACGATGCGGCCCTGCCTCAGCACGCCGATCCTGTGGCCCATGCTGAGCGCCTCGATTTGATCGGGCGTGGCGTAGATCATCGTCGTGTCGCCCAGTTCGCGATGCAGCCGCTTGAACTCGGCGCGCGTATCGTGACGCAGCTTGGCGTCGAGATTGGTCAGCGGCTCGTCGAGAAGCAGCAGCTTTGGCCGGCGCACGAGCGCGCGGCCGATCGCGCAGCGCTGTTGCTCGCCCCCGCTCAGTGTGCCGGGCTTGCGCGCCAATGTATGCGTGAGGCGCAGCATTTCGGCGATCTGCCCGACGCGCTTTTTGATCTCGTCGTTCGGCACGCGCGATTCGCGTAAGGGATAGGCGAGATTTTCGAAGGTCGTCAGGTGCGGATAAAGGGCGAAGGTCTGGAACACCATCGCCGTATTGCGGGCGCGCACGGGAATGTCGGCGACATCGCGCCCGTCGAGAAGCACCCTGCCGCTATCGGCCTGCTCGATGCCGGCGATGATTCGCAGCAAAGTCGTCTTGCCGGCGCCGCTCGGCCCGAGAATGGCGAAGAACTCGCTGGGTTCGGCCACGAAATCAGCCCCCCGCAGGGCTTCGACCGCGCCGAATCGCTTGCCAACGTTGCTGATCGTCAACTGCATTGCGCCCGACCCCTTGCGCGTCCCATCCCCTGTCGCGGCCCATGTTGCGGTCGGCGAAGACGCCCGCTCATCGGACTCGCAGAAGCGCGTTGCGGCGCTCCGTCGTTTTGTTAAGTAAGCGACCAATCACTAAACATTGCAAGAACATATTTCAGGCGCCGGAAGTCCGAACGGCGACCGCCGGAAATTCGCGCCAAACGCCTGGAACGCGGACATCCCGCAATAGTCTTGGACTTTGATATTCCAATCACGTTATGCTGACATGCTAGCAGACGCAGTGTCAAGAGTCGGCGCTTGGGAATGGCCGTTTCGAGCCACACGGGGGGAGCCAGGGAATCGACGAGGGCGGCGCGCTTCACAGCGCCCCTCGTGGGCGCCCATGCGGCCCCGTTCGTCGCCCCGGCGCTTGGCGTCCTCTGCGTGATGAACGTGCTGCCGCTGCTATGGTCGATCGGCGTCTCGTTCTTCCATTTTCGCGCCGATCGCCTCAACACGCCGCCGCATTTTCTGGGCTTCGCCAATTATCGCGATCTGATGACCGATCCCGACATTTGGGAGCATTTCCTCAACACCGCCGTCATGATCGCCTCCAGCGTGTCCGTGCAACTCGTCGTCGGCGCGCTGCTTACCTTTCTGTTCTACCGCCCGTTTCCCGGCCGGCGCCTGGTGCTGATGCTGGTGCTCACGCCGATGCTGCTGTCCACAGTCGTCGTTGGAACTTTTTTCAGTCTGTTTTACGACCCGACCTTCGGCATCGTCAGCGCGCTGGTCCGCCCTTTCACCGGCGCGCCCTTCGCGCCTTTGGGAACGCCCTTTTCGGCGATCACCAGCCTCATCGTCGCGGACGCCTGGATGTGGTCGCCATTCGTCATGCTGATGCTGCTGGCCGGCCTCGAGGGCGTGCCGGCCTATCTCTTCGAAGCTGCGCAGATCGACAGGGCCTCGACCTGGCGACGGTTCTGGACGGTGGTCTTTCCCGCCATTCGCGGCGTGCTGCTGCTGGCGCTGCTGTTTCGCACCATCGAATCCTTCAATATGTTCGACCTCATCTACACCATCACCAACGGCGGCCCGGGCACAGCCACGGAGAGCGTTTCGACCGAGATATACGACACCGCCTTCGTGCTGTTCGAGACGGGCCGCGCGTCGGCCTTGGGCAATTTGAGCGTTTTCGTCGTCATCGTGCTGACGCGTCTTTATTTCAGGGCGATCCAATTGCGCAGGGAGGCGGCGTAACGCGATGCAGGACGAAGGCCTCGCCTCCATGCGCCGGCCGGCCGGGTTCGGGCGCACGCTCGTCGCCACGCTGATCGGGCTCGTCTATTTCTTTCCCGTCATCTGGATGATTCTGGCGGCGTTCAAGACGCGCGTCGATGCGCTGGCGACGCCGCCCAAATTGTTCTTCACGCCGACATTGGAGCACTTCTGGGCGTCGTTTCACCGCCTGTCGGCGGACGGCTCGCAGATATTCGACACGGGACTGGATCGCAATTTCTTCAACAGCCTGTTCATTTCGCTGGTGAGCGTCGGGCTGGCTCTCGCGCTGGGCGGTCTGGCCGCCTACGGTTTTTCTCGCCTGCGTCTCGTCGGGCGCGACTATTTCATGTTCTATGTTCTCGTCTTGCGGATGGTCCCGCCGATCACCGCGATCGTGCCGCTCTATTTTCTGTTCCGGGTGACCGGTCTGGGGGGCGGCTACGTCGCGATCATTCTGGTCTATACCGCGTTCAACCTGCCCTTTGCGATCTGGATGCTGAAAAGCTTCCTCGACGAGTTGCACCGTCCGATCGAGGAGGCGGCGCGACTCGACGGCAGTTCGGACCTGAAGATCCTCTGGCGCATCTGCCTGCCGCAAATGCGCGCCGGCATCGCCGCCACGGCGATCATCGCCTTTGTCTTCACCTGGAACGATTTTCTGTTCAGTCTCCTGCTGACCAGCGTCGATACGCGAACCGTTCCGGTGGCGATGACGCGGGTCGTGGGCGCGGATGTCGGCGTCGACTGGGGCGTGTTCGCCGCCATCGGGACGATCTATCTCCTGCCGGTTCTCTTCATCGCCTTTCTCCTGCAGGGACAATTGCTGCGCGGCGCCACATTCGGCACCGTGCCGCGATGACCGCGGCGTCTCACAGCCCCCATCGCAGCGCGGCGGTGCGCACCGGCGCGTCCCATAACCGCGTCGTCTCCTCGTCAAGCGCGGTGACGGTGATCGAGCAGCCGGCCATGTCGAGCGAAGTCACATAGGAGCCGGTCAGGAAGCGGGCGATCTTGAGCCCCTTGCCGGTCAGCGCCTTTCGCGCCGCCTCGACCATCAAATAAAGTTCGATGAGCGGCGTCGCGCCAAAGCCATTGACGAACAGCAGCACCGGCGCCCCCGCTTTTGGCGAAAGATCGGCGACAATCGCCTGCACCATTTCGTCGGCGACGGCTTGCGCGCCGGCGAGCTTGACGCGCCGGCGGCCCGGCTCGCCGTGGATGCCGACGCCCATTTCCATCTCGTCCTCGCCGATCGCGAATGTCGGCGCGCCGGCCGCCGGGACGGTGCATGAGGTCAGGGCTACGCCCATGCTGCGCGTGCGGCTGTTGACGCGCTCGCCCAGGCGCTTCAGCTCGGCGAGCCCGGCGCGCGCCTCTGCCGCCGCGCCGACGATCTTTTCGACGACGAGCGTTCCGGCGACGCCGCGGCGGCCGGTCGAATAGGTCGACCTCTCGACCGCGACGTCGTCGTCGGTGATCAAGGTGGCGATCTCACCGCCGCCCGCGTCCTTGGCCATTTCGGCGCCCATTTCGAAATTCATGATGTCGCCCTCGTAATTCTTGACGATGAGCAGGCATCCGGCGCCCGTGTCGACCGCCTGCGCCGCGCCAAGGATCTGGTCGGGCGTCGGCGCGGTGAAGACCTGCCCCGGGCAGGCCGCATCCAGCATGCCTTGTCCGACAAAGCCGGCATGAAGCGGCTCGTGGCCGGAGCCGCCGCCCGAGATGAGGCCGACCTTGCCGGGCGTCAAATGCCGGCGCCGGACGAATTTGCGCTCCTCGCCCAGCATGACGATGTCGCTATGGGCGGCGGCGAAGCCGTCGAGACTTTCGCCAAGGATATCGTCGACGGCGTTGATGAGCTTTTTCATGGATCGGGCTCCATTATCCGCACGCTGCGACGCGAAGGCGGCGCGGCGCTCTCCTCGAGGGTCAAGAGTTCGATGTGATGCACGAGATCGGCGACCATCCGATCGACCATCGCATTGCGGCCGGCGTCATGAAGGTCGGCAACGGTCAAGGTGATCGTTCGCGTGCGCCGCGCCGCACGCACGACATGCAATCGGCGCGGATGCGCCCGCATATAGGCGGCCAGGAACTCCGTCCGCTCGGCCTTCGAGAAGTGACAGAGCTCGAAGATGATCTCGAGATGGCGCGCCGGGGCGGGCGTCGGATAGGCCGGATTGGCCATTTGGGAAATGAAGGAGCGGTTCTTGCCGAGCGCTTTGGCGAGCCGATGGCGCATGCCCGAAGGGCGATTGTCGAGCACGCGCTTCAGCACAAGCTTGTAGGCGGCGACGTCCGGAGCGATCGCGCGCGGGCTTGGCTTGACGAGCCGGCGCCGACTGGGCGTCATCGCGCCCCGCCCCCGGCCGGCGAAGCGCGGTCGAGTCGGACGAGCCTCTCGCTGGCGAACGAATCAATCATCGCTTGCGGCGCCCTCTCTCACAATGGGCGTGATCTTTTCCTCCGCTTCGCCAAAGCGACCCTCGACGAGCGCGACAAGCGCCGCGACGGCTTGCATGGCGTCGGCGCCGGAAGCGCGGAAATGGAGCGTCTCGCCCTTGTTGGCTTTGGCGCGCATCACCTGTACCGGCCGCTTGGCGTCGAGCCAGGGACCTTCGGCCGAAAGCCCAAGCTCGACGCTCGAGGCGAAGCTCTTGGCGAGTTGCGTGAGCTTGACCGACGGCCGGGCGTGCAACCCCGTCTCATTGGTCAGCAGCGCGGCGCCAAATTCGAGCGATGAATCCATCAACGGTCCCTGACTTTGTCTCGCCTAGAGCGGCGACAGTTCTTCGGCCGTTCGCTTGACGACATCGAGCGGCGAGCCGCCGGCCGCTTCCGTCGCCGCGATCACCGCGCCTTCGACGATCGGCGCGTTGCAAATCGCGACTTTGCGGCGACGCGTCTCGTCCAGCAATTCCACCGCCATTTCGCTATTGGTCTCGGCGCCGCCGAGATCGACCAGAATGGCGACCCCGGCCGGCGACCATGCCGCATCGATCGCCGCCAATATCCCCGCCACATCCGTGCCGAGGCCGCCGTCCGGATTGCCGCCGGTCCAGGCAAGCGGCACGGAATCGCCAACCATCTGGCGAACCATGTCGGCCGCGCCCTCCGCCACTTTGGACGAATGCGAAACGATGACGATGCCAACGTGAGCGGCGCTGCCTTTTATCACGCTTTCTCCTCATGGCGCGCCGGGCTCGCCAAAGCGTCGCAGATGGCGGCGACGATCAGCCAAACCGAACGGGCGCCCGGATCCATATGGCCAATCGAACGGTCCCCGAGATAGGAGGCGCGCCCGCGGATCGCCCTCATCGGCGCCGTCGCGCGCGCCGCCGCGGCGGCGCGCCGCTCGAGACGCGCGACAAGATCGTGACGATCGGCGTCGGCGAGTTCGGCCCGAACGGGTTCAAGAACGTCGAGCATGGTCTTTTGGCCGACCGCCGACTTGCCGCGCGCCTTGACCGCCTCGATCGCCTGGCCGAGCGCGCGGCTGACTTCGTCGAGCGTCGGATCGGCCGGGATCTCTTTCGCCAACGACAGGAACAGGGTTCCAAACAGCGGTCCGGAGGCGCCGCCAACTTTCATCACGAGATGCGTGCCGAGGCCCTTCAGCATCTCCGGCAGCGGCTTGGCCGCGAGGTTGTCGGCGTCGGCCAGCACGGCTTCGAAGCCGCGCTTCATATTGACGCCGTGATCGCCATCGCCGATCGCCTGGTCGAGCGCCGTGAGCTCGTCGGCGTGCGAAATTATCGTGTTCGCAACGGCCATGATCAATTGTTTCCGGCGGGCGGCGTCCATCGGCTTCAGGTCGCGTCCCAACCGTCCCGAATGAGCTTGTAGCCCTCGCGATAGACCTGGCTCGGCGCGGGAAAGAAATCGCGCCAGACGCGGGTCGCGGCGGCGAGCGGGGGCAGCGCGCGGCCGAACGCCTCGATCGTCATCCAGCCGTCGAAGCCGGCGCCCCTCAGCGCCTTGAACGTCGATTTGAAATCCACATGGCCGCGGCCGGGCGTGCCGCGATCGTTCTCCGAAATATGGACAAAGGAGAGATGGCGTCCGAGCGCCCCGATCGCCGCGACCGGATTCTTCTCCTCGATATTGGCGTGGAACGTATCGTACATGCCCGAGATATTGGGATGGTCCACGGCGTCGAGATGGGCGGCCAGATCCTCCATCGTATTGACGAAATAGCACTCGAAACGGTTGATCGCCTCCAGCATGATCGTGACGCCGTGCTTTTTTGCGATGTCCCCGGCCGCTCGATGAAACTGGACGCCCCACTCGCGCTCTTGCGGGGTCGGCCCGTCGCCGGAGAAATGGCCGATCGTCGAATGCAGCGGGCCGGCGACCTGCCTGGCCCCCATCGCCGCCGTGCATTCGATCACCCATTCGATGTGCCTGAGCGCCGCATCGCGCTGGGCCGGCTCCGCGCCGATCGGGTTCATATCGACGGTCGGGATGATCGCGATGCCGGACGGCTGCAGCCCCATCCTCGCCATGCGCTGGCCGAGTTCGGCGTAGTGGTCGGGCGAGCCCTCGAAAATCGGAATTTCAGCGCCGTCATAGCCCGTCTTCTTGATGTCCTCGAGGATCGCCCAATGTTCCGGTTGGACATGCGCGGTCCACAACAGCATGTCGAAGCCGATTTTCATGGACATCCCCCCATTTTTGCGGCGGCGTCCCGGCGGTCGCTGGCGAGAGCGGGCGCGCTTTTCTTCACGGTTCGGCGGCTGCGCCGCCTAGCCGAAAAGCTTGGGCGGGGCGCCGTTGCGATGTTTAGTAAAGTTGCTTTCGCTGAACATAGCAAGAAAAATCGGCGGCGGGGCGCGCCCCGCGCAATGCTGCGATTTGCCGGCGATCCAGGCGCCCCGGGCCGCGCCACGCCACCTTGAACGCGGCGCGTCCGCCGCTGCCGTCAGGAATGGGTGATCTTCGTCCCCAGCACCGCAAGGCATTCGCGCATGAAGGCGGCAAGCCCCGGCCAACCCTTCGCCGAGACGAGATTGCCGTCGACATGCGCGCCGGTCGGGGGAACGTCGACATAGATGCCGCCGACCGCCGTCACCTCCGGCTCGCAATATTCGAGCGCGGCGACACGCTTGCCGGTAATGACGCCCTTGACCGCCATCAGCACCTGCACGCCATGGCAGATCGTGAAGATCGGCTTCTTGGCGTCGTGGAAATGCTTGACGATCTTCTGCACGTCCTTGTCGATGCGGATATATTCGGGTCCCCGCCCGCCCGCGACATAGACCGCGTCATATTTTTCCGGATCGACCTTGGCGAAAGTGGCGTTGAGGGTCTGGAGGTGTCCGGGCTTTTCCGTATAGGTCAGACCGCCTTCGAAATCATGCAGCGAGGTCTTGATCTGTTCGCCGGCCTTCTTGCCGGGACAGACGACATGAACCGTGTGGCCGACGGCGCTCATCGCTTGTTCGAAAACGAATATTTCGTATTCCTCGCTGAACTCGCCAGCCAGCATCAATATCTTTTTGCCCTTCACCCCGCCCTCCCCTTGTCGCGTTCTTATCGCCGCGCCGCCGGAAATCTTGTTCCGGAACGTCGAGGCCTTCAGCGCCGGCTCAAGTTATCCGTTCGCGCGGCGTGGTCAAATCTGGACCCTTGTCAAGGCGAAATATCGAAAATCACGCCGCCGCCGCGGCTTGCCGGCCGCGCCGGCGGCGGCGGGGCTTTACAATGCCGGCGATGCCAATATCGTCCTGTGCAGGACATTTTCGCGCTGCCGAACGGCTGGCGTCGCGAAATGTCAGGCGCAAAACAGCGCATCGAATTTCGAGCGGGAGGAAATTATGAGCGCACGGGTCAATGGAATCCATCATGTCACCAGCGGCGTCTCGGGCGCCCAGGAAGACATCGATTTCTTCACCAAGGCGGTCGGGCAGAGGATGATCAAGCAGACCGTGTTGTTCGACGGCGAAAAGCCGATCTATCACCTCTATTACGCCAACAAATATGCGCAGATCGGCTCGGTGATGACCTGTTTTCCGTTTCGCCAGGCGGGGCTCACCGGGCGCAAGGGTTCGGGGCAGATCCAGACGACCTGCTATTCGGTTCCGGTCGGCTCGCTGAAATTTTGGAGTGGCCATTTCGAGAAGCACAAAGTCAAGCATGGCGCGGTCCACGAACGCTTCGGCCAGAAGCGGCTTGGCTTTTCGCACCCGGCGGGTCTCGAATTCGAACTCGTCGAGGACGCGCACGACAAGACCGAAGGCTGGACGACCGATGAAATCTCCAACGACGTCGCCGTGCGCGGCTTTCATAGCGTCGTGATGTCGGTTCGCGACACCGAGGAGCAGGAGCGCTTCTTCGTCGACGGCCTCGGCTTCACCAAACAAGAGCATTCGGGGTCGCATATCCGCTTCGCGATCAACGAAGGCGGCGCGCAAAAGACCGTCGATCTCGTGCACGAGCCCGATCGCAAGCAGGGCTCCTGGACCTTCGCGCAGGGCCTTGTCCATCACGTCGCCTTCGCGGTGCCGACCGAGAAGGAGCAGACCGTGGTGAAGGCCCATCTCGAAGGGCTTGGCTATACCGACGTCTCCGAGATCAAGGACCGCAATTATTTCCATTCGATCTATTGCCGCTCGCCCGGCGGAATCCTCTGCGAAATCGCCACCTGCGACATCGGCTTCACCATTGACGAGCCGAAGGAACACCTCGGCGAAACCATGCTGCTGCCGCCATGGTTCGAATCGCGGCGCGCCGAGATCGTCGCGCCGCTGGAGCCGATCAAAGTGCCGCGCCAGGCCCCTGTGCACTGAGGCGGCGTCTTCCTTAGCCCCGCTCCTGCTTGCAGGAGCGGGGACAGGATAGCGCTTGTTCCCGTCCTCCCGCGTGAGCGGTGCAATCCTTTCCTTGCAAATTTTCAAGGATCGGCCGCACGAAATCTGCGACGAGGAGATCGTCCTGGCGCGACAGACGCCAGCCAACCCGGTCGTTTGAGACGGTCGGGGCCGCAGGGATTTTGGACGGAACAGGTTGGGCTTGGCCTGGCGTTTCGCCTAGGTAGGAGTCGTGAACCGCACCCCAAGGAGAAAATTATGCAAAGCGTCGACCGGTTCCTGACGACCCATACCGGCAGTCTGCCCCGGCCCGACGATCTGATCGAAATGGTCATCGCCACGCAGCGCGGCGACGACGTCGACCCGGCCGCGCTCGAGGATCGCATTGCGTCGGCGGTGTTCGAGTCGGTGCGCAAGCAGGTCGAGGCGGGCGTCGATATCGTCAACGACGGCGAAATGTCGAAGCCGAGCTACGCCACCTATGTGCTGCAACGGCTCACCGGCTTCGGCGGCTCCTCCAACAGCTTCCCGTTCGCCGACTTGAAGGAGTTCCCGCGTGTCGCGGCGCGGGTGACGGGCGATCCCGGACGGAAGTACCGCAAGACGCCGGGCTGCAATGCGCCGGTCGCCGTCTCGGACTTCAATGCGGCCAAGCACGACATGGATCGTCTCAGCGCCGCGGCCAAAGACGCTGGGGCGAAGCAGATGTTCACCGCCGCGGCGTCGCCCGGCGTCATCTCCTTCTTCTTCAAGAACGAATATTACCCGAGCCACGAGGCCTATGTGTTCGCCATCGCCGACGCGATGCGGCACGAATACGAAGCGATCGCCGCGTCGGGCGCCTATGTGCAGCTCGATTGCCCCGATCTCGCGATGGGCCGCCACGTCCACTATCAGGACGCCAGCCTCGCCGATTTCCGCAAGGTCTTCCAGATGCACATCGAGGCGCTGAACCACGCCGTGCGCAACATCCCGGCGGAGAGGCTGCGCATGCACATGTGCTGGGGCAATTATCCCGGTCCCCACCATTGCGACGTGCCGCTTGCCGACGTCATTGACCTCATGTGGAAGGCCAAGCCCCATGCCTATCTCATCGAGGCGGCGAACCCCCGCCACGCTCATGAATGGAAGATCTTCGAGGAAGTGAAGCTGCCCGAAGGCAAGGTGCTCGTGCCCGGAGTTATCGAGTGCCAGTCGAACTATATCGAGCACCCCGAAGTCGTGGCGCAGCGCATCGATCGCTACGCGAACCTTTGCGGGCGCGAGAATATCGTGGCCGGCGTCGATTGCGGCTTTTCCATTCATGTCGGCATGGGCGGCGTCGACCCCGACGTCACCTACGCCAAGCTCAAGGCGATGGCGGACGGCGCCCGCCTTGCCTCCAAGAAATACTGGCCGAAGGCCGCCTAAGTCCGCTTGTCGCGGAACCTGCGGCCAAAACCGGCCGGTTGGCGCTTGCGTCGGAGGCCCATTTCCCCTACAAGCCGGTCCTTCGAACCGCCCGGCCAGTTAGGGCTGCCGTGGCGGTTCTTTTCGCTCATCTCGATGCGAACGGGCCTTTACGAGGTCCGCTTATTCCAAAAGGGGTCTAAACCCCTAGGAGAGCCAAATGCCCAAGTTGAAGACCAAATCGGGCGCTAAAAAGCGCTTCAAGATCACCGGAACCGGCAAAGTGGTTTACGCCCAGAGCGGCAAACGCCACGGGATGATCAAGCGGACCAACAAGCAGATACGCAACCTGCGCGGCACCAAAGTGCTGTTCAAGACCGACGGCGACAATATCAAGAAGTATTTCTTGCCGAACGGCTGACCGTTTCGCTTTTTCTTTGCTGCTTCCCAGGAGATCCCCATGTCCCGTGTCAAACGCGGCGTAACGTCCCACGCCAAACACAAAAAGGTGCTGCGCGCCGCCAAAGGCTTTTTCGGCCGCCGCAAGAACACCATTCGCATCGCCAAACAGGCGGTCGAAAAGTCGATGCAATATGCCTATCGCGACCGCAAGAACCGCAAGCGCGAGTTTCGCGCTCTGTGGATCCAGCGCATCAACGCCGCGGTTCGGGAGCATGGCCTGACCTATAGTCGGTTTATCTCCGGCCTGACCACGGCCGGAATCGAGGTCGATCGCAAGGTCCTGTCGGATCTGGCGATTCATGAGCCGGCGGCCTTCGCCGCGATCGTCGAACAGGCCAAGGGGCATTTGCCGAAGGCGGCATGAACCCGCGCCCTAGACGGCGCTGCGATCCCAAGGGAAGACGCCTCCAGATATTCGCCTGCGCGCCTCCCCGCGCGGAGGCGCGCAGGCGTTGGTGCGCCTCGACAATCCTGCCCCCGCGTGACAAAAGCCGCATCCGATCCAACCGGCGACCTGTCCATGACCGACCTGACCTCCCTGCAGACCGAGACGCTCGCTGCGATCGCCGGCGCCGCCGACGAAGCGGCGCTGGAGGCCGTTCGCGTGGCCGCTCTCGGCAAGAAGGGGGCGATTTCGGCCCTGCTCGCCACTTTGGGCAAGATGTCTCCCGACGAGCGCAAGGTTCAGGGCGCGGCGATCAACAGCCTCAAGGACGAGGTCAGCGAGGCGCTCGCCGCGCGGCGCTTGATTCTCAAATCCGCCGCGCTCGAAAAGCGCCTCGCCGCCGAAGCGCTGGACGTGACGTTGCCCGTGCGCCCGGCCGGCATCGACACCGGGCGCATCCATCCGATCAGCCAGGTCACCGATGAACTCGTCGCCATTTTCGCCGATATGGGCTTTTCCATCGCCGAAGGGCCCGACATCGAGAGCGACGACTATAATTTCACCAAGCTGAACTTTCCGCCCGGCCATCCCGCGCGCGAAATGCACGACACGTTCTTCTTTGCGCCCAACGAAAAGGGGGAGCGCAAGCTGCTGCGCACCCATACCAGCCCCGTGCAAGTGCGCACGATGCTGACCCAGGAGCCGCCGATCCGCATCATCTGCCCCGGCCGCACCTATCGTTGCGACGCCGATCAGACGCATACGCCGATGTTCCATCAGGTCGAGGGGCTGGTCGTCGACAGGACAGCCAATATGGGCCAGTTGAAATGGGTGCTCGAGGAATTCTGCAAGGCATTCTTCGAGGTGCCCAAGGTGGCGATGCGCTTTCGCCCGAGCTTCTTTCCTTTCACCTCGCCCTCGATGGAAGTCGACATCCAGTGCCGGCGCTCGGGCGGCGAAATCCGTTTTGGCGAAGGCGAGGACTGGCTGGAGATTCTCGGCTGCGGCATGGTCCACGCCAAAGTGCTGGCCAATTGCGGCATCGACCCGGAAGAATTCCAGGGTTTTGCCTGGGGCATGGGCATAGACCGCATCGCGATGCTGAAATACGGCATGCCGGACCTGCGCGACTTCTTTGAGGGCGACCTGCGCTGGCTCGACCATTACGGCTTCCGCCCGCTCGACATTCCGACGCTGGCGGGCGGTTTGAGCGGGTAGAGGCGCGAGGCGGCTTGCTGCAGCCCGATCCTCACACGCTCCATTAAGATTGAACAATGAAATTCACGCTTTCCTGGCTCAAAGATCATCTCGAGACAAAGGCGCCGCTGGGCGAAATCGTCGAAACGCTGACGCGCATCGGCCTTGAGGTCGAGCGCGTCGAAAACCCAGCGGCCAAGCTCGCGGGATTCACCATCGCGAGCGTCATCGAAGCCAAGCCGCATCCCAATGCCGACCGGTTGCGCGTATGCATGGTCGACGTGGGCGATGGCGTGCCGGTGCAGGTCGTCTGCGGCGCGCCCAATGCGCGCGCCGGCATGCTGAGCGTCTTCTCGCCCGTCGGAACCTTCATTCCCGGCAAGAACGTCACTTTGGCCAGGGGAACGATCCGCGGCGTGGAATCGAACGGCATGCTCTGTTCGGCGGCGGAGCTCGAATTGTCGGAGGATCACGAAGGCATTATCGATCTGCCCGCCGACGCGCCCGTCGGCCAGTCCTATGCCGCCTACGCCGGCCTCGACGATCCCGTCATCGAGATCAACCTGACGCCGAACCGTCCCGACGCCACCGGCGTTTCGGGGATCGCGCGCGACCTTGCGGCGACCGGCATCGGCGAACTCAGGACGAAGCCGCCGGCCGACGTACCCGGCGCCTTCGACTGCCCAGCGCTTGTGACGCTCGATTTTGCCGCCGAGGATGCGCATCTGTGTCCCGCTTTCGCGCTGCGTCTGGTGCGCGGCGTCAACAATGGCGGCTCGCCAGAATGGATGCAGAAGCGCCTGCGCGCGATCGGGCTGCGTCCGATCAATGCGCTCGTCGACATCACCAATTACATCACCTTCGATCGCGGCCGCCCGCTTCATGTATTCGACGCCGCAAAAGTTTCGGGCGCGCTGCACGTGCGGCGGGCGCGGGCGGGCGAGAGCGTGCTGGCGCTCGACGGCAAGACCTATTTTCTCGATGAAAGCATGGTCGTCATCGCCGACGAACGAGGCGTCGAATCGATCGCCGGCGTCATGGGCGGCGAACATTCGGGCTGCGACGCGAACACCAGCGACGTGCTGATCGAGAGCGCCCTGTGGGATCCGCTCAATATCGCGCAAACCGGCCGCAAGCTCGGCATAACGACCGACGCGCGCTATCGCTTCGAGCGCGGCGTCGACCCCGCCTTCTGCATTCCAGGCGCGGAGCTCGCGACGCAGATGGCGCTGGATCTTTGCGGCGGCCAAGCCTCGCATCTCATCGTCGCCGGCTCATTGGCGCAGCCGGCGCGAGTGATCGACTTCCCGTTCAGCGAAGTGAAGCGCCTCACGGGCCTCGACATCGCCAAGGCCGAAGGCGAGACGATCTTGCGCAAGCTCGGCTTCCAGATCGACGGCGCAAAAGTCTCCGTCCCGTCATGGCGACCGGACATCGACGGCAAAGCCGACATTGTCGAACAGATCGTGCGCATTGCCGGGCTCGAGCGCGTTCAATCGCAGCCGCTTGATCGCCTCTCGCCCGGCGTAGCGGCCCCGGTATTGACGCTGCTGCAAAAGCGCACGCGGCTGGCGAAAAGAGCCCTCGGCTCGCTCGGCCTGCGCGAAGCGGTGACCTGGTCGTTCATTTCCAAACCGAAGGCGCAATTGTTCGGCGGCGGCCGCCCCGAACTCGCGCTCGCCAACCCGATCGCCGCCGACCTCTCCGACATGCGCCCCAGCCTCATTCCCGGCCTGGTCGCGGCGGCCGACCGCAATGCGCGACGAGGCCAGCGCGACGTCGGCCTGTTCGAGGTCGGGCAGATTTTCCTCGGCGACGGCGAGGACGACCAGCGCATCGCCGCGGCGTCGCTGCGGCGCGGCCAGACGAAAGCGCAGGGTTCGGGCCGGCATTGGGCCGGCGGCGGCGGTCCGGTCGACGCCTTCGATGCGAAAAGCGACGCCTTGGCTTTATTGGCCGCGCTCGGCGTTTCGCCGGGCGCCGTGCAGATCGCGCCCGGCGGCCCTGGCTTCCTGCATCCCGGCCGCTGCGCGACGCTGCAAATGGGACCGAAGAATGCGATCGGTTGGTTCGGCCAATTGCATCCAAGCGCCGCCGAAGCCCTCGACGCCGAGGGGCCGCTTGCCGCTTTCGAGATCCTACTCGATTCGATTCACGCGCCCAAGACGCGCGCGACCCGCGCCAAGGCCAGACTGGAGCGACCCGAATATATGCCGGTGGAGCGCGATCTGGCTTTCGTCGTCCCGTTTGAAGTTCGGGCCGCCGACATTGTCAAAGCGGCCCTGGCGACCGACCGCGGCTTGATCGCCGCCGCCGAAATATTCGATGTTTACGAGGGCCAAGGCGTGCCGAGCGGCCATAAATCCGTCGCCATCGCGGTGATGCTGCAACCGCGCGAGGGCACCTTGACGGATGCGCAGATTGAGGCGGCAATGGCTAGAATTGTCGCCGAGGTGGCCAAGAGAACGGGCGCCGCTTTGCGAGGATAGGAATGGAGCGACAGGCAGGGCATTGGGGGAGCGGCCTCGTCTTTGGCTTTGCCGTTTTCGCCGCGCTCTGCGGCGCGCCGGCCAGCGCCGAAGACTACCCCGCCTGCGCCAAAATCGAGAACCCGCTCGCCTATAACCAGTGTTTGGCGACCCAGGGGCCGCCGGCGCATGGGACGCGGGCGATCGCTCCGCCCGAGGGCGCGGACCAGCCTTGGCGCGCCTCGCAGGGGACGGGCGTGCATGGCCGCGTTGGATCGTCCCTGCAATTCTCGCGCAGCCGCAAAGGCAGGATGATCGCCGAATTTACCGTTGGGCCGTCCGCAACGCCGCTCCGTCCGCATAGACCGAGAAAGATCCAATAATCCGTTGTGACGCCTTCCACGGGAGCGGCCAAGCCCCATGCCGCGTCGAGAAAACACATAGATTAGATGGTATATAAAATATATTCTAGATGCGTTTCGTATTTTATGCTATCTGCCTATGCTACAAGCATAATCTCGCGTTTCCGATCAGTAGAATAGCCGCCCCGCCCGGGCCGCCCATCTTGATTTGTCGCCGCCGGACAGCATCTATGAGCGACGGCTCGATCTGGGGCGTCTTGGCGCCGAACGAAGTTGACCATGAGCGACATCATCACCGCCAATCGTCTGATCGACGGCATTGTTCTGTTTCAAGATTCTGGCGGCGGCTGGGCCGAGGACTTCGCGCGTGCCGCCATCTATGCGGACGCCGCGGCGACAAAAGCGGCGCTCGACCTGGCCAAGGAAGATGAGCGGCGCGATCTGATCGTCGAGCCCTATGCGGTGGCGGTGGAATTGCGCAATGGTCATTATGCGCCCAAGGCGCTGCGCGAACTGATCCGCGCGACAGGCCCCACGGTGCGCCTGGATCTGGGCAAGCAGGCGCAGGGGCAGGCGCCTGTCCTTCTGGAGAAGCCGCATGTATCGGTATGACGAGTTCGACGCGGCCTTCGTCGAAGAGCGCGTCGGCCAGTTCCGCGATCAGGTGGCGCGGCGCGTCGCCGGCGAATTGACGGAAGAGCAGTTCCGGCCACATCGGCTGATGAACGGGCTCTATCTGCAATTGCACGCCTATATGTTGCGCATCGCGGTGCCCTACGGCACTTTGTCGTCGCGCCAGATGCGCAAGCTCGCCGAAATCGCCCGCAAATACGATCGCGGCTACGGCCATTTCACGACAAGGCAGAACCTGCAGTTCAACTGGCCCGCCCTGAAGGACGTGCCGGATATTCTGGCCGAGCTCGGCAGCGTCGAAATGCATGCGATCCAGACGTCGGGCAATTGCATCCGCAACGTCACCGCCGACCATTTCGCCGGCGCCGCCGCCGACGAGATCGTCGATCCCAGGCCTTACGCGGAAATCATGCGGCAATGGTCGTCGCTGCATCCGGAATTCAGCTTCCTGCCGCGCAAGTTCAAGATCGCCGTCAACGGCGGCCCGAAGGACCGCGCGGTGATTCAGGCCCATGACATCGGCTTGCAGGTCGTGCGCAACGAGCGCGGCGAAATCGGCTTTACCGTCTATGTCGGCGGCGGGCTTGGCCGCACGCCGATGATCGGCCACAAGATCCGCGATTTTCTGCCCGAGGCGGATCTCCTCGCCTACACCGACGCTATTCTGCGCGTCTACAATCTGGAGGGTCGGCGCGACAACAAATACAAGGCGCGCATCAAGATCCTCGTCCATGAAAAGGGCGCGGCCGCGATGCGCGAGGCGGTGGAGGCGGAATTCGCCGCCCATAACCGCGAAGGGCTCACCCTGCCGCCCGAGGAAATCGCCCGCATCAACGCTTATTTCGCCCTGCCCCCGCTCGAGCCGAAGAAAGCTTTGAGCGAGCGCACGGAAAGACGACGCTTGAAAGACGCGAAGTTTTCCAATTTCCTGCAGTCCAACCTCTCGCCCCATAAAGTCCAGGGCTATGGCATCGTCACGATCTCGCTAAAGCCGATCGGCGGCGTGCCCGGCGACGCGACCGCCGACCAGATGGACGCCGTAGCCGATCTTGCCGAGGAATATTCGAGCGACGAGCTGCGCGTCTCGCACGAGCAGAATCTCGTGCTGCCGCATGTCGCGTTCGACGACCTGCCGGCGGTCTATGATCGGCTGGCCTCGGTCGGCCTCGCCACGCCGAACGCCGGCCTTGTCACCGACATCATCGCCTGCCCCGGCCTCGACTATTGCGCGCTCGCCACGGCGCGCTCGATCCCGGTCGCCCAGCGCCTGTCCGAACATTTCGGCGACGGCGCGCGGGCGCGCGACATCGGGCCGCTGAAGATCAAGATCTCGGGCTGCATCAACGCCTGCGGCCATCATCACGTCGGCCATATCGGCATATTGGGGCTGGAGCGGGCGGGCGAAGAGACCTACCAGATCACGCTCGGCGGATCGGGCGACGAACAGGCGGCGATCGGGCAGATCACCGGGCCGGGCTTCTCGTCGGAGAATGTCGTCGATGCGATTGAGACGATCGTCTCGACCTATATGAGCCAAAGGCGCGATGGCTCTGAGGATTTCCTGTCGACCTATCGGCGGGTCGGCATGACGCCATTCAAGGAAGCGCTCTATGAGCGCAGCGCAGGATCGGACATATGAGATGAGCGCGCACGACATCAAAATGTTCGGCGATCAGATCGCCGCCTCGCGCCTGGAGGGCAAGTTCGCGCAGGTCAAAGCCGGCTCGCTGTTGCGCCTGGCGATCGAGGACCTCTATCCCGGCCGCATCGCGCTTGTCTCCAGCTTCGGCGCCGATTCCGCGGTGCTGTTGCATATGGTGTCCGAGATCGACAACAAGACGCCGGTGGTGTTTGTCGACACTGGGCAGCTGTTTCCCGAGACGCTCGCCTATCGCGATGAATTATGCGCGAGACTGGGCCTCGGCAATATTGTCGTCGCCGAGCCCGACGCCGCGACGCTTGCGGCCGAGGACCCAGAGAAATTCCTGTTCGCCAGCGATCCCGACCGCTGCTGCGACATCCGAAAGGTGCTGCCGCTCGGCAAGGCTTTGGAGAATTATGAAGCCTGGATCACCGGCCGCAAGAGTTTCCAGAGCGCGACGCGCGCCAGCGTCCCGTTGTTCGAAGCCGAGGGCGAGCGCGTAAAAATCAATCCGCTGGTCGGCTGGAGCGCGAGCGACGTGCTCGCCTATATCGCCAAGGCCGGCCTGCCGCCGCATCCGCTCGTCGCCAAGGGCTTTCCCTCCATCGGCTGCGTGCCCTGCACGAGCGCGGTCCAGCCAGGCGAAGATCCGCGAGCGGGACGCTGGCGCGGGCGCGCCAAGACCGAATGCGGCATCCATATGGGCGCGCTCACCGCGGGAATGGGCATCTGATGGCGCTGTGGCGCAGGGACGGCTTTGCCGAGGACATCTGGACCCCCATCGCCGACGGCGACGCCATTCCGCCGAACGGCGCGATCGTCGTTTCCGCGCAGCGCTGGAACGCGGAGCGCGAGGCGCTGATGGGCCGCGCCGATCCGGTCGGCGTCTCCATCGCCGCCGGCAAGGAGGCGGTCGAGCAATTGGCCGAGGCGGTCGGTCGTCCACTCGTCGTATTGAACTTCGCCAAATTCGCCGACGGGCGCGCCTTTTCCTATGCCGAACTGCTGCGCGAGCGTTTTCACTTCGCCGGCGAATTGCGGGCGGGCGGCGATGTGCTGCTCGACGAAATCCCGCTGATGCTGCGCTGCGGCTTCGACTCGTTCGAAGTCGTCAACGAGCCGACCCTGCGCGCGTTGGAGAGCGGTCATCTGCCGGGAGTCTCGCTGTTCTACCAGCCGAGCGTGGAGCTGGGGGAAGTGCCGGCGGGAACGCGGCCGTGGCTGCGGAAGCCGGCGGACGCGTAGGCGAGTCGCAGAGTGCGATCCGGAGTTGGCTTTTCCGTTTCGAGCGGCGACGAGTCACTCAAGCCTGAAGTTTCTTTACAAGCACTTCGCCGATTCTCTCGATCCCTGCAGCGATTGGTACATACCCGAGGGTAGGCAAGAGCCCTTCGAGTTCAGTGTCGTCCACGCGGATAGGCAAGATGTACTCGTTGCCTTTCTCCTCCAGCGCGCGTGCTTGGGCGCTACGGGCCTCAAGACTGGTCCATTTCCGGTCCCGATATTCTTTCGAAACAAATATGACGCAGAAGCGTGCTCTTTTCCGAAATATTTCGTCGAAAAATACAGGCAGATTTTTACCCCAGAGTTGTTCCGGATAGAAATTATCATAGAATACCGCGTACCCGGAAGCGCGCAGTATTTCCGCTAATCTTTCGGCTTGGGTGCGCTCGGTCCCCGCGAATGAAATCGCAACATCGAAGCTATCTGGTAGCCCCGAAGCCGGCGCACCATGGTTCAGGGCATTAGATGTACTATTGCGCTTCGCGGGCCTAACCACGTTTGCCGCAATATCGACACTCATGCGCGTTGCAGGTTTCTCGAACGGTAGAAACGTCATGCCGCAGGCTTCCACAGCGGCATTTGCTGCCAGCAGGTGGTCGATGGCGGGGGAGAAGTGTCTCTGATGTGCGTCAAACATTTGGTGCGCGCGTTCGACATTACTATCGAATGGGCTATTCCCGTGGGCGACAAACTGAAGGGTCTTGAAATAACAGGGCTCAAAATCAAACTCGGGACAATCCTCGAAATTTCTCAGACCGAGGTATCGAAAAACGCTCTGCACCTCCGACGAGAGTGGCAAATGCTTTGGTCGGTAGTGTGTGACGAATCCCTTGTCGTCGCCGGTATCAATGAAGGTGAAACGAAAGAAAAATTGATCGTCCTCCGTCTTTTTCATCGGATCCGTTTTCATCGCGGTATGGCCGTCGCCGCTCATTCCTAGAGAACTTTGGCGAGAACCGCGATCGGGCGCGCCGTAGAAAAAGGCCCAGCCTTCAGGCCGCGGCAGCGCAAATCCGCACGCCTGAAGACCTTGTTCAGCCTGCTGCAAGCGCGCGAACCCCCCATTGAAGGCGCTGGCAAAAGCCTGCACGTCAAAGTCTTCCGAAACCTCTTTGCTGTAGCATCCGCTGAAGTTCACAAACTGGCAACGGTCGTTCCTATGGAAACCCAGGTACGACAGCCAATCTGTTGTCTGAAGTCCAGCTGTCGAATACGAACGTGGAACGACGTGGAGGGTGAAGGCCCGCTCCTCCTTACTCCATTGTAACTTCGCCAGGACGATCTCAATCTGACCTCCATTGATTTTGCTGATGGTCTCGGATTTCAGTGCGTTGTGGTGATCCCGCGCGGCCATCCGCCTGCCCTACTCCCCGCCCTTCGCCAGCCGCAAATGTGGCAGCGCTTCGATCCTGGGCGCAGCCTCGTTTTGCGAAAACTCCATCGTGTCGATGCGCTCGCCGCGCTTGACGATCTTCTCCGACGAAGCGGCGATCTGGCCGACGTCTTCTTGCGCCTGCCGGAAATGCGCATCCAGCCTTGCCGTGCGCTCGGCCAATCGCCGGACATCCTCGAGCAATTTGCCGACTTCCGCCTGGATTACATGCGCCTGATCGCGCATACGGGCGTCGCGGACGATCGTCTGCATCACCTGGATCGCCATCATCAGCAGCGAGGGCGAAACGATGACGACCTTGCCGCGATGGGCCTTTTGCACGATATCGTCGAAATGTTCGACAAGGTCCGAATAGACCGATTCGGAGGGCACGAACATCATCGCCAGATCCTGCGTCTCGCCGGGGAGTAGATAGCGATCGGCGATATCCTTCACGTGCTTGCCGACATCGGTGCGCACGCGCGCCAGCGCCACCTTGCGCGCTTCGTCGCTGCGCGCGTCCTTGAACAAGGTGAAGGCTTCCAGCGGAAATTTCGCGTCGACGGCCATCAGCCGCTCGTCGCCCGGCAAGCGAATGACGCAATCGGGGCGCGACTTGTTGGACAGCGTGAATTGAAAATCATAGGCGCCGGGCGGCAGACCGTCGCGCACGATCGCCTCCATGCGGCCCTGCCCGAAGGCGCCGCGCGCCTGTTTATTGGCCAGAATGTCCTTCAGCGAGACGACCTCCTGGGTGAGGCCGGTGAGGCGCGCCTGCGCGGCGTCGATCACCGCCAGGCGTTCGTTGAGCTTGTTGAGATTGGCTCCCGTCGCCTGCGCGTGCGATTCCAGCCCGGCGCCGACCCGCGCGCTGACATTGTCGAGACGGTCGGCCATCACGCGGGCAAGATCTGTCTGGCGCGAGCCGAACGCCTCGGCCATGCTCGCCAATCGCCCGTTGAGTTCGGCGCCGGAGCGGGCGAGTTCGCTCATTCGTTGCTCAAGCTCGCGCTGGCGTTCGCTCGCCGCCAAGCCCTCGCGCAGACGCAAGCGCCGCGAGCGAGCCATGCCGACGACAAGGCACAGCAACAAAACCGCGATGAGGCCGGCGGCGGCCGCGAGCGCTTGCCCGAATGAGACGGGATAGGCGCCAAGCAAAATGAATGTTTGATTCATGCCGGTCAGCATAATCGATTCTCTTGGCGAAGGCGAACGAAAGAAGAACGCGTTTGACCCCGCGCGCCGGCCCGATTATCAGACCCATCCACACAGGCGTCCACCCTCGCGAGCATCATGGCCATTCGCCCCATTCTTATCCTGCCCGACCCTCGTTTGCGCCTGCCCGGCGAGCCCGTCGCGCAGGTCGACGAGGCGCTGCGCAAGCTCATGGACGACATGGTCGAGACGATGCATGACGCGCCCGGCATCGGCCTCGCCGCCCCGCAAATCGGCATCGCCCGGCGCGTGGTGGTGATCGATCTGGCCAAAAAGGACGAGCCGCCGCAGCCGCTTTACTTCGTGAACCCGCAGATCGTGTGGTCCTCCGAGGAGTTCTCGATCTACGAGGAGGGCTGCCTGTCGATCCCCGAATATTACGAAGAAGTCGAGCGGCCCGCCAGCGTGCGCGCGCGCTTCCTCGATCGCGACGGCGCGCCTCAGGAAATCCTCGCCGAAGGCCTCCTGTCGACGGCGCTCCAGCACGAAATCGATCATCTCAACGGAGTCTTGTTCATCGACCATATTTCCAAGCTCAAGCGCGACCGGGTGACGAAAAAATTCGTCAAACAGGCCAAGCTGCGGGAGAGCGAGAAGTTGTGAGGTCCGACGATCCGTCGCCTTGGCTGAAAGGCCGGACAATGGTGATATCGAGCCCTCTGGCGCTCGCCACGCCGTCATCTTTTCTGTGGATTGATTGACCCATACTTGATATCGTTGATATCAAGGAGATTGGGGATGGCGGACATCTTGATCCGGGGCGTTCCGGACGACTTGAAGAAGCGCATTGATGGGCGCGCCAGTCGTCACGGCCATAGTCTATCGCGCGAGATTACTCTTCTGATCCGACAAGCGCTTGAGAGCGAAGAGGCTCGCAATGACGCGCCAGCCATAGGCCTGGGAACGCGCTTGGCCTCGCTTATTCCGGCGGCTGATTGGACTGACGATTACCTCGTGGATAGGGACAGATCGGACCGCGAGCCGCCGGACTTCTCGTGATTCTCCTCGACACGAATGTCATTTCAGAGGTCATGCGGCCGAATGGCGCTGGTAACGCCAAGCGATGGCTGGATGCGGCGCCCGTACGGTCAATCTACGTCTGCACGCCCGTTCTGGGCGAGCTGCGTTTCGGGCTCGAAACCCTTGCGCCCGGAATCCGGCGCGAGCGGCTGGAGCGGGCGTATGAGCGCATTGCATCAGAATTGTTCGTGGACCGCATTCTCGGCTTCGATCGCATTGCGGCCGAGTTTTTTGGCAAGCTTCGCGCCGAACGACGTAAAGCCGGCAAACCGATCGCAACCATGGACGCATTGATCGGCGCGATCGCTTTGGCCAATTCGATGACGCTCGCGACACGCAATACGCTCGATTTCGAAGGCATCGGATTGCCGCTCGTCAATCCTTTCGACCCTTTCGACGCCGGCTCATGTTAACCCCCTTACCGTTGGTTAACCGTCGCGGCATAAACATTGCTTAGAATTGTCTCGACGCGACGAGGCGATTTGTGGCACTTTTGCGATAGTCCGGAGCAGAGAAATGGCGGAGCGCGATTCGCGCCCAAATATACTGATCGTCATGCATCAGGCGCATTCGACGCCCGGCCGCATCGGCGGCTATCTGACCGCGCTCGGCGCCCGCCTCGATATTCGCCGCCCGAGCCTCGACGACCCGTTGCCCGAGACGCTCGACGATCATGACGGCGTCGTCGTTTTCGGCGGCCCGATGAGCGCCAATGACGAATGCGACTGGATCGCTCGTGAGATCGCCTGGCTGGAGACGCCGCTGCGCGAGGACAAGCCGTTGCTGGGCATTTGCCTTGGCGCGCAAATGCTCACGAGAACCTTGGGCGCGCGGGTCTTCAGTTATCCCGACCGGCGCGGCGAGATCGGCTATTTTCCGGTGCAGCCAAGCCCCTGCGCGGATGCGCTCTGCGCCACGCCCTTCCCCCGTCAGGTCTATCAATGGCATTGCGACGGTTTTGAGCTGCCCGACGGCGCCCGGTTGATCGCCACGGGCGGCGAGGATTTTCCCTCCCAGGCCTATCGCTACGGCGACAAGGCCGTCGCGCTGCAATTCCATCCCGAAGTGACCTATCAGATGATGTGCCGCTGGACGATGCGCGGCGAAGAACGGCTCAAACTGCCCGGCGCGCAGCCCCGCCACAATCATCTCGAAGGCTGGCACCTGTTCGACCCGCCGGTCGCGGCATGGGCGAGAGCGTTTTTGCCCAAATGGCTCGCCGGAACGCTGCCGGCGGCGGCGGACCGAGCGCGGCCCGTCCTCGAACCCGCCTAGAACAGTGACCCCTGCCCGCCGCCTTGCGTGCCTTGCTTGGCGGGGCGGAGCGGCGGTGGACGCCTCCCGCTTGCGGTGAGCGAACCGGACGGCGCGCCGTGGGCGGTCGCGGCGATTTGGCCATCGGCAAATTCGATGCGGATCAACTGGTCGGCCGATATCCCCGCCGCGCTGCGCAAGGGCGCCCCCGCCGCGTCCCGCACCAGCGCAAATCCACGGCCAAGCACGCCGCGATAGCTCAGCGCCTGAAGGAACTGCGCCGCCGCCAGCAGCCGCGCGCGGCGTTGTTCGATCGCTTTATGAAACGCGCGCCGCAATCGGATTTGCGCTTGGTCCGTGCGCAGCGCCTGTTGGCTGTCGAGCCGCGCGCGGGCGGCGAGCGCCGCGCCAAGGCGGGCGCCAACGCGGGCGAGCCTGTCGCGGCGCCGGTCGCGATCGAGCGCGGCCGCGCGCTCGAAACTCCGGCGCGCGCTGTTGTGGCGCGCGATGGCGCTGGCGAGCAGCGCTTGGGGCGAGCGCATGGCGAGCCGGCGCGATAGTCGCCCGAGCGCGATCGCGCGGCGGGCGAATCCGGCTTGCGCGCTGGCCGCCAAACCCGCGCCGGCGCGATCCAGCCGCTGGCGCGGCACGGCGAGGATCGCCTCGCCTGAAGGCAGCGCGCGCGCGCTGGCGCGCAGGCCCGCGCGGGCGCGTTCGGCGACCCTCAGAATCGCGCCGCGCCGGCGCGCGTCGACATCGGCAAGATGGGCAAGAAGCTCGGCGCGCACCGGCGCGCTGAGTTCGGCCGCGGCGGTCGGGGTCGGCGCGCGCACGTCGGCGACATGGTCGATCAGCGTCCAGTCGGTCTCATGGCCGACGGCCGAGATGAGCGGGATCAGGCTTTCGGCCGCCGCCCGAACAACGATCTCCTCATTGAAGCTCCAAAGATCCTCCAGCGAGCCGCCGCCGCGCGCCACGATGAGCACGTCGGGGCGCGGGATCGGGCCACCCGCCTCTAACGCATTGAAGCCGCCGATGGCGCTGGCGACTTCGCTCGCCGAGGTTTCGCCCTGCACGCGCACCGGCCAGACCAGGACGTGAACGGGAAAGCGATCGGCCAGTCGATGCAGAATGTCGCGAATGACCGCTCCGGTCGGCGAGGTGACGACGCCGATCACGGTGGGCAAATAGGGCAGCAATTGCTTGCGCGCCGCATCGAACAGGCCCTCGCCGGCCAGCTTGACCCGCCGCGCCTCTAGTAGCGCCATCAGCGCGCCGACCCCCGCCGGCTCCATCGCCTCGACGATGATCTGATAGGCCGATTTGCCGGGGAAGGTTGTGATCTTGCCGGAGGCGATCACTTCCAGCCCTTCTTCCGGGCGCACCCGCATGCGCGCGAACACGCCCTTCCAGATCACTGCGTCGATGCGCGCGCCCTGGTCCTTCAGCGAGAAATAGACATGGCCGGAGGAATGCGGTCCGCGATAATTCGACACTTCGCCGCGCACCCGCACAAAGGCGAAGCCATCCTCGATCGTGCGCTTGAGCGCGCTCGAAAGCTCGGTGACGGTAAGTTCCGGCGCATTGGTGGCGGCGGGCGAGGAATCGGCCATCGCGCTTCTATGCCCGATCGGGCCGGTCGAGGCCAGAGCCCGGCGCCGGAGGGCAGCCCACCGATTTGCGCTATGGCCCCGCGCCAGAAAATCGCTTAAAAGTCAGTCGCATTCGAACAAGAATGTCGCGAGGGAGGCGGATCGCCATGTTCGCGCCCGAATGTCGCTCCAACAGGCGGTCTATGAAGGCAGGATTCACTTAGCCGTTGTCGGCTGGCGAGCGAACCAATCAGGGGACTTGATGCGCTTCATCTTTGGATTGGCGGCGGCCATTCTGGCGAGTTCGGCGGCTATCGGCTCGGCGCAGGCGCAGAGCGCCGAATGCCTGCGGCTGCAACAGGCGATCTTGACGGCAGGCCGTGGCGGCAATGCGCAAAGCGCGCAATTCGAAGCGGCGGCGCAGCGCCAGCGCGGCGAGATCGACAGGACCGTCGCTTACGCCAGGTCGATTGGCTGCGAGAACCGCAAATTCCTGTTCTTTGGCAGCGGCCCGCCTCCGCAATGCGACCAGATCAATGGGCAGATTTCCAAGATGCAGGCCAACCTTGCCGAGCTGCAGTCGCGCGCCGGCGGCGGCGACGGCGGGCGCGGCGAATTGGTCGCCCGCTACAATGCCCAATGCGCCAACAGCGGGGCGGGCCAACCGCACGGCATTTTCGACGCTTTGTTCGGCAATCCGCGCGAACCGGCGCCAGGCGGCGACGTGCAGACGGTCCCTCTCGCGCCGGACGCCGACGCCAATCCCGACCAACCGGCCGACGGCGAGGCGAAGGAAGCGCATGCGGGATCCAAGGCCGTTTGCGTGCGCTCTTGCGACGGTAGCTTTTTCCCGGTTTCCTATTCGGCGGGCTCCGGCCGGCTTGACGAACTGCAGGACATGTGCCGGGCGCTATGCCCCAACGCCGACGTCAATCTTTACACCTATGCGCCCGCCAGCGACATCGAGACGGCGGTGTCGATCTCCGGCTCGCGATATATCGATTCGCCCGCCGCCCTGAAATATCGCAAGAGCGTCGATTCCTCTTGTTCGTGCCGAAGGCGCGGGCAAAGCTGGGCGGACGCTCTGGCCGGCGCCGAGCAAAGACTGGGCGGCCTCGGCAAGAGCGACATTATGGTGACGCCCGAGAGATCGGCCGAACTGTCGCGGCCCAAGCCCGACGCCAAGCTCGACCCGAAAGCCAAGCCCGGCAAGCCGGCGCCTGACGCGCCAAAGATCCCGACAACCCCGGCGCTGGACCCCAAGGCCGCGGCCCAGGACCAGACGCCGATCGACCAACTGCTGGGCCAGCAGGCCGCGACGGTCAGCCGCGAGCCCTCCGGCATAGCGGTGGGCGAGGCGGCGACGGGGCCGACCTACACCAAGGGACAGGGTCAGACCCAGGAGGTCGTCGGGGCCGACGGCGTCAAGCGGCGCGTGCGGATAATCGATCCAACGCTTTGACCCTGCCGATCAGCGGCAACAGGACGGCCAGTTCCGGCCCCGATTCGCGCCCCGTCAGCGCCAGGCGCAGGGGATGGAACAGCGCTTTGCCCTTGCGCCCGCTGGCGGCTTTGAGGGCGCCCGTCCAGACGCCCCAGGTCGTCAAATCCCACGGCGCGGGCGGCAGGCTGTCCGCCGCCTGGCTGAGGAAATCGGGCTCTTCGACGATCGGCTCGATTTGGCCGTGGACCACGCGCCACCAGTCTCGCGCCTCGCCAAATCGCTGCAGGTTGCCGCGCACCGCGCTCCAGAACGGCTCGGCCTCGACGCCGACGATTTCCAGCGCTGCGAGGCGCTCGCGCACCGCCTCATAAGGCAAGTTGTGCAACGTGCGCGCTGAAAGCGCCCGCAGTTCCGCCTCGTCGAACCGCGCCGCGCCATGGGAGAGATGCGCCAGATTGAACGTCGCCGCCAGTTCGCCAAGCGAGCTGACCGGGCGCACGGATTCGGCCGAACCCACTAGCACGGCCAGCGCGGCGACCGCCAAGGCCTCGATGCCGTTCTCGCGCAAGGAGGCGATCGACAGGGCGCCGGTGCGCTTGGAGAGCCCCTCGCCGCTGGCGTCGGTCAGCAGATTATGGTGCCCGAAGGCGGGCGCCTTGCCGACCAACGCCTCGAAGATCTGAATCTGCACCGCCGTATTGGTGACGTGATCCTCGCCGCGGATGACATGGCTCACGCCAAGGTCGATGTCGTCGACGACCGAGGGCAGCGTGTAGAGATAAGACCCGTCCTCGCGCACCAGGACCGGATCGGAAAGCGAGGTGCAGTCGATATGGCTGGGGCCGCGCACCATGTCGTCCCAATGGACGGTCGAAGGCTCGAGACGGAAGCGCCAATGCGGGCGGCGCCCCTCAGCCTCCAGCGCCGCCCGTTCCGCCGCGCTCAACGCCAGCGCCGCGCGATCATAGACCGGCGGGCGGCCCAAAGCCTGCTGACGCTTGCGCCGCCGGGCGAGCTCGTCGGCCGTTTCATAGGCCGGATAGAGCCGCCCCGCCTCGCGGAGCCTGTCGGCGGCCGCCTCATAAAGCGCCATGCGCTCGGACTGACGGCGCCGATCGTCGGGCACGATTCCGAGCCAGGCAAGATCGACCTCGATCGAGTCGGCATATTCGGCGCGCGAGCGCTCGCGGTCCGTATCGTCGAAGCGCAGGATGAAGCGGCCGCCCTCGCGCATGGCGAACAGCCAGTTGAGCAGAGCCGTGCGCGCATTGCCAATATGAATGCGTCCGGTCGGCGATGGCGCAAAGCGGACAATTGGGCTATGAGACATGCGCCTTCATAGAAGCGTCGCGGAAGCGCTGCAACATGGTTCGCGCGCGAATCAGCGGCCAAGCCTTAGGGAATGCGATGACAGGCATACAATTGGCGGCCGCCTATTGCCTCGCCACTTCGTCGATCCAGATGCTGAGCGCGATGATCGCCATCTCGCGATGCGCCAAGCGCGCCGGGCCCATGCCGGCCAGCCCTGGCGCTCCGCCCGTCACCATCGTGCGCCCGCTATGCGGCATCGATCCTTTCGCCAACGAGACGCTCGCCTCGACTTTCGCTCTCGACTATCCCGCTTACGAAATCATCTTCTGCCTGGCCGACGGCGATGATCCCGTGGCGCCGCTGGTGCGCCGCCTTATGGAAGCCCATCGGCAAATCCCCTCGCGGTTGCTGATCGGCGACGACCGGCCGAGCGGCAATCCCAAGCTCAACAATGTCGTCAAGGGTTGGAAGGCGGCGCGGCATGAATGGGTCGTCATCGCCGATTCCAATGTCCTGATGCCGGACGATTATCTCCAGCGGCTAATGGCGCGCTGGCGCGTCAATACCGGGATCGTCTGCGCGCCGCCGATCGGTTCGGCGCCGGGGTCTTTCGCCGCCGAGATCGAATGCGCCTTTCTCAACACCTATCAGGCGCGCTGGCAATATGCCGGTGAGGCGTGCGGTCTCGGCTTCGCGCAGGGCAAGACGATGCTGTGGCGGCGCTCCATATTGGAGGCGGGCGGCGGCATCGAGGCCTTGGGGGCGGAGATCGCCGAGGACGCCGCCGCGACCAAGCTGATCCACAGGGCGGGCCTCAGCGCCCATCTCGTCGACGCGCCGTTCGAGCAGCCGCTGGGGCCGCGCCAATGGCGCGAAGTCTGGGCGCGGCAGCTACGGTGGGCGCGTCTGCGGCGGGCGACTTTCCCGCTGCATTTTGCCCCCGAGCTACTGACGACCAGCCTGTTCACTTTGATCGCCGCTTTCTTCGGGGCGGCGGAATTTGGAATCGATCCGTTCGCTGCGGTCGCGGTCGTCGCGCTCGCCTGGTACGGATCGGAGGCAGCCCTGGCCCATGCGTCCGGCTGGCGCCTCGGCCTGCGCTCCGTCCCGGCCTGGATGGCGCGCGATCTCGCCCTGCCGTGGCTATGGGGGCAGGCCTGGGCGAGCGACAATTTCGTCTGGCGCGGCAATGCGATGTCGGTCGCCGAAGACGATGCGGGCGTCGCGGCGGGACGCTGAAAGCGGCGCCCGGCGTCCAAATTGCCGCAGGGAGAGGGGCTTCCCAAACCGCCGAATCATCGTATGTTTATGTTGTCGTCAACAAACTGAAAGGAGGTGATCCAGTGTCTCATTGTCTATCGCCACGAGTGATTTGCAGGGCCTGGGTTATTGTCCGTGCGGAGAAAGACCGCGCATAGCAGGCGCCCAGACGAAAAACCCTGAGCGATCTCTGCGTGGTCGCGACAATGGAAGGGCCGCCCGCGGGCGGCCCTTCTCTTTTGGGCGAGGTTGGTCTTGGAAGAGGCCAGCGCCGGGCCCCCTATCTCACCCTATTCCTCAAACCGCTCGCTCGTTCCCGCCTGCCCGCGCGGCGCGATGGCCGCATCGGGCGCGAGGCGGGGGGCGCCGGAATCGCGGAAGCGGTTGACGATGGGATAGCGCCGGTCTCGGCCGAAATTCTTGGGGCCGACCTTGACGCCCGGAGCCGATTGGCGGCGCTTGTATTCGGCCAGATACAGCAGCCGTTCGATCCGGCGCACGGTGTCGGGATCGTGCCCCTCGGCGATGATGTCGGCGAGCCGCATCTCTTTTTCGACAAGGCCGTGCAGGATCGCGTCGAGCACCGGATAGGGCGGCAGCGAATCCTCGTCCTTCTGGTTCTCGCGCAGTTCGGCGCTCGGCGGCTTGACGATGATGTTGACGGGGATCACCTCGCCATCCGGCCCCAGCGCGCCGGCCGGCTTCCAGCGGTTGCGCAAGGCGGCGAGGCGAAACACCTCCATCTTGTAGAGATCCTTGATCGGGTTGAAGCCGCCGTTCATGTCGCCATAGAGCGTGGCGTAGCCGACCGACATTTCCGACTTGTTGCCGGTGGTGACCACCATCGATCCGAACTTGTTGGAGATCGACATGAGGATGAGGCCGCGCGCCCGGCTCTGGATGTTTTCTTCCGTAATGTCGCGCGGGCGCCCGGCGAACATTTCTTTGAGGGCGTGTTCGACGCCTTCGACGGGCTCGGCGATCGGCACGATGTTATACTTTAACTTCAGCGCCTTCGCGCAAGCGGCTGCGTCAGAAAGAGATTCCGTGGAAGTGTAGCGATACGGCAGCATCACCGCATGGACGCGGGCGGATCCCAGCGCGTCGACTGCTATCGCCGCGCAAAGCGCCGAATCGACGCCCCCCGACAGCCCCAGCACGACGCCGGGAAAGCGGTTGTTCTCGACATAGTCGCGCAGGCCCAGCACGCAGGCGGAATAATCGGCCTCGTCGCCCTCCTCGACGACGGCGCGCTCGCCCTCCACGCAGCGCCAGCCTGCCTCGCCGCGCTCCCAGGCGGTGCGCGCGACCGTCTGCTGGAAGGCCGGCAATTGGACGGCGAGCGAGCGATCGGCATTGAGCGCGAAGGAGGCGCCCTCGAAAACCAGTTCGTCCTGGCCGCCGACCTCGTTGAGATAGATCATCGGCAGGCCGCTTTCGGCGACCCGCGCGGCTGCGATGTTGCGGCGCACCGTCACCTTGCCGCGCTCATAGGGCGAAGCGTTGGGCACCAGCAGGATTTCGCCGCCGGTCTCGGCGATGCATTCGACGGGGTCCGGCCCCCAGACGTCCTCGCAGATGGGAATGCCGATGCGCACGCCGCGAAACGAGATCGGCCCGGGCGCCGGGCCGGGCGTGAACACCCGCTTTTCGTCGAACACGCCGTAATTGGGCAGATCGACCTTGAACCGCACCGCATCGATGCGGCCGACGTCGAGCAGGGCGTAAGCGTTGTAAAGCGCGCCGTTCTCGGCCCAGGGCAGCCCGACCAGCACCGCCGGGCCGCCGTCCCCCGTCTCGCGCGCGAGAACCTCGCAGGCGGTGCGGCAGGCCTCCTGGAACGCCGGTTTGAGGACAAGGTCCTCGGGCGGATAGCCGGAAAGGAACAGTTCGGGCGACATCACGATATCGGCGCCGAACGCCGCCGCCTTGGCCCGCGCCTCGCGCAAGCGGCCAAGATTGCCCTCGATATCCCCAACGATGGCGGAGAGCTGGGCAAGGGCGATGACGAGGCGATCGGCGGGAGCGGACATAAGGGAGCGTTTAGCGCGGCGCGGGGGCTGAGGGCAATCGGGCGGGGGCATTTTGAGGACGACGAGGCCGTCATTGCCAGCGAAGCGAAGCAACCCTGGGGGGTCGTCACGATTGCCGTTTGGCTTCGCCGCAGAAAAGCAGGCAAGCCCACCAACAGGCCGCACAGCGCCTGGGGTTGCTACAAGGTGACAGCGCCCGGGAAGATCCCGCAACTTGGACTCGTGTTCGCGGCGTAGCGGCTCGCCGTGCGAACGCTATGACCCAGAAAATATCAGCGAGGTCTTTTTCTCAGCGGCGGACTTGACCAGCATGCCGCTGTCGGGGGCGAACATCGCATAGAGCGGCAGGATCGCGCCGCCGATCGCCGCGGCTTGCCGGCCGATCGTGCCCATGACGATCTCCGGTTCAACCAGGCCGTCCGGGAGTAAATCATCAAAGCACTTTTGAACGCGGGCGACCGTGCGTTCGAGCAAGGCGCGGGGCAATATCGCGTCGATCACAATCGCCTCGACGTCGATCACGGCGATCGAACCGATAATGGCCTGGGCCAGCGCATCTGCGGCGTCCTCGATCCATTCGGTGAGAAACGGCTCCGCGCCTTCGCCCAGCGCTTCCAGATCATTGGCTCGATTGATCGCTATGCCGTTTGTGCGCAGATGATTCATGAGAACGTAGACCGAAGCACGGTGCAACAGGATTTCGAATGGCCGCGCTGGAGGCGGCACGGAGGCAAGACGCGAAGCCGAGACCGGGTAAGGTCCATATGCCGCCGAATTGCCGTGCGGGCCAACTTCGAGGTTGCCGTTGACAATCAGGCCGCCGCCAATGAACGTATTGATCGAAAGATAGATCCAATTCTTGTATTCTCGGCCTCGACCATAAACGAGCTCAGCCGTCGCTGCCGCGGAAGCATCGTTTTCAAACCGGAGCGGCTGGCCCGTTTCCGCCAGAAGGTGTTTACGCAGATCGAGGGATCGCCAGGCCCGCGCGACAGATGCTGGAAACTCCAACTCGTTCGCCCATCCGCCTAGGAAATAGGGAATGGCGACGCCGACGCCGATGATGCGCTCGCGCTGGGCGGGCGGCAGCGACGCGGTCAGGGTATCCACGTAGGACGCGGCGAGCCGTCCAACACTATTGGGGTCGGGATAATCGTATTCCGACGATTCGAAGCGCCGCACGACGCCGGCGAAATCGACGAGTACGGCGTCGAGCGCGCGCCGCCCGATATGGAGTCCGATCGAATAGGCGCCGTCGGGCGCCGGCCCATACAAAACTGACGGCTGGCCGATTTGCCCGGTCCGACGACCGCGATGCTCGACGAGCCCGACATCGGCCAGCGCATCTACGATGTCCGCCACCGCCTGCGGTGTCAGTTGCGTCGATCGCGCCAGGTCCGCCTTTGACGCCGCTCCCAGGCGTTGGAGCGCCTCCAGCACCACCCTTTCGTTGTAGCGCCGGACTTGAACAGAGTTGCTGCCTTTGCGATTCATCAAGATCCGCATTTCCGTCGCTTGCACGACAATTTATGGCGACGCCATCCGCCGCGAGGCCACTCCGAAGGATGCGAAAATTTGCTTTGGCCCCGCTCTAAAATATCCACACATGCTTTAGCAATAGGGGCCGTCTTCCTGGAGCGTCGCTGCTGATAGTTGGCCGCGCGTCTCCCCGTCGGCGATGGCGCCAATGTCTTTTTTTCGTCTGTCGTTCGGCTTTCGCGCCAATCCTGGCCAATCGGTCGACCGGATCAATTCGCGCTCCCCTCAATGTTTGCGCCCGTCGCGGAGTCGAAGAAAAACACCACGTTCATATCAAATTCGAAAGGACGCTGTTCGCCCTCTTTTGGAAAATCATCCGGCGCGACGCGCGTCACTGCGCGGTGGGGGCCGGCGACTATGTCGAGAAGAACTTCATGGCCCAGATGCTGTGCGACGTCGACCGTGAAGTCGACCGCCGCGATCGGCCGCGCCTGCCCGCGCGGCGCGGCGCGGATGTGTTCGGGTCGCGCGCCCAGGACGATCTCAGCGTCCTCATAACGCGCCAGGGCAGGTCGGCGGCTCTCCGGCACGGGAAGCTGGATGGCGGCGAGGGGATCGACGAGATATCCGCCGCTGTAGCGAAGCGACAAGAAATTTGTCGCCGGCGAGCCAATGAAACCGGCGACGAAGCGATTGGCCGGATTGTTGTAGACTTCGAGCGGCGGCGCCGCTTGCTGGATCACGCCCTCGTTCATGACGACGATCTGCGTGCCCATGGTCATCGCCTCGGCCTGATCATGCGTGACATAGATGGTGGTGATGCCGAGTTCGTGATGCATTTTGGCGAGGAAGCTGCGCGCCTCGACGCGCAATTTGGCGTCGAGATTGGACAAGGGTTCGTCCATCAGAAAGACTCCGGGTTGGCGCACCAAAGCGCGCGCCAGCGCGACGCGCTGGCGCTGGCCGCCTGACAGCGTCTTGGGCAGACGGTCAAGAAAGCTCTCGATCTTGAGCCGCTCGGCGACGCGCTTGACCTGCGCCTCCATGTCGGCCTTCGGCACTTTGCGAATTTTCAACCCAAAAGCGATATTGTCGAAGACGTTCATATGCGGAAATAGGGCGTAGGACTGAAACACCATCGCGATGTCGCGGCTCTTGGGCGGCACGTCGGTCACATCCCGCCCGCCGATAAACAGCCGACCGCTCGTAATCGACTCCAGGCCGGCGACCATCTGCAGCGATGTGGTCTTGCCACAGCCCGACGGGCCGACCAACACCACGAATTCGCCGTCGGCGATTCTCAGATTGAGCCCGGAAATCACTTTGACCAGGCCGTAGCGTTTTTCGACATCGACAAAGGCGACTTCCGCCATGATCCCCTGCTTTCACCATTGCGCGCCGCGCCTGTGGCGCCCAGAACCGATCGTCAGAACCTTCATCCCTTCACCGCGCCGACAAAATTGCCGCCCGACAACTGGCGATAGGTCAGGATGAAAAGAATGATGATCGGGATCTGCGAGATCACCAGGCCGGCCGCCGGCAGATTGAACACGGTCATGTAGCGATCCGAGTTCAGCTTCAGCATGCCGACGGTGACGGGAAAGTTCGACTCGTTGTTGAGGAACACCAAAGCGAACACGAATTCCTTCCAGATCGCGATGAAGTTCAGGGTGTAGCCGACCAGGATGCCGGGCCGCGCCAGCGGCAGCATCACTTTCCAGAACACCTGGAAATCGCTGGCGCCTTCGAGATAGGCCGCCTTTTCGATCTCGCGCGGGATTGTCGTCATGAAGCCGCGCAGGATCAGGATCTGCGCCGGCATGCCGTAGACGCCATGCACGATGATCAGCCCGATCTTGGTGTCGAGCAGGTTGAGCGCGCGTAGCGTATCGTAAAGCGGAATCAGCACCGTTTGCTGCGGCAGCATCAAGCCGGTCAGCAACAGGGCGAAGATGATCTTCTTGCCGGGAATTTCCATACGGCTGAGGCCGAACGCCGGCACGAGCGCCAGCAAGACCGCTAGAGCTGATCCCACCGTCGCATAGAGCAGGCTGTTGCCGAGCAGCGAGCCGAAGTTCATGCTCGCCCAGACCGAGAAATACGGCGCCAGCGTCGGCGACGTCGGCAGCGCGAACGGGCCGGCCAAAAACGCCTGGTTCGATTTGATCGAAGTCATTACGATCAGGATGATAGGTCCCAGCCAGACCGCGGCCAGCGCCAGCATAATCAGCGTCGCGCTGACTTTCGGGGCGACGCGTAAAGCCTGCGCAAAGGCGCCCGGGCGCGGCGCGGCGGCGTAATCAGACATCGAACGCGCCTCTCAGCAGCCGGCCCAGCACCAGCGCCGCCAACAGGATCGATATAACGAGAATGGCGACGCTGAGCGTCGCGCCATAACCGAACCGCGAATTCCAGAACGATTCGAGATAGACGAGGTAACCGAGCACGTTGGTCGTGCCGAAGGGCGCTCCCTTGGTCATGACGGCGACGAGATCGAAGGCCTTCAGCGATTCAAAGATGGTCAGCATCACGACGACGGCGGTCACCGGCCGCAATTGCGGCAGCGCGACCGACCACATCATCCTGAAATGGCCAGCGCCCTCGATGCGCGCGGCGTCCAGCGTTTCCTTGGGCACGTCGCCAAGCCCGGCGAAATAGAACACCATCGGCAGGCCGGTGAAAGCCCAGCCGGAGACAACGGCCAGCGTATAGAGCGCAATGTGATAGTCGCCGAACCATTCGTGCACGAGAAAGCCGAGGCCGACCGCGCGCAGCGCGTCGTCGAAGGCCCCGAAGACTGGATTGAGGATCAACAGGAACATCAGGCCGACCGCGACCAGCGACATGGTGACCGGAAAGAACACCACCGTGCGCAGGAACGCCGCCCCGTAAACCAGTTTGGCGCGCATGACATAGGCGATCAAGAAGCCGGCGGTCACCGGAAACAGCAGGGTGACGACAAGCCATTTGAAATTATTGACGAGCGACACGTAGAAATATTTGTCGTGAAACAGCGTCACGTAATTGGCTATGCCGATAAATTGCTTGGTCGGCGTCATGCCGTTCCAGTCGAAGAAACTCAGGTAGATCGTATAGACGATGGGATAGCCGACGAAGGTGCAGAAAACGAGGATCGGCAGGGCGACGCCAAACAACGCGACGAACGTATGCTCACGCGCAAAGGCGACGAACGCGGGGGCCTGTTCTTCCCTCAAAAGTTTGGGCATCGTCGTCTCTCGCGCCATCGAGCGCAGATCGGTAGGAGGCTGGGCGCCCCAGAAAGCGTGATCAAAAACGCCGGCCCGATCTGCGTCAAGCCAATCAGGACTAGCGGGCGCGCCAAGGAGGTGCGACGCGCCCGCTTCGGTTTGGCGCTGTGGGAGAAGCGCCTAGATCTTGCCGCGCACGCGGATCGCCTCGTTCTCGGTGAGGGCCATCGCCTCCTCGGGCGTCATAGCGTCGGCGAGGACGCCCTGAAGGCCATCAAGGAACTTGTCCGAGATGGCAGGCGGCGTCGCATGATCCACATGCATGAAGGTGAAGGAACCGGCATCCGCCATGGCTTTGCCGAGGCGCTGCTCCATGTCCGACAGGTGCGACAGGTCGGTCGAAGCGTTGGAGGCATAGGGCTTGTCGATTTCCAGCTTTTTCGCCGAGGCGTCCTTCGAGACCATCCAATTGACGAACTCGGCCGCCGCGTCCTTATTCTTGCTCGCCGCGTGGATCATGACCGTGTCTTCGTCATAGATTGACATGACCGGCTTTCTGTCGCCCATGGCTGGCATCGCAAACCAGTCCGTCGGCACCGTGCAACATTGCTTCTGGTCGCCGCGGAAGCTTCCCAGAATGAACGACCCCTTGTACCAGTGCAGCGCCTTACCCTGCGCCCAGGGAACCTGGGCCGGAGCAAAGTCAATCGAGTTGAAATTGGCCTCGAACATGCCGTCGTCGGCAAGCTTCTTCATCATGGCGGTAATATCGACGGCGCGCGGGTCGGTCCAAGCGATCTTGTTGTCGATCAGCCCTTCATAGGCGTCGAGCCCGTGCTTGTTGACCATCATCGCCGACCACATGAATTGCGCCGGCCATTTCTTTTGATTAGAGAGCATGAACGGCGCGATGCCCGCCGCCTTGGCCTTGGCGCAATTGGCCATCAGCTCGTCCCAGGTCTTGGGCACGGAAAGGCCCAGCTTGTCGTAAAGATCCTTGCGGTACCAGACGACGGAGGCGCCGATTTCGGTCGGAACGAAATATTGCTTGCCGCTGAAAGTCGCCAGCGTCACGCTGGCCGCGTTGAGCGACTTGTCCCAGCCGAATTTCTTGTAATAGTCGGAAAGGTCGGCGGAGAAGCCGCCCTTGATGATTTCCAATGCGCGGCCGCCTTCCCAGGAATAGAATATGTCGGGCGGATTGCTCGAGCTGAGTTCGATCGTCTGCTTGGTCTTGTACGTCTCGCCGTCAACACTGGCGCCGGTCACATGCACCCGGTCGCCATTTTTCTTGTTCCATTCGTCGATCAGCCAATTGGCGTAAATCTCCGAGGTTGGCCACGCCGCTCGATAGAAATAGCGAAGTTCGACCGGCGCTGCCTTGGCGACGCCAATTCCCGTGATGGACGTTGCAGCGACGGCGCCGATGCCGGCGGATGCCTGTATGAAACGGCGTCGTGACAGACTATTCGAGTCGATGGTCATTGTCTTTCCTCCTGGTTGCATTTCCTATCCGTGGAGAGTTTCTCTCCACAATTATTGTCTGCCTTTGGATCAGTCTGCGAATTTATTTGCGCAGCGGTAGTCAAGAAGCACAGTAATTACCTTCATTCCGCAAATGATCTTCATCTTTACTTCGTGCATCGGTGCGAGCACCGGCGTTAGCCCAAGCGAATGCGCATGCCGGAATGCGCGCCGGCTTCGCTGTCGCGGGCGAACCAGAAAGCTCCCGTTCTAGGTGGCGACGATGAGCGGAACGAGCAGCGGGCGGTAGAGCGCCGTGTCCGCCGACCAAAGCCGCGCCAACGGCGGCGGCATGGTCGCGGGCGCGAACCCGCCTAAGACCTGTGACCGTCGAACCTCGGAACGACACTTGGGCAACGGCCAGCACCGTGATCGCGCTGGCCTTGCTTGTACCCGTCGAGGGATAGGGGCGCACCGGCGTGCTCACGAATTGGCATTCTGTTACTTATTAAAGCATATTGATATATTGTATGGCTTACCTGTCAAGTGGCGGCGCGAAAAGGATCACGGCGCTCGCCACTCCATTGCTACGAGACGCGCATTGAGATGAGAGCCCTGGTCTGAAGCCGCACCAGATGGCGCGCAAGGGCCTCGGCTACGTCCCCGAAACGCGCGATATCTTCGCCACGCTGACGCTCCGGTAGAATCTGGCGCCTAGCGAGAAGTCGGACAGGACCGGTGGGCGCTGGACGATGCGGGACATGTTTCGCATGTTCCGTGTGCTTGAGGAGCGCGCGCAGACTCGGGCCGGCCTCTTGACTGGCCGAACGCCGCCAACGGCTGATATCGTTGGACGCAGGAAGAGCAGCGGGTCACGTATCATCGCGCAGGGCAAAAAGGGTGACGACCCACAGCAGCCTGATCTTGACTTCCGGAAACTTAGCGAGGAACTCGGGCAGAGTGACCAAGCCTACTATTTCGCATATCGCGGCTGCGGCGGCGAGGTTCCCGCGAACATCCGAGTCTGCGAGCGAAGCGACGCGCTACGGTGGGCCGAATCTGAGAACGGCGCGCCTTATCGGCGGGTGCTGTTAGGGAATTAGGCGGTAAAGCGCAAAGCGGCGGCCATACTCATAGGGTTCGAAGCCGGCCGCCGCCGCATACGCGCCCGCCATTCCGCGCACGCCAAGAGCCGCGGACATTCTTCGCCTCGCCAATCAGAAGCGATAGTCAACGCCGGTCGACAGAATCCAGGGCTCGAAATTGGTCTTCAGCGTCGTGGCGAGCGGGGCCTGGATGGGCAGGCCGATCACCGCGAGATTGACGCCGGTGGCGTGCGCATCGCCATTGGCGAACACTTTCTTGACGTCGAACGACCAGCCCCAATGCGGGTCGAACATCACGTCCATGCCGGCTTGCAGGACCAGTCCGACCGTCGGGTCGACGGTGACGCCGGTGTCGAAGGCGCTCTTTTGCGAGAACGAAAACACCGGCGCGACGCCGGCGCCGATATAGGGCTGGAACCGGCCGAACTCCGTGAAATGATAGAGTATCGTCACCGGAATGAAGCTTGGCATGATGGAGGCAAGCTCAGTTCCCGATGGCACGGGAATGACGCCCCCCGCAAGAAAGCTACCCTTGGTCGTCACCTTCGCCCACATCGGAATGCCGGCCGAGACGTCGACCGAAATATTGGGCATCACGAAATAGCCGGCCTCGAGTCCGAGGGTCGCGACATTGCCGATATTCGCTCCGACGCCGGGAACCTGAACTTGCGGCAAGCCGGCGACGGGCGCCGGTTGCGCGTAGAGTTTCGAGGTGCTCGTGTTGATCCCATAGGTGAGCCCGAGCTTGACGAAAAACCCTAAGGGCGCTGCGACAGGCGGAGGGGGCGCCGGCGGCGGCTGGTTGCTCGGCAGGTCGGCCGCGACGGCGGCCGAGGAGGCCGCGAGCATCGCGCAGGCCGCGGACAGGGCGCAAAATGCCGCGCCGATCTTTTCAAGCGCACGGGCCATGCAGGCTCTCCCCCCAACAAAATCCAATGTTCGACGGACGGATCCAACCGAAGTCGCAACGACCGTTTGTTGAGGGCAAATTGCCCGAGAAGGGCCGGGCTTACAAGCCTTGGCGATCGATCGGCGCGGCCGTTATCGCCCGCAACGCCGGAGCCGCGCAAGCAAAGGCCAAGAAGAAGCCGGGGCGGCGTCCGCCCCGCAGCGTCGAAAGCCAGATCAATCTCGCCGCGACAAGAGCAACCGAACTCGGCCATAGAATTGGTTTTCACCCCGGTGTGACAAAACCGCAACGTCTATCTCAGTTTCTACGCTTCCAACGCGTCCATTAAGCCTCCGGCTTCTTCGGCCGATTTCTCTTGCGCGTCTGGACTGTCAGGCGCGGTCCCTCGACAAGCCGCACGATCGCGCCCCAGAGCGTGCGCACGTCCTGCTGGGTCAGGCCGATGCGGTGGAAAATGTTGCGCAGGTTGCGCTGCATCACCGGCTTCTTGCCGACGGGGCGGAAGAAGCCGCGCTCGTCGAGCTTGGCCTCCAGGAAATCGAAAAACGCCAGCGTCATTTCGCGCGTCGCCGGCAGCGAGCGCTCGGGCGGTTTCAGCGGCGGCGCGCCGCCATGGGCGGCCTTGAACCATTCATAGCCGCACAGCAGCACGGCCTGCGCCAGATTGAGCGAGGCATAGGCGGGATTGACGGGAAAGGTGAGGATCGCGTCGGCGAGCGAGACTTCGCGATTGTCGAGCCCGGTGCGCTCGGGACCGAACAGGATGCCGCGCTTCTCGCCCGCCGCGAAGGCCGCCGCCGTCTCGGCCATCGCTTCGGTCGGCGCCAAAACGCGCTTGAGCTGGCCGCGCTCGCGCGCGGTCGTCGCATAGAGGTAATGCAGGTCGGCGACGGCCTCCTCGACGCTGGCGAACACCCGCGCCGATTCGAGTAGCGCCACGGCGCCGGCGGCGGCCGCATAGGCGGTTTTTCGCCATACGCCCTCGCGTGGCCAGCCGCCGCGCGGATTGACCAGGCGGAGGTCTTCGAGGCCGAAATTGGCCATCGCCCGCGCGCACATGCCGATATTGACGGCAAGCTGCGGGCGCACCAGCACGATGACCGGGCCGCCGGAAATGGCGGGTTTGGTGCGATCCGTTCCCGCGCCGACCATGGGTTTCCTACTGGGGGTGGCTGTTGGAAGCGCCGGACAATAGCGCCGATTCGAGGGGGCGATTCAATTATCCGGCGTCGCGCCGCCCCTCATCCCTAGGCGAATGCGAAGCATTCGTCCGCGGCCGGCTCCGCCGGCTGCCTTCTCCCGCTTCGCGAGAGAAGGGAGCGCTGGCCTTCGAAGCAGCGAAGCGGCGCGCGATCTCGCGGGCGATCGTCTGGCTGGAATCGATGGGTTCGTAGGTAAAGCGCTCGAGGCGGCCGGCGAAGCGGCGCACGACGCCGAGCTTTTCCAGCGCGTCGACATAGCCTGCGATCTTGCCCCCTGCCCCGCCCGACGGCGCGAAGACATGGACCGGCGCGCCGGTGGCCGTCGCCTCGCCCACCATATTGACGCTGTCGCCGGTTGCGAGGATCGCGTCGGCATGGGCGAGCATTTGCGCATAGGGATTGGCGCCCGCGCCGTCCCATAGGAAAGCTGGCGCGCGACCAACGCCCTGCCGCACCGCCTCGACAAGCGCGGGCGGGGTGCGCCGCGAAGGCGTCGCCATCACGCTATAGCCCTGGCCGGCGATCGCCGCCGCGGCCGCCGCGAGTCTTGCCACATCCGCCGGGGCGAAATCATGCGCGCCGCTGGGGCCACCGAGCAGGATCGCGGCACGCGGGGCCGGCAACGCGGCAAGACGCGGATCGGGATCGGCGCGCGCGGCGGCCAGGCGCGCGGCCGAGAACGGATGGGGCGAGGTGAGGGTCGAGATCACATTCTGCCCGGCGAGGCTGTCATGCTCTGGCTTCCAGATCAGATCGAGGCCGGCGCGAAAATAACGGGGATCCTGCAGGAAGACGGCGAACAGGCCGCCGCCGGCCGCCCGCTTGAGGGCGCGGATATAGGGGACGCTTATGCGTCCGCAGGCGATCGCAATATGGGGAAACGGCGGCGCCAGGATGGAGCCTCCCCTGCCCGGCCAATCCTTGGGATCGAGCGGGCCATAGGGGGCAAGATTGGCGAAGAACGGGCGCGGCTTCACCGGGCGCACGGCGTAAGGCGCGCCGAGCGCCTCGGCGACGCCGAGCAGATTGGCCTCATGGCCCGCCATGCCGGTGCTCAGGAGAAGGACGCGAACCCCCTCGGGCAGCAGCGCATCATTTGGCAAGGGGCAAATCCGGGGTCCCGGGTGTCGGGGGAGGAAGACTCATGGCCGTACAAGCCCGAGTTCACGACATCGGAGACGATTAAGTCTTGTGCGCTTCATCTCCCTTGAGCCTGCCAAGGGAGGCAAACTTGTTCATTGTTTGCTTGGCGGAGCGGAGCGCGAGAGGCATTCGAAGTCAAGGACGCGCAATTGCGCGCCGCCTCCGGCGGCGACCGCTTCGCGGTCGTCCTTGAGTCCGAATGCCTCTCGCGCATAATCGCCTCCAAGCAATCAATGAATGCTTGGCGCTGTAGCAAGCGCCTAGCTGACGTGTCTTGACCTGCACCGGATGGGCCTTCGGCTCGCGGCCGTATTCCTACCGCGCGCTAAAGCCCCATCTGCCCCGGTAGCCAATAAGCAAAACTGTTGGCGAGATCGGCCGTTCGGTGGCGCTCCGTGCCCACCTCATAGACCGAGCCGCCGGTATAGGCGAGCAAAGTGGCGAGCATGGGATAGACGGCGATCGGCTTGCCGTTGGGCGCCAGGATCACGCCCGCCCCTTCGATGCTGTCGCGCGCCGCGCTGCCGCCGAACGGCGCGGTGCCGCCGCCCCCGGACTTGCCCAGAATGAGAAGGTCGATGCGCACGACCAGGGTCGGCGCGCCGGCGGCGCCGGGCGCCAGACGCTTTGCGAAAGCGGCCTGCAGCAGGGCGGGCAGATCCTGCGCCAGCCAGGCCGCCTCGGGCGCGAGGCCGTTTTCGGCCAGCGGCGAGACATCGACGCGGATCGCCCTGAATTTGATCTGCGCCGCCGCGGCGGGGGAAAGCGGCTGCAACGTCTCGGAAGCGGCGGCCGGCAGCGGCGCCGCGGCGAGGGCGCCAAGAGCCAAGCAAACGCCGAGCGCCATGACAGCCTCCCGGCGCAGCCTCATCGATTTGCCCATCCTTGGAACTCCTCGAGCCGGCGTCGGCGCGCGACGCCGCTCATGAAGCGGGTCTAGACATAGGCGACTTTCAATATCTCGTAGCTCTTGCCGCCGCCCGGCGTGTTCACTTCGACGCTGTCGCCGACCTTCTTGCCGATCAGCGCGCGCGCCGTCGGCGAGGTGATCGAGACGCGGCCCGACTTCACGTCGGCTTCGCTCTCGCCGACGATCTGGAACACCTTCTCAGCCTCCGTGTCCTCATCGATCAGCGTCACCGTCGCGCCGAACTTGATGGTGGCGCCCGACAATTTCGAAACGTCGATCACTTCGGCGCGTTGCAGCTTGTCCTCCAGCTCGACGATGCGGCCCTCGTTATGCGATTGGGCTTCCTTAGCGGAATGGTATTCCGCGTTCTCCGAGAGATCGCCGTGCGAGCGCGCCTCGGCGATCGCCTGGATGATGCGCGGACGCTCCACCTGCTGGAGCCGCATGAATTCGGCCTCGAGGGCCGCATGCCCGGAGATCGTGATCGGAAACTTGTCCATAGCGAATCCTTACCCAGTCCTGTCTCGCCTGTATCGAGATTTCACATTTGCGCGGCGCCAAATCGGGCGCTCAGGGCGTTAAGCGAAATAATCCTGCAGCGCCCGCACTTCAAGGTCGCCGCCGATATAGGCCTTGACGCCCCGAGCCGCGGCGATGGCCCCCGCTAGAGTGGTGTAATAGGGCGTTTTATGCAAGAGGGCGGCGCGGCGCAGCGGCTTGGAATCGGCGAGCGCCTGCGCCCCCTCGGTCGTGTTGAAAACGAGCTGGATGGAGCCGTTCTTGATGGCGTCGACGATATGGGGGCGCCCTTCCGAGACCTTGTTGACCTTCACCGCCGGCACGCCATGGGCCTGCAGGAAGCGCGTCGTGCCGCCCGTCGCGCGGATCTGGAAGCCGAGCGCATGAAGCTCGGCCACCGTCGCCAGGATGCGCGGCTTGTCGACGTCGCGCACCGAGACGAATAGAGCGCCCGAGCGCGGCACATTGGCGCCGGCGCCGAGCTGGCTCTTGGCGAAGGCGATGTCGAAGGACCGGTCGAGGCCCATCACTTCCCCCGTCGAGCGCATTTCGGGACCGAGCACCGTGTCGACGCCGGGAAAGCGCGCGAACGGAAACACCGCTTCCTTGACCCCGACATGCTCGATTTCGTCGAGCTTGAACTCGAACGAGGCGAGCCTCTCGCCGGTCATCACCCTGGCGGCGATCTTGGCGATCGGGCGGCCGATCACCTTGGCGACGAAGGGCACGGTGCGCGAGGCCCGCGGATTGACTTCCAGCACGTAGATCTCGCCGTCCTTCAGGGCGAATTGCACGTTCATCAGGCCGCCGACTTCGAGCGCCAGCGCCATCTTGCGCGTCTGCGCCTCCAAGGCGGCGATCATTTCGGGGCTCAGCGAGCGCGGCGGCAGTGAACAGGCGCTGTCGCCCGAATGGATGCCCGCCTCCTCGATATGCTCCATGATCCCCGCGATGATGACGTCCTTGCCGTCGCATAAAGCGTCGACGTCGATCTCGATGGCGTCCGAGAGATAGCGGTCGAACAGCAGCGGATTGGCGCCCAGCACCGTATTGATCTGGCCGGTCTTGTCGTTGGGATAGCGCGCCTTGACGTCGGAAGGCACGAGGCCCGGCAGGGTGTCCAAGAGGTAATCGTCGAGCGAAGTCTGGTCGCGAAGGATCGCCATCGCCCGGCCGCCCAGCACATAGGACGGGCGCACGACGAGCGGCAGTCCGAGATTGGCGGCGACGAGGCGCGATTGCTCGACCGAATAGGCGATGCCGTTCTTGGGCTGTTTGAGCCCCAATTTATCGAGCAGGCGCTTGAAGCGGTCGCGGTCCTCGGCAAGGTCGATGGAATCGACCGAAGTGCCGAGGATCGGCGCGCCGGAAAGCTCGATCGCCCGCGCCAGCTTCAGCGGCGTCTGGCCGCCGAACTGCACGATGACGCCCTTCAGCGTTCCCTGTTCGCGCTCCTTGTCGAGAATGGCCAGCACGTCCTCGGCGGTCAGCGGCTCGAAATAGAGGCGATCGGACGTGTCGTAATCGGTCGACACCGTCTCGGGATTGCAATTGATCATGATCGTCTCGAAGCCCGCCTCGCTCAGCGCGAAACAGGCATGGCAGCAGCAATAGTCGAATTCGATGCCCTGCCCGATGCGGTTGGGCCCGCCGCCGAGGATGACGATCTTGTCTCGCTGCGTCGGGCGCGCCTCGCAGACCGCCATCCCGTCGAACGGCGCCTCATAGGTCGAATACATATAGGGGGTGGGCGAGGCGAATTCGGCCGCGCAAGTGTCGATGCGCTTGTAGACCGGCGCGACGCCGAGCGCGCGGCGCGCCTGCGCGACATCGGCCTCGGCGACGCCGGTCAGCGTCGCCAGCCGCAGGTCGGAAAAGCCGGCCGCCTTGAGGGCGCGCAGATTGGCGGCGTCCTCGGGCAGGCCGAGCCGGCGCACCTTCTTCTCCAGCGCGACGATCTCGGCAAGGCGCGCCAGGAACCACGGGTCGATCTTGCAGACCTCGTGGATTTCCTCGACGCTCATGCCCGAGCGCATGGCTTGGGCGACATTGAGCAGGCGGTCGGGCGTCGGCTTGCCGATGGCGGCGCGCAGCGCATTGTGGTCGTCGCCCTTGCCGAGACCCTCGATCTCGATTTCGTCGAGGCCGGTGAGGCCGGTCTCCAGCGAGCGCAGGGCTTTTTGCAGGGATTCGGCGAAGGTGCGCCCGATCGCCATGGCTTCGCCGACCGATTTCATCGCGGTCGTCAGAACCGGATCGGCGCCGGGGAATTTCTCGAAGGCGAAGCGCGGCACTTTGGTGACAATGTAATCGATCGTCGGCTCGAACGAGGCCGGCGTCGCGCCACCGGTGATGTCGTTGGCGATCTCGTCGAGGAGATAGCCGACCGCCAGTTTCGCCGCGACTTTGGCGATGGGAAATCCCGTCGCCTTGGAGGCGAGCGCCGAAGAGCGCGAAACGCGCGGGTTCATCTCGATGACGATCATGCGCCCGTCGGCCGGATTGACCGCGAACTGCACGTTGGAGCCGCCGGTCTCGACGCCGATCTCGCGCAGCACCGCCAGCGAGGCGTCGCGCATGATCTGATATTCCTTGTCGGTCAGCGTCAGAGCGGGCGCGACCGTGATCGAATCGCCGGTATGCACGCCCATCGGATCGATGTTCTCGATGGAGCAGACGATGATGCAATTGTCCGCCTTGTCGCGGACGACCTCCATCTCGAATTCCTTCCAGCCGAGCACGCTTTCCTCGATCAGCACCTCGTTGGTCGGCGAAGCGTCGATCCCGCGCTCGACGATCTCGATGAATTCGCCCTTGTTATAGGCGATGCCGCCGCCCGTGCCGCCCATCGTGAAGGAGGGGCGGATGATGGCGGGCAGGCCGATGTCGTCGAGCGCGACGAGGGCCTGCGCCAGGGTTTTCACGTGGTGCGAGCGCGGCGTCTCGAGGCCGATGCGGGTCATCGCCTCGCGGAACAATTCGCGGTCCTCCGCCTTGTCGATGGAGGCCGCCGTGGCGCCGATCATCTCGACGTCATATTCGGCGAGCACGCCCATCTTGCGCAGCGACAGGGCGCAGTTGAGCGCCGTCTGGCCGCCCATGGTGGGCAGCAGCGCAAAGCCGCCGGGGACCGCATAGCGTTCCTTGGCGATGATCTTGGCGACGATTTCGGGGGTGATCGGCTCGATATAGGTGCGGTCCGCCATATCGGGGTCGGTCATGATGGTGGCGGGATTGGAATTGATGAGGACGATGCGATAACCCTCGGCGCGCAAGGTTTTGCAGGCCTGCGTTCCCGAATAATCGAATTCGCAGGCCTGCCCGATGATGATCGGGCCGGCGCCGATGATGAGGATGGTCGAGATGTCTGTCCGCTTCGGCATGGTTTCCCGCGCTTGCCGCCGGGGCGGGCAAGCCATTGTGGCTGGTTGTTCGCATACAGAAAAAGGCCGCTTCGCAGACGCCGGCGCCGCGAACCGTCCTATCGGAAGCCATCGGCGACCGGAAAGCGGCCCTCTCCTATCCGAGAATCAGCAAGGGGGGAAGGGGCGCCGCCATTCGGCATGGCAGGCTATTGCCAGAGTGGCTTAGACGGAAAACAACGTCTCGGCGCTGCCGAGCCGGGTGGTTTCGGTCCATAAGGATCTCCAGCCGGCTCGGGCGTATCTTAAATGCGTTCGCCTGCGTATAGATCGACATGCATACCCAAACCGACTTCCAAACAGACCTCGACTCGACCGGCCTCTTCGAGGCGCGCTACGTCGCGTTTCTCGAAACCATCACGCATCTCCGCCCGCGCTTGCACCGCTATTGCGCGCGCATGACCGGCTCGGTGCTCGACGGCGAAGATGTGATGCAGGAGGCGGTGTTCGAAGCCTATCGCAAATTGGACCAGTTCGACGACAGCCGGCCTCTCAGCCCGTGGCTGTTCCAAATCGCCCACAATCGCTGCATCGATTTCCTGCGCCGGCGCCAGGTGCGGGAGAAGGCCGAAGCCGAAGCCGTGGGGCCCCAAACGGTTCTGCCGGTCGATCCTGCCGGCCGGGCCTTGGACAGGGCCGTCGAGCGCTTGGTGATCCATCTTCCGCCCAAGGAGCGAGCCTGCGTGTTGCTGAAGGACGTATTCGACTATTCGCTCGAAGAAATCGCCGATCTCGTCGATTCCACGGTCGGCGGCGTCAAGGCCGCTCTCAATCGCGGCCGCGCCAAACTGGCCACCCTGCCCGGAGCGCCCGTAGGGCGGCCCGCGGCGAGCCCTTCGGCGGTGGAGTTGCTCCGCCTCTACGTCGACCGATTCAACCGACGCGACTGGGACGGCGTGCGCGAACTCGCCAGCGCCGACGCGCGCTTGCGCGTCGCCGACTGCTTCGCCGGACGCCTGGCCGACTCCCCCTATTTCGTCGAATATGAGCGTCCCATCATCCCTTGGCGCATGGCGCTCGGCAAAGTGGATGGTGAAACGGCCATCATCATTTTGCGTGACGACGCCGACGGGTTGACGCCGTTCTCTGTGATCCGCGCCAACGTGGTCGGCGACCGCATCGTGCGCATCGCCGATTACATAAAGTGTCCCTGGCTCCTCGCGGCGGCTGCCTCCGTCACTATCGCGGGCGCATAGGTGCGCCTGCGCCGCGAAGGCGCCGTCGCTATGGGTGTCCGGCGGCCGCGTATCTCGCAGCGCTCGGGGTGCGTAATGGGAGCGCAACCATCGTCGAAGCCTGTTTCGACGACAGAGGAGATGACGCTGACATGACCCTGATAACCCACTCGGGCAGTTGCCACTGCGGCGCGGTCCGCTTCGAAGCCGAGGTCGACATCGCCGAGGGAACGTTGAAATGCAACTGCTCCAGCTGCACCAAGGCTCGTTCCTGGCTGGTGTTCGCCAGGGCCGATCGCTTTCGTCTCATTGCGGGCGCTGAATCCCAGGCAGACTATCAGTGGACGCCGCCGGGGCGCGCCGGCCCGACAATTCAATTTCACTTTTGCAAGGTTTGTGGCGTTCGCACACCTGCGCGCGGCGTGCTCGAAGCGATGGGCGGCGCCTTTTACGCGGTCCAGGTTCCGTTGCTCGACGATGTCGACGCCGACGAACTGGCGTCAGCGCCAGTCCGATACGTCGATGGCCGCCAGGATCATTTTGACCGACCGCCGGCGGATATCCGCCTCCTCTAAAGCCGACGCGCAACATGCAAGGCGCGAGGGCCTCAATGCCCCCGCCCGCTCGCGTAAATCTGATACAGCGTGACAACGAGCTCCACCACGATGAGGACGACGATCGTCGCCTCCAGCCTTGTCGCGCGGTCGGCGTCGATGATGTCGGTCAGCGCATGGGCGGTTTCGACAATGACGTCGAGCTTGCGCTTCAGGGCGCCGGCTCGCTCTTTCAGCTCATATTCGTCCTCGAGGCGCGCATAGAGGCGCTCGAGATCGGGCCGGTCCCACAGCACGTCGGGCTTTTCCTCGACCGCGACGCGGCCCGAAACGCGGTGCTGGGCGAGCAAAGCCTGGCCGATGAGGCGCAGCATGGCGCGGCGGCGGAACGGCGGGCGACCGGTCCTGGCGAGCGTGGCGGCGAAGGGCTCGATCACGTCGAACACCGCATTCACCTCGCGCTCGTCGCGCCCGAGCGCCACGGTCTTGGCCAAGGCGTCGGCGACGACGAGGAAGCGCTGCGGCGACAGGTTCTTCATCTGGATCGGCCCGCCGGGCGGCGCGAGATCGTCGAATTCTGGAGCGATTTCAAGGATCGCCGTCTCGTCGTCGACCCGCGCCCGGGCGCCGGTGGTGCGCTGCTTGAGCTTGGCGAGCGTATCCTCCTCCTCGAGCGGCGACAGGCCGACCAGCACCGCGACGCCGAAGCGGAACAGCGCGACCATGCCGGAGGTCCCGACCCGAAACGCCAGCGGCAAGGCCGAAATCATATCGGGCCGCTCGAGGCCGGCCGTCTCGATGCGCTCGCCGATGATAAGGGCGCGGGCGGTGAGGCGGACGGGGGGATCAGCTTGCGGATGCGAGGAGTCGGTCATGACGGCAAATTACGCTGGCCGCTTGTCACGCGCCAGCGGGGCCAATCCCTTCGCCCCGCGAAGCGGGGAGAAGGTGGCGCGCAGCGCCGGATGAGAAGGTGGCGCGCAGCGCCGGATGAGGGGCGGCGCGGACGTGGAGCGTCATGGCTCCCTTCCCTGATCACCGCGCCGAAGATATCCGCGTTGCGCCGGTTCTTAACGCGGAATTGGAATTCGGCGACATACAGCGGCGCAAACCCCTTCTTTTGGCCTATTTCTGGGTTTAGCGAGACGAAAGGAATTGTCGATCGTCGGCTGCTTCGAATGAAACGAAGGACATATCTGCAGCTTGTGGTTGCCCTTTTGGGGATGGGCAGTCCTGTCTCTCGCGCCGAGGACAAGGCGCCCTATTCAACGACGCTTTCGGAAGGAAGGGCTTCTTCGATGTCGGACGAGCCAGCGACCCCCGATCTCTTCGACCGACGGGAGCGGGTTTGGCATGAGGGCCAATTCGATCTGGCGCCGAGCTGCGTTGCTGAAGACTACATCCGACATGACGAAGCAGGCGATCGGACGGTGACTCGGGAAGCCTATGTCGCGGAGATCGCCAAGATTCGGGAGGAGCGGCCGACGATACGCGCCGTTGTGTACGATCACTCGTTCAAAGGCGACCGCGCCTGGTTTCGCTTTTCGTTCAAGTGGCCGGATCCAGAGACCGGCGAGCCTCGCAGTCGGGCCGGCATGCAGTCCTATCGAATAGAGTCGGGCAAGCTCGCGGAAACTTGGCTATCGTTGCAGCCGTTGGGCTCGGCATGGACGGATGCCGCTGCGCAGGAACACTGGACAAGCCCGCCCCCAACGAAATGATTCTGGCTCGCGCAACTTAGGCCACCCGTATCCCCGATTCAGGACGCCGCTCAGCCGGCCTGCCCGCAACAGCCCCCTACCCCTCGCTGAACCGATACCCGATCCCCGCCTCCGTGCGAATGATCGTCGGCGTCGCGGGGTCGTCCTCGATCTTGGCGCGCAATTGCCCGATGAACACGCGCAGATATTGCGTGTCGTCCTTATGCGCGGGGCCCCATACCGAGGTGAGGATCTGGCCGTGGGTGACCACCCTGCCGGCGTGGCGGGCGAGCACGCAGAGGAGGTCGTATTCCTTCGGCGTCAGTTTCAGCGCCGCGCCGTTCTTCGTCACGCGGCGCTTGTCCATGTCGATGGCGAGCCCATCGACTTCGACATGCATCGGCTCGGCGGCGCCGGCCCCGCGATGGCGCAAGGCGGTGCGCAGGCGCGCCAAGAGCTCGCCGATCGCGAAGGGCTTTTCGACATAATCGTCGGCGCCAAGATCGAGCGCGGCGATCTTCTCGGCCTCGCGGTCCCGCGCTGACAGCACGAGGATCGGCGCGGAATAGAATTTGCGCGCCTGCGCCAGGACCTCCTTGCCGTCCATATCGGGCAGGCCGAGATCGAGCACGACGATATCGGGCGCCGAATTGGCGATGAGGCGCAAGGCCTCGCGTCCGGCGACGGCATGCAGCACCTCATAGCCGGCCGCCTCCAATGCGGGGCGCAGGAAGCGCAGGATCTGCGGTTCGTCGTCGACGACGAGGACGCGACGGCCGTTCATGCCGGCCCCGCGGTGGCGGCCGGCGGCGCGACGCCGGGCAATTGGATGACGATGCGCGTGCCGCGACGGCGCGCCGCCGGGCTTTCCGCATGGATCGTGCCGCCCATCGCCTCGACGAGCCCGCGTCCGATCGACAGGCCAAGGCCGGTGCCGGCCTTGCGCCCGTCCGAGCGGCCGCCCTGGTAGAATTTCTCGAATATGCGTTCGAGATCGGCGGGCTTCACGCCCGGCCCTTCGTCGGTGACCGAAATCTGCACGTCGGCGCCGAGGCGGCGCGCATGGATGAGCGCCCCCGCGCCGCCGCCGTATTTTTGCGCATTGTCGAGCAGGTTGAACAGAACCTGCTCCAGGAGATTGGCGTCGCCGCGGATCAGCGGCAGGTCGCGCGCCAGACTCGTGGTGATCGCGAGGTCTGGAAACGCCTTGCGCGCGCGCTCCACGCTGGCGCGCACGACTTCGGCGACGTCGACATAATCGCGCCGCGGCCGCAGCGCGCCGGCCTCGATGCGCGACATGTCGAGGAGATTGGCGACAAAGCGGGTGAGCCGCGCCGCCTCCTCCTCGATCGAGGCGAGCAGGTCCTGGCGCTGCGCCGGCGCCATCGTCTCGCCGAACTGGCGCAAGGTGGTGACGGCGCCGGTGATGGAGGCGAGCGGCGTGCGAAGATCATGCGACAGCGAGGCGAGCAAAGTGGTGCGCAGCTTCTCGTTCTCCTCGAGCGCCGCCGTCTTGACGGAATCCTTGACGAGCAGCGAGCGGTCGATCGCGATGGCGGTCTGTTCGAGAATGAGGTTGAGCGCGCGCTCGCGCTCGGGCGAGATCGTCGCGTCCGGGTCGACCGGCTCGATGCCGCAAACGCCCCCTACCCCGCGCGTGGTGACGAGCGGGCGGAACTGGAAACGCACATTGGGCAAAGTGCCGGTTCGCCAGCCGGCGGGCTCGGCCTTGTCGAAGGCCCAGCGCGCCGCGCTCGTCTCGCCGGGATCGAGCTGATCGATCGGCGGCCAGGCGGCGGAAAGGTTGAGTTCGCCATCCTCCGGCAGCAGCATCACGACGCAGCGCGCCCCCAGCGTCCGATGCATGTAGATGGTCGCCGCCAGCAGGATTTCGTCGATGGCGGCGGCGCCCGACAGTTTGCGCGACAATTCATAGATCGATTGCGTGGTGCGCGCATTGTCGCGAACGCTTTGCGCCTGGTCGCGCGCGCGGCCGGCGAGCAGGCCGGTGAAGACCGCCACCACGAGGAAGATCAGCAGCGCGAAGAATTCCTGGGGCTCAGCGATCGAAAAAGCGTAGCGGGGCTCGATGAAGAAGAAGTCATAGGCGAAGAACGACAGGACCGCCGCTGCGACCGCCGAACGCAGGCCGAACTGCACCGCGCAGAACAGAACCGCCGTAAGGAAGATCATCGAGAGATTCGGCAGGTGCAGCCAGATGTCGAGGCCAAAGCCGAGCGCGACGGCGACCGCGACGGAGGCGATCGCCGCGAGCGCGCCGACCGGCAGGCCGGTGAGCCGAGGCAAGCGCCATCGCCGGGCGGCCGGCGCGTCCCTGGCGGGATCGCCGATGACCACATGCACGCCGATATTTTTTGAGCGGCGCACGATCGCGCTGGAGAGCGAGCGCCCCATCAGCGTCGCCCACAGGCTGGCGCGGGAGCGTCCGATCACGATCTGCGTGATGTTCTCGCGTTGCGCGAACTGCAGCACCTCGGCGGGCAGGTCCTGCCCGACGAGCCGCTCGGTCTCGCCGCCGAGGCGCTCGGCAAGACGCAGCGCATCCTCGACGCGCTTGGCCTTGGTAAGATCGGTCTCCTCGCGTCCGGCCGGCTGCACCGTCACCGCGACCCAACTCGCATTGAGGCCGGTGGCGAGCCGGCTCGCCGTGCGCACCACCGCCTCGGAGAGCGCATCGGGCCCGACGCAGACGAGCAAGCGTTCCGAGGTCTCCCACGGGCCCTCGATCGCATGCTGCCTGAGATAATCGACCATCTGGTCGTCGACGCGCGCCGCGGTGCGCCGCAAGGCGAGTTCGCGTAAGGCGGTGAGATTGCCGACGGTGAAGAAATTCTGTTGGGCGAGCCGCGCCGTCTCGGGCAGATAGACCTTGCCCTCCTGCAGGCGGCGGATCAGTTCGTCCGAGGGCAGGTCGACGAGCACGATGTCGGCGGCGTCGCGCAAGACCGTGTCGGGCACCGTCTCGCGCACGATTATTCCGGTGATGCGCGAGACGACGTCGGCAAGGCTCTCGATATGCTGGATGTTGAGGGCGGTCCACACGTCGATATGCGCGTCGAGCAATTCCTCGACGTCCTGCCAGCGTTTGGGATGGCGGCTGTCGGGCGCATTGGAATGGGCGAGTTCGTCGACGATGATGAGTTTTGGCTTGCGCGCGAGCGCGGCGTCGATATCGAATTCCTCGATCGTCTGGCCGCGATAGCTCACCGCGCGGCGCGGTAGGACCTCGAGCCCCTCGAGCAGCGCGGCCGTCTCGCTTCGCCCATGCGTCTCGACGAGGCCGACCACGACATCGACGCCGTTCTGCTTCAGCGCGCGGGCGCGCTGAAGCATCGCATAGGTCTTGCCAACGCCGGGCGCGGCGCCGAGGAACACCCAGAGCCGGCCGCGCGTCTCCTTGTCCAATTGCGCCAGCAGCGCATCGGGGTCGGGCCGCCGATCCTGGTCTCGATTCTGCCCCACGCCTCACCGTCCGGTCATCGTGCGACGATGGGCGATTCAATTCAAACCGTCACGCCCGGATGCGTTTCCCCAAGGCGTGGAATGGCCGGGACATGCCCGGCCATGACGGCGTTGGGTCAAGAATGAGACCGCCCTGTCGCGGGGCATGATAGCGCCCCTTTGCCGCGACGTCCCGTGGTTTCAAGACGCCGGCAGCGCGTCCAGCGCCATATTGAGGCGCAGCACGTTGACGCGGGGCTCGCCGATCAGGCCAAGCGCCCGGCCCTCGATATGATCCTCGACCAAAGCGCGCAGTTTATCCTCGGGCAGATTGCGCGCCTTGGCGACGGCGGCGATCTGGGCGAGCGCGTTTTCGGGCGAAATATGCGGGTCGAGGCCGGAGGCCGAAGTCGTGACGGCGTCGGCGGGGATTGGCCCCGTCCAGCCGGCCGCCTGCTTGGCCGCGACATCGGCTTTGACGCGGTCGAGGAGCTTTTGCGAGGTCGGCCCGAGATTCGAGCCGGTCGAATTGGCCGCGTTATAGGGTGCGTCGATCGTCTTGGAGGAATCGTCGGGATGAGCCGGATCCTGCGTCTGGGTCGCCGAAGGGCGCGGATGAAAATACTTGTCCGTCGCAAAATTCTGGCCGATCAGCGCCGAGCCGACCGGCGGCCCGCCGATCGGCAGCAGGTTGCCATTGGCCTGATGCGGCATGACGGCCTGGGCGATGCCGGTGATCGCCAGGGGATAGACGAGGCCCGTCAGCACGGTGAACAGGACCAGCAGGACGATGGCGGGACGGATTTGGCTCAACATGACTTTTTTCCTCAAGCCAGATGCAGGGCGGAGATCAGGATATCGATGATCTTGATGCCGATGAACGGCGCGATGATGCCCCCAAGGCCATAAATGACGAGGTTGCGGCGAAGCAGCGCCGCCGCGCCGACCGGGCGATAGGCGACGCCCTTGAGGGCGAGCGGGATCAGCGCGATGATGATGAGCGCGTTGAAGATCACCGCCGACAGGATCGCCGACTTGTCCGAGCTCAGCGCCATGATGTTGAGGGCGCCAAGCTCCTTATAGGTTCCCCCGACGAACAGCGCGGGGATGATCGCGAAATATTTGGCGACGTCATTGGCGATCGAAAACGTGGTGAGCGAGCCGCGCGTCATCAAGAGCTGCTTGCCGATGCCGACGATCTCGATCAACTTGGTCGGATCGGAATCAAGATCGACCATATTGCCCGCTTCCCGCGCCGCCTGCGTGCCGGTCTGCATGGCGACGCCGACATCGGCCTGCGCCAGCGCCGGCGCGTCATTGGTGCCGTCGCCGCACATCGCGATGAGGCGCCCGCCCTGCTGTTCGCGGCGGATATAGGCGAGCTTGTCCTCGGGCGTCGCCTGCGCCAGAAAATCGTCGACGCCGGCCTCCGAGGCGATCGCCGCGGCGGTCAAGGGATTGTCGCCGGTCACCATCACCGTCTTGATGCCCATCGCGCGCAATTCGGCGAAACGCGAGCGGATGTCGGGTTTGACGATGTCCTTGAGATGGACGATGCCGAGCAGGCGCTTGTTGTCGGACACCGCCAAAGGCGTGCCGCCCGAGCGCGCGATGCGGTCGAACGCCTGGTTGAACTCGACGGGCGAATTGTCGCGATTCATGCCGGACTGCGCGAGGATCGCGTCGACCGCGCCCTTGCGCAAGGTGCGGCCCGGCAGGTCGATGCCGGAAATTCGCGTCTGCGCGCTGAAGGCGACGATCGTCGCGCGCTCGGACGTCGCCGGCGCCTCGACGCCGTAGCGGCTCTTGGCGAGCGCGACGATCGAGCGGCCTTCCGGCGTCTCGTCGGCGAGGCTGGCGAGCAGCACCGCCTCGGCCAAAGCGCGTTCCGACACGCCGGCGACCGCGACGAATTCGTCGGCCATGCGATTGCCGAAGGTGATCGTGCCGGTCTTGTCGAGCAGCAAAGTGTCGACGTCTCCCGCCGCCTCGACCGCGCGCCCCGATGTGGCGATCACATTGAAGCGAATGAGCCGGTCCATGCCGGCGATGCCGATCGCCGACAGGAGGCCGCCGATCGTCGTCGGGATCAGGCAGACCAGCAGGGCGATCAGCACCGTCACCGACAGCACCGTCCCGGAATAGGCGGCGATCGGCCATAGCGTCACGCAGACGATGAGGAAGATCAGGGTCAGGCCGGAGAGCAGGATCGAAAGGGCGAGTTCGTTGGGCGTCTTCTGCCGCTCGGCGCCTTCGACGAGCGCGATCATGCGGTCGATGAAGGTCGAGCCCTGCGCCGCCGTGATGCGCACCTTGATATGGTCGGAGAGCACCGTGGTGCCGCCCGTCACCGCGGAGCGGTCGCCGCCGGCCTCGCGGATCACCGGCGCCGATTCGCCGGTGATCGCCGATTCATTGACCGAGGCGACGCCCTCGATGATCTCGCCGTCGCCCGGAATGATGTCGCCGGCCTCGACGAGCACGACGTCGCCGACGCGCAGATCGAGCGCGTTCACCGGCTGGATGACGTCGCTGAGGTTGCTCGGATCGAGATAGCGCTTGGCGCGCGTGTCGCTACGCGTCTTGCGCAGCGCGTCAGCCTGCGCCTTGCCGCGCCCCTCCGCCACCGCCTCGGCGAAATTGGCGAACAGAACCGTGAACCACAGCCAGAAGGCGATCTGGCCAGAGAACAGCGGCGAGACTTCATGCGTGACGAGGTCGCGGATGAAGAATCCGGTCACGACGATGGACACCATCTCGGTGACGAAAATCACCGGATTGCGCGCGAGCTTGCGCGGATCGAGCTTGCGCAAGGCGTCGAGGGCCGCGCCGCGGATGATGTTCGGATCGAATAGACCCTGAGCCCTGGCATTCGTCGACATGGAGTGCTCCAATCAAGAAAGTCTTGCCGTCAAAACGCCTTGCCGCTCAGCATGAGGAAATGCTCGACGACCGGCCCCAGCGCGAGCGCGGGGAAATATTGCAAGAGGTAGAGGATGACGATGACGCCCAGCAGCAGGCCGACGAACAGCGGCCCGGTGGTCGGGAAGGTTCCCGCGGAAGCCGGCGCCTTCTTCTTGGCCGCCAGCGAGCCGGCGAGCGCGAGCACCGGAATCGCATAGGCGAAGCGGCCAAACAGCATGGCGAGGCCGAGAGTCGTGTTGAACCAGGGCGTGGCGCCGTTCAATCCGGCGAAAGCCGAGCCGTTGTTGGCGTTGGTGGAGGCATAGGCGTAGATGATTTCCGACAGCCCGTGCGGTCCCAAATTGTTGCGGCTGTCGAGCGCGGTCTGCAGCAGGACCGCGGCGCCGGAGAAGCCGAGCACGACGAGCGGATAGATCAGCACCGCGAACATCGCGAGCTTCATTTCGCGCGATTCGATCTTCTTGCCGAGATATTCGGGCGTCCTCCCGACCATCAGGCCGGCGACGAAGACGGCGATGACGGCGACCACGAGAAAGCCGTAAAGCCCCGCGCCGACGCCGCCTGGCCAGATGCAGCCGGCCAGGATGTTGAACAACGGGACGAGACCGCCGAGCGGCGTCAGCGAATCATGCATCGCAATGACCGCGCCAGTGCCGGTGCCCGTCGTCGCCGCGGTGAACAGAGCGGACATCGCCTGGCCGAAACGGATCTCCTTGCCTTCGAGATTGCCGGCCGACGGATCGACTCCGAGCGCGTTCACCCCCAGAGTTCCCACGCTCTCCGACCAATAGATGACGCCGACGCCGACGACGAGCAGGATGGCCATGGTGACGAGGATGGCGCGGCCCTGCCGGAAGTCGCCGACGGCCTTGCCGAAGGCGAGCACCGAAGCGACCGGGATCAGCAGCAACGTCCATATCTGGATGATATTGGTCCAGGCGTTCGGGCTCTCGAACGGATGCGCCGAATTGGCGTTCATGAACCCGCCGCCGTTGGTGCCGAGCTGCTTGATCGCTTCCTGGCTCGCCATCGGCCCCATCGAAAGGGTCTGCTTGACGCCCTCAAGCGTCGTCACGTCGACCGAGCCGGCCAGCGTCTGCGGCACGCCGAGTGCGACATAGACGAGCGCGATGATGATCGAGATCGGCAGCAGGATATAAAGCGAGACGCGGGTCACATCGACCCAGAAATTGCCGACCGTCGCCGCGCTCGAGCGCGCGAAAGCGCGCACGAACGCGAAGGCGACGGCCAGGCCCGTCGCCGCCGACAGGAAGTTATGCGTGGTGAGTCCGAGCATCTGCGTCAGATGGCTCATCGTCGTCTCGCCGCCGTAATTCTGCCAGTTGGTGTTGGTGATGAAGCTGATCGACGTGTTGAACGCCAGATCCGAGCCGACCGCGTCAAAGCCCTGCGGATTGAGCGGCAGCACGTTCTGAAGCCGCTGCAACGCATAAAACGAGACGAAGCCGGCGATCGAGAAGGCGATGAGGGCGATCGCATAGAGGAACGAGCTTTGCTCGCGCGTCTCGTCGACGCCGGCCAGGCGATAGAAGGCGCGCTCGACCGGCCGCAGGACGGGCGAGAGAAAATTATCCTTGCCCGCATAGACGCCCGCGATATAGCCGCTCAGGGGAATGGCGGTTGCGAGCACGAGGGCGAGGACGAGCGCAATTTGCAACCAGCCGACGATTGTCATGGCGTCACCTTAAAGTTCTTGAATTGTCCGGGAGGCCGTTCAGAATTTTTCGGGGCGGATCAGCGTGTACAAGAGGTAGATCCCTAAGCTGATTCCGACGATCAGGCCGATGATGGGCTCGGTCATGGCGGCTCTCCTTACAATCTGCGGCAGGCTTCGGCGTAAACGCCCATCAGGACGAAGAACGCGAGTCCGAGCGCGAGATAGACAACATCAGCCATGGCGGTGCGCCTCCAGATTGGATGACGCCGTCTTGCGCCGGATGCGTGTAAGCGATCCATTCGGCATTGGGCGCGGCGGTATAAGGAAAACGTAAAGACGGGAGGCAAGCAAGCTCACGCCTCGCCGGATGGCTCAGAACGTCTTGCCGCCGAGCATCTGCAAATGCTCGACGATCGGACCGAGCGCGAGCGAAGGCTGTCGTCTCGGCGTCCGCGCCGAGCCGCCGAAGGTCCTCGCCGGGCTTATTTTCTCGCGCTGGCGGGCGCCAGCCGCGGCCGCGCGTCGCCGCCTTCGGCAAAGCGGATGCAAGCCTCGGTGCAGGCGGCGAGCCAGGCGGTCTGGGACTGGGAGCCCGCCTTGGCTATCGCCAGCACTATGGCCGCCAGGACGGCCTTGGCCGTCAGATGCGGCGGCGCGAAATTCGGTTGCTGGCCGGTTGGCGCCATATTGCCGCCGGACCAACCAGCGGCGCTGGCGAGCCAGGTCGTCGCGGCGCGTTTGTTGCCGGCGGCCCACAGGCCGAGCGCGGCGCGCTGCGTCGCCTCTTCGGGTTCGCGAACCCAGGCCTCCGCCGCCTCCAGCGCCGCGTCGGCGGAAGTCGATCCGCCCTGGATCGCGCGCACGCACTGGCAGGCCCACCAGACCGCCTCGCGGCGCGGCAGCAGATAGGCGCAAAAGGCGATTGCTTCGGCCGGCCGGTCGGAATGCGCGAGCTTGCGCAGGAAGACCAGCGGCGCCTCGTCGGTCGGCGGCGTCGCAATGTCATTCGACGCCGTTTCAAACGTATCGAAAATCTGTTGTGCGGAGGTGAAGCGAAGACGGGAGGACATCGGGCTTTCCTGATCCCTGGGGCGATGTTCGCAGGGCGGGGCTCAAGCAGCGGGGGCGGGAACGGGAGGCGGCCCCACCGCGCTCGTCCAGGCCATGGCTCCGTTCACCGCGAGCCCCGGCTGCACGACGGTCGGCCCGTTAAGCGCGATCGCGGCCGAGGTGAGCGAAAGCATGCCGTCGGCAACGATGGATGTCGCCGGCGCGGTGGAGCTCAGCACCGACGTTGCGGTGAAGGTAATCGTCGGCGAGCTCAGCGTGATGCTGCCGGGCGTGATGGTCAGCGAACTCATGCCGACGGTCAGCACGATCTCCTGCACCGCGGTGAGCGAATAGGTCGCCCCGACGTTGATCGTCTCGTTGTTGCCGACGCTCTTGGTGACGTTGTTGCCGATTTTTTCCGTCTGATCGACGTCAATGTTGCGCGTTTCGTCATTGAGCGCGTGAACGATGAGATCCTTCTGCGCGCGCACCTTGAGCCATTCCTGGCCCGCCTTGTCCTCAAAGACCAGATGGTTGTAGCCGCTGTGGCCTTTGCTCGATTCTGAATTTATGCCCGATTGCGTCTTGTTGTCCGGCAGGGTCGTGGGCGGCGTATTGTCCGCGTTATAGACGCAACCCACCACCATCGGCCGATCGGGATCGCCTTCGAGATATTGCACGACGACTTCGTCGCCGATGCGCGGAATGAACAATGCCCGCTGGTATTTTCCGGCCCATATCTGCCCGACCCGCACCCGGCGCGACGTCTTTTTCTTTCGGTCCCAATAGAACTGGACCAGAATCCGACCTTCCTTGTCGACGTCGATCTCCTCGCCCTGCTGGCCGACGACCTTGGCCGTCTGCGGGCCCTGAATGACCGATTTTCGCGTCAGCAGCGGCGAGCGGAACGGGCGCTCGCTGCTCGCCATTTCATAGGAGCCGGTATAGGCGCCGTCGCCGCCGCCCCCCGATCTATAGCCTTGCGCGGAATAGGAATGCGAAGCGCGCAGCACAAGATATTCGATGTTTTCCGAGTCGGCGGGATGACGCTCCAGCGTCATCGTGCCGCCGGGAAACAGCGAGGGCGTGATGCCGTGCGCCACACGGCGTTGGTCCTTGGCCTGGTCGGCCTCGAGACGCACTTTGGCGAGCGTCTTGCCTTCCCCTTGGTCGTCGTAACGGCCGGGGTAGTCGTACATTTCCATGGAGCCATGCGCATAGCCGCCCGAATGGTCGGCGTCGGCTATCAGGTTGGCGCTGGGCTTCTCATAATCATAGTCGTTGAGCACGAAGCGGCCGCTCTGAAAGCCGCGAAAGGTCGACCAATTGTCAAACTGCTGCTTGTCCCGCCGCGCTCGGTCGGCCGCGGGCAAATAAGGCACCGGGGCGAGACCAGGAATCGGCTTGTGGCCCGATTTCGAATCGACCAGCACGAGCGTATGTTTGTCCTCGGTATGTTCGAAGAAATAATAGATGCCGTATTCCTCCATCAGGCGGCAAACAAAGTTCATGTCGCTTTCGCGATACTGGACGCAATATTCCAGGGTCGGATAGGTCCCCGTGAGCCTTAAGACGAAGTCCGAGAATCCGCGATCCTGGAACACCTGGGTGATAATATCGGGAACCTTCATTGAAGAGAAAATGCGGCAGTCGGAAGTGTGCGACAGCAGCCAAAGCCATGGCATCAATACGAGTTGATAGACGTAGATGTCGTCTCTGGCGCCGGTCCAGCGGGCCTGGACGAGCACGCCGTTGAAATATCGTTCCAACTGATCGACCGTCTTGATCTTGACCGAGAGATTGAGACCCAGAAGCTGGTTGAAGTCGATGTTTTGCTGCTCGCTGAGCGCCTCGATGTTATAGGCGAACAGGCCGCCCAAAGCCTCATTGGCGTCAAACCGGCTAAGGACCAGAACATCCTTGCCGAGCGGCGTCTCCAGAGACCCCATGCGACCGTCTTGTGAAAGATCACCAGCCATGACACCCCTCGTTCGACCCGATACACCCCTGGACTCTTGCCGCTTGACGATAAGCCTTTCAAGAGCATAGTCGAAGGCTAATTTACACGAACGCGCGGCCGCTCGCGCCCGCCGCGACTCCTTTGAGAAATTACGGTCTGGGCAGGTCGCTCGACCCGGGGAAGCCGACCACGCCAAGGCGAGAGCGCGATCATGACGGAAGCTTTGGAACAGGCAGACTTCGTTGCGCCCCTCTCCCCGGAGGCGCCTTGCGGGCCCGACCTCGACGCCGAAGGCGATCCGGAATTCATGAATTTCATGGCGGCGATCGAGGGGCAGCTTCCCACCGACTCCTATTTTGCGTTCAATCCAAAATCGATCGACTTTCCCGCCGCCCGGGCCACCGGCGCCAAATTGCTGGCGCGAAGCCACGATTTGCGCCTCCTGGTCCTTCTGGCCAAGCTCGCCATTCTCGACCGCGATATCGACGGTTTCGCCCAGTGGCTGGTCGTGGCGGCGCATCTCTTGGCCGAGCGCTGGGACGAGGTCCATCCGCGCGGCGAGGATGGCGATTATCTGGCGCGCGTGTCGCAACTCTCCACGCTTGGCGACGGGCCGGTCGTCGTCTTGCCGCTGCAATATGCGACTTTGGCCGAAACGCAGCGCGACGGCGCGCTGAATTTTCGGGCGCAGCTCGTGGCCCTCGGCGAGGCCAAACCGCGCGAGAGCGATAAGCTGCCCAACGACACGGCGATCGACAAGATATTGCTGAATGCGGATATGCCGGCGCTCGCCGGAAAGCTGGAATCGCTGCGGCGGATCAAGGCGTCGCTCGCGCAAATCAGCCAAATCGTCGTCGAGCGCGCCGGATTCGAGCATGCGCTGAGTTTCGAGACGCTGGCGCCGCTGGTCGACCGCATGACGGATTTCGTCCAGACCGCGGTGGCGCGCCGCGACCCGAGCGTCGCGGCCCCGACGCCAGCCGAAAAATCCGAACCGTCCTCGGAAGGCGGCTCAGCGCCTGGGGCGCTCCAGTTCGCTTCGCTGGCCGATGTCGACGCCGCGCTCGCGGCGGCGCTCGGCTATTTCGAGGCCAAGGAGCCCTCGAGCGCCGCCGTGTTGCTGATCGGCCAGGCGCGCCAGACCTTGGGCAAGAACCTCTATGACGTCATGAAGCTGCTGGCGCCCGCCCATGCCGACAATGCGCGGCTGTTCGTGGGGTCGGAGCCGGTCTTCGCCGTTCCGGTCAGCGGCATAAAGCCGAGCGAGCCGCCGGGCGAGCCGGTCGAAGCGCCGAAACCGGACGCGGCGCAATCGCGGGCGGCCGCGCTCGGCCTTATCGAGGCCGTCGCCGCGCATATGCGCCGGGTCGAGCCGTCGAGCCCGGCGCCATACCTGCTGGATCGGGCCAAGGCGTTGGCGTCGCGCGATTTTCTCAGCCTGCTGAAGGACCTCCTGCCCGAAGACGCCCTGGCGCAACTGAAGATCGGCGGTTAGCGACGGCCGAGGCGAGCTTTATTTTCCCGCGTCGTTGAGAAACGCCGTCCAGTCGGGCGAGGACAGCGTGTCGATCTCGGCGAAATTGACCGCCTGCAGGCCGCGCCGCCAACAATCGGCGATGCCGAAAATCTGGAATTTGCCGCGGTCGATGCACATCGACACCGAGCCTTTCAGCACGTCATTGGCGTCGATGTCGGTGGCGTAGAGATAGACGTAACGGCCCTTCAACGGCCCCTTGACCGGGGTTGCGCAAGTATTGGGCGTGACGGCCCACCAGCCTTCGGTCGCAAAATCCACGCCCTGGCTATAGCCGACCGCGAAATTGAGCAGATATTTGGTCTTGTTGCAGACGCGCAGCGCGGCCGCCGCCGAAACGCTCGAGGCGAGCAGAATGGCGAGGACGAGGATCGCCAACCGTTGGGCGCGAGACATCACCGGAGTCGGCCTCCTCGGGGCGCGTCTATCAACTTGACGCCAACGCCTCGTCTAGATTTGTCGGCGGTTCTTGTCGCGCCTTTTGCCGCCGAGCGATCGCATCAGGGGTTTTCCGCCTCGTCGCTCCAGCGATAGAGCTCGCCCCATTCCTTCTTCCAACCGCCGTCGGGATCGACCACCACGATCGCCAGCTTCAGTTCGTTGGCGAGTTTGACGGCGCTGGCCAACGCATCCTTGGGCGCCATACTTTCGCTCGTCGAATCCTTTTGCAGCGCCTCATGCGCGGAAGCCGGACAATGAACCTTGGCCCAACGGCCGTCGCCGCGTTGCTCGAGAATGAGGGTGATGGCGTCCGGCTGGGTTTCGTCGACTTGCTCGAAGCGATTGGGCATCGTTCTTCCTTTCCACCAATGCGTGGGGCGACCCTCGCCGGGCGCGTTCCAGACCATGAACTTATCGAAATCCGCAGGCGATCTCGCTATCCCTTGCTTGTGTAACGGTTCCAGACGCCAAGAATTTCCAGAAATCCATAGGGCGAAATATTGACGCGCGGCACCAGGAGCCCGGCTTCGCGGGCGAGGTCAGCGGCGAAGCTGACGCAATCATGGACGGCCACAACGTAATAAGAGGAATCGTATCTTACCTTTATCGTGTTGGCGCCGACCCTTAGGCTTTCGTCGTCGACATCGAAAGTAATGTAGTGATTCGTAAATGCCTTTCGGTCGGAGCGGTCGACGAAGCCGCGGCCCGCAGGCCGTCTGTGCTCCCGCGGCTTAAACCCGTACCACTCCACGCTTTCGCCCCAGGAGCACGCGCAAGCGGCGTGAAACATGCCGGTTTCCGTGATCATCCTAAGTTGCGCCATACCCAGCCTCTCTCCTATTCATCCCCGGCGGGATGGTATTTAGGGGCGTTCTTTTCCAACTGCTCATTCGCCTCGGCGATATCCAGCCAGATGCTGGCTGCGCCGCCGACGACGACAAGACTATGAGCGGCGAGCACCTGGACCGGTTTGGTGAGAACAAGCGGACGGATGACGGGATTCTTGACGAAGAGTTGAGCCTCGGTGGTCAACGCCTCCTGCATTGCCGAAACGCCCTTCGCCACCTGATGGCCATGGGCGGCGGCATGTTCGGAAATATGGGCGATATCGTGAGCGACGCTATGATAGACGTCGTCGGCAAAAAAGGTCTTGGTGGCTTCGCTTCCCACCTCAAAACAAAACACGTTGGAGGACTCTGAAAGTTTTTTCGGATCTTGCCGCCGATGGGCAAACGCATCGGTCCATTGGATGGCTCCCTTCGCCAAATCGAACGTCAGTCCGACGAGCAAAGTGCCGGCAATTGTGGCCGCGCCCAAGCCCGCCGCCACGGCGTAAATAGGAGCGAACGCGACCAATATAGACGCGCCCTCCAAGACTTTTACTGAATAATATTCCATATTTTTATAATAATCATCGATCTTCAGATCTTGCTGATGATACCGTTCAATCATTTTTGCGGATTCACTGTTGTAATATGCTCGATAATCTCTATACATTTGGTCCATATCTGCTAACGCAATCAGAAAATCGCTGTCCTCAGGACTGCCTTTCTTGATGTTTTCCAAATGCTTATTATAGGCGTCCATTGCCAATTTCAAATAAAGGTCGTGATAGTTGGTCGCCAGCCTCCTAAACTCCAACGGAGAAATATCTCTGTGACCATTAGACAAGGCTTGATTAATTATCTTCGCCTCGATAAAATAATATTGATTTTGCATAAATTGATCGATTTTTATCACATTTATATTGACATTTTTATTGTTATCTGGTTTGGAAATAGCCATGGCCGTTGCTCGCTATTCTCTAGTAAATCTCCAGTAATCTTACACCACTTAGTATATATTTAAGTTGGTTTATCAAATATTCTAGGCCCTGCGCCTGTTCTTGAATCCTCGAAGCGGCAAACACAGGTTGGATATCGTGCGGAGCCGCCGCATGGCGTTCGCCCGATCAGTATAGTCCGCCAATGAAGGCTGCGCCGCCGTAGCCGGCCTGGTAGCCTGCCGTCGCTCCGGCCGTGACCAAGAGGCTCAGGCGGACTGCAGACATCCACCTTTGAAGAAATTGTTGAGGCGAAATTGCCGCTTTCGAAGAATTTTGGCAACGCCAAGCCTTCGATTCGAGGCCCTTGCGCCGATCCTCCCTGGCCAAGGCCCCTCCCTCAATTCACCTCATAAACAAACGCTCCTTCCGCCACTCCCACCTTCGCCTCGCGCATCTCCTCGCGCGCCAGCGAGCGCTTGAGGATTTCGCGCGACAGCGCGGGCAGGATCGTATTGGTGATGATGTTGTCGATGACGCGCCCGCCCGAATCCGGATCGTTGCACAGCGAGACGATATGATCGACGACGGCCTCGTCGAAGACGAATTTCGCGCCGTGGTTTTCCTCGATCCGTTTGCCGATGCGCGAGAGCTGCAGGCGCACGATGCCGCCGAGCATTTGCGGCGACAGCGGGAAGTAGGGGATCGTCACGATGCGCCCGAGCAGGGCCGGCGGGAACACGTCGAGGAGCGCGGGGCGCAGCTCCACCGCGAGCGCTTCCGGGTCCTCGGCAAGCGGCCCCTTGGCCGCGTCCATGATGACGTCGGTGCCGACGTTGGAGGTGAGGATGATCAGCGTGTTCTTGAAATCGATGCGCCGGCCGGTGCCGTCCTCCATCACGCCCTTGTCGAACACCTGGAAGAAAATCTCATGCACGTCGGGATGCGCCTTCTCGACCTCATCGAGCAGGATCACGCTGTACGGGCGCCGGCGCACCGCCTCGGTGAGGCGTCCGCCCTCGCCATAGCCGACATAGCCGGGCGGCGCGCCCTTCAGCGTCGAAACGGTATGGGCCTCCTGGAATTCCGACATGTTGATGGTGATCATGTTCTGCTCGCCGCCGTAGAGCGTTTCGGCGAGCGCCAGCGCCGTCTCGGTCTTGCCGACGCCTGACGGGCCGCACAGCATGAACACGCCGATCGGCTTGTTGGGATTGTCGAGCTTGGCACGGTTGGTCTCGATGCGCTTGGCGATCATCGCCAGGCCATGCGATTGGCCGACCACCCGGCGATTGAGGATCTCGGCGAGCTTCAGCACCGTCTCGACTTCGTCGGCGACCATGCGACCGACCGGAATGCCGGTCCAGTCCGACACGACGGAGGCCACCGCCTGTTCGTCGACATGGGCATAGATCATACGCTTGTCGGGGACGATCGCCTCGAGTTCGCCGACCTTGGCGCGCAGGTCGCCGCGGTCGCTCTCGGCGTTTTCGTCCGATTTTGGCGCGCCCTCGCCGCCTTCGGGTTTTTGCGCGAGCTTGGCGCGAAGCGCGTGGATTTCCTCCACCAGCTTGCGCTCGCCCGCCCATTCGTCCTCCAGCGTCGCCAGCCCCTCGCGCGCGCTAATAAGCGCGGCCTCGATTTCGGCAATGCGCTCCTCGTCGGCCGCGCCGAGGTCGCGCTCGCGCATCAGCGCTTCCTTCTCCTGTTCGAGCGCGGCGATATTGACTTGCGCGTCCTCGACCGCCGCTGGCTTGGCGGTCTGGCTGATCGCCACGCGCGCGCAGGCGGTGTCGAGCAGGCTGACCGCCTTGTCGGGGAGCTGGCGGGCGGGAATGTAGCGATGGGAGAATTGCACCGCGCAGACGATCGCCGCATCCGAAACGCGCACTTTGTGGTGCTTTTCCATCGGCGCGATGAGGCCGCGCAGCATGGTGGCGGCGGTGGCGACATCGGGCTCGCCGATCTGGATGGGCTGGAATCGGCGGGTCAGCGCCGGGTCCTTTTCGAAATATTGGCGATATTCGGCAAAGGTGGTGGCCGCGATGGTGCGCAATGTGCCGCGCGCCAGCGCCGGTTTCAACAGATTGGCGGCGTCGCCCGTGCCGGCCGCGCCACCGGCGCCGATCAGCGTATGGGCTTCGTCGATGAACAGGATGATCGGCGTCGGCGAGGATTGCACCTCGTCGATCACTGAGCGCAGGCGCTGCTCGAATTCGCCTTTCATCGAAGCGCCGGCCTGCATCAGGCCGACATCGAGCGCGCAGAGCTTGACGCCGCGCAGCGGCGGCGGCACGTCGCCAGACGCGATGCGCTGGGCGAATCCCTCGACGACCGCCGTCTTGCCGACGCCCGCCTCGCCGGTCAGGATCGGATTGTTCTGGCGCCGGCGCATCAACACGTCGACGATCTGGCGGATTTCCTCGTCGCGCCCGAGGATCGGGTCCATTTCGCCCGACTTGGCCCTGGCGGTCAGATCCTGGCTGAAGCGATCGAGCGCCGTCGTACCCTTGGCGCCGGGCGCGGCGACCGTTCCGTCGGTCCCGGCGGCGGCCAGGCCCGAGCCGTCCATCGGGCGCAGGTTTTCTTCCTCCGATTGGCCCCAGATCGAGCGATGGCCGGCGGCGAGTTCGTCGGCCGAGATTTTTCCAAATTCCGGCGACACATGGAGGAGCGCCCGCTTGAGTTCGAGCGATTTGAGCATGGCGACCAGCAAGTGGCCGGTGCGGATCTGCGTCTCGCCGAACAGCAGCGTCGCATAATGCCAGCCGCGGTCGAGCGCGTCGGCGACCTGGTTGGAAATGCCCGGCATTTCCGTTTCGTTCTTGCGAAAGCCGTTGACGATGGCGGTCGCATCGCCAAGCAGCTTGGCGCGATTGAGCTTGAAATGATCGGCGGTCAAAGCCAGATCGGTGCGGTCCTTCTGCAGCAGATGCAGCATCCAATGGCTGAGTTCGATATTGCGATTGCCGGCGCCCTTGGCTTGCCGCAGCGCTTGAATGAACGCGTCGTAACCGACCCGGTTGAGTTTGCCCGTGACCGACTCGACGCTAATGTCTGCGCCCATTTTCCCGCCCTCCGACAATTCGAATTTCTTGACCTAATGCTTCGTCGCCTCTTGCCTGTCATGGGTCATGCGGCTCACCACATGGAACCTCGCGTCGGTCCGGATCGTCTGGTCGGTCTTCGACCAGTTGGGCGCCATCCAGCTTGTCCAGCCGAGCTTGGCGCCCTGCCCGAGGCGCACCGGCGTGATCTCGCCGGCCGGAATGGCCAGCTCCATATCCCAATCGAATTCCTCGCCGAGGTAAAGAAAGACCGCATCGCCGATTTGGCGGGCAAGATCGGGGCCCGGCAGGAATCGCTCGTATTGCGCGATGTCCTTTACGAAGATGCGGATGCGGATCTTGTCGCTGACGCTGAAAATGCTCGACCCCAGGATGCAATCGCTGCCCAGGCCGCTTTGCCGGGCGCCAAGCTGCGTGCATTCCTGCTTGTCGAAGGACAGCCAGGAGCCGACGAACTCGTCGATCTCGACCTTCACGCCGAACAGGCCGGCGATGAGGCTGCGCAAGCGCGAGGCGCCCTTGGCCTTGGGGGCGATGAGGCCGGCAAATTCCATCTTTGCAAAGTCGGAAATCGTGTCGACGTTGCGATAGGGCGGCGAGCCGACGCCGATCATCGAACCGATGTAGGTCCGGAAGCGATCGCCGTCCGGCCGGTCGTTCTGGGCGATCGGGCGCGGATCGGCCCAGGCGCGAAAGAACAGCGCGAGAAAGCGGCGCTGGAATATGTCGACGAAGCGCGGGAATGCATCGTCGCGCGCCAGCAGCCACAGATAGCTCTCTTCGGTCGTCGTCAGCGGCAGCGCGCCCTGCGGGCCGAACATGCCCAGAAACCGCGCAATGAGACGCATCCGCCCGGAGGCTTCCTTCGCCGCGCCTTCCAAGGTCGAGGCGGGAAATTCCATATAGGGATTTTGCGTGACGACCACGAATTCGTCGCCAAGCGTCGCCGCGTCGCCGATGCGCGGCTGTTGCGGATGGTCGCGCTCGTAGCGGCGCAACACGTTGAACAGATCGAAGCGCCAGGGTTCGGCGATGAGCTCGTCCCGATAGCTCATAGGTCGCCCCGCAGGCCAAGGCGCGGCGGCCAGCACATGATCTGGCCGCGCTCGCTCGTGCGGATCACCGTCTGGGTGAAATGGTTGAGGCCTACATATTCGCTAAAGAAGCGATCAAGAACGGCGCCGATGAGAAAGGGCCCGGATCCTTCATAGGCTTTGTCGTCGATCGTCACCGTGATTTCCGTGCCGCGCGCCGCGCCGACGCCATGGCTGCGGCGGACGCGCCGCACGATAGAGCGCGAATCGACGCTGCGGATGCCGCGGATCTTGCGTTCGGTGGCGCTGTCGGACATGTCGGCGAACAGCGCGAGCATCTCCCTGAGCGATTTGCCGCTCTCGCCGCCCGCCCGCTGCACGAGGCCCAGATGATTGAGGCTCAGCATGTTGACGATGCGCCAAGCGACGTCGCCGATCGAGGCGCCTTCAATCTTGCCGGCCATCGATGTGAGGATCGGCTCGAGCGGGCGCGTCGGGCCGGCGATGCAACGCACTTCGAGCTGCACGTCGTCGAGAAACCGGAAATCCGCGCCGCCCTCGCCCACCGGCAAATGTTCGGGCAGGTGGCGGTTGGTGCATAAGGCCTCCACGCTGAGTTCGGCGACGCGGCTTACCTCGGCCGGGTCCGAGCGCTCGCCAAGCGAGAGAAACATGTCGGTGCCGATATAATCGGATTTGTGGCCGTATTTGCGCTCCTCGGCGGTGCGGCGGCGCGGCAGGCGGCGCACGGTGTAGCAAAGGCCCGACGCGCTGCGGGCGGCCGCGGCGGTGTAGAGCGGCTCGACCGCGACCTTCTGCGCCACGCCCGGGATGTGAGCGAAAACATTGACGATGCGGTTGGGCTCGAAATCGAGCGTGCGGCTGCGGTCGGGCACGATCTGATATTCGTGCAGGTTCGATTTGACGGCGACGCGGTCGAGCGTCTTATGGAACAGATTGACGGCGGGCGCGGCGTAGAGGGCGAAGAAATCCTTGCGGACGGCGGCGGCCAGACGCGCGTTGGAATCGTCGAAAACCAGCACGATGTCGATCGTCTTGGCGGCGAGCTTGGGCGCGACGGCGCCAAGACCCTGCAGCGAGAAGCCAAGGAATCGGCGAGGAAAGGTGAAATATTCGCGCAGGAAATCGAAGCCGCGAAACACCCTCTTGTCGTTGCCGACGAGCGCTTCGTCTTCGTCAAAGCCGATTTGCCGCGCCATTTCCTCCTCGCCCGGGACCACCACGGGATCGCCGAAGGAATCGAGATAGCGAAAGAACACGCCGCGGCAATGGGCGAAGACCTGCTCGTAAAGCGCCACCGCGTCCGATTCGTGGCCGAGGAAATGCAGGGTCAGATTCTTGACGCGGCAGGCTGAAAAGCGCAGCTCCGGACGAGTCTGGCCTTCCGAATCGGGCGGCTCGTCCTCGCTGCGCTCGGCGGCGCGGACGGTCAGCTGCAGGCGCAGGCCCGCCGAGCATTCCGGGCCGACCGGCAAGCCCAACGCCTGCAGAGGGCCGGGAGCGGCGAAATATTCCGCATTGACGATTTCGAACGGCCAAAGCGAGATCGGCGCGGCCAAAGCGAAACGGCAGGCGATGTTGCGCTCGAGTTCCCGATAGGCGGCGTCGAGATAGGCGCCGCGCGGGATGACGCGCCCGTCCCGCAAGGCGGGATCGCCGAACTTCGGCTGCACTTGCGCGAGCAAGGCCGAAGGCGTCGGCGCGAGATAATGCGGCACGAGCTGTTCAAGGAGATTGGTGGTGAATTCGGCGAACTCGTGTTTGAGCTTAAGCTGCACGCGCGCGGCCAGGAACGCCGAGCCCTCGAGCAAGCCGCCGATCATCGGATCGAGCCGGTCGCTCATCAATCCGCCGAGGCGCTCGGCCACACCAGGGTATTCCTGTGCGAATTCGCCGGCCTGCTCGCGCAGCAACGCAAGCTCGCGATTGTAGAAGGCGAGAAATTCCCGGTTCATGGGCGCCTACAACCGATCAATCTTGATCTTCCCAGAATCGAGTTCGACCTCGGCGATAAATTCAACGGGCACATTGACGGGTCTGGCCCGCAGATCGGCCTTGACGAGAAAGCGCAGTTTCAACTCTTCTTCGCCGATCGACAAGTCGCGCTTGGCCTGGATGGAGTTTCGCGCCAGGCGCGGCTCGAAATCGGCCAGAGCGATTTCAATCTCCCGGGCGACGTCGTGCAACGAATTCTCTTCGATGGAGCGCCAGCTGAGATCGGGGAAGCCGTAGTTGAGAATGGAGCTGCGCACCGCCGGCGCGGAAGACAGATCCTCCGCCGCGTCGAGATTGACCGTATTGAGCAGGCTGAGAAGGTCGGTCATCACCTCGCGCCGAAGCCCCGATTCCGAGATGGGCCCGCGTGTGGTGACGCGCCGCGCCGCGATGACGCGCTCGCCCCCCTCGTCGCGCAAATCCAGCTTGGCTTTCGCGTCGCGCTTCTCATGCGCGGCGCGGAAAGCGTACATCAGCGGCGGCGCGAGACGATCGTTTTTGCTGGAGACCATCGGCGCGACCTACGACAGGAGAAACTCAAACAGCTCGCCTGACGCTCGCGCATCGGCGAGCGTCAGGCAAGCGCCAAGCAAGCCAAACAGCCGGTCCTAACTTGACCTTGCAGGCTTTTCGTTCGTCCAAACATCAAGACGACGACGCTGCGCAGGGAGGCAGGCTTTCCCCCGGAAAGCCCGTCTCTTGAAATATAGGTCAGGTTACCTGGTTCTGCTTGACGTCGATTGTGAACGTCACGGTGCCGCCCAGCGAGCCGGACGCCAGCTGCGGCTTGTAATCGTGTTTGAGCTTGGAGAAATTAAGGGAAACGGTCTCCATCGGCAGGCCGCCGCCGTCATGCCCGCTGATGTTGTAGGACGAGATTATGGACTCGGTCAAAGTGACGGTCATGTAGTCCTGGGGATTTTCGCCCGCCTTGCGGACGGTGAGCACCACAGTAGGAATGTGCTTGCCGTTGCAGCAGTATTTGTGAAGATTGACCGAGGATTTATCGACCGGCTTGACGAAGTGAAGGTCCTGAATCACGACCTTCCCTGACGCGGACCCCGTGCCCAGCGAACTCGACCCGCCATTGGAGGCGCCGAAGCTGAACGAACCGATCTGGATTTCCTTCTTGTGGTTCGCATCCTCGGACTCGCCCTCGATTCCATCGATTTTAATGAACATATCGCCTTGTGCCATCGCCAACCCTCCAGTTCAAAGGTGATATCCGCCAAGAGCGGTTGGGCCGCTCTCGAAGCTGTGCGGGCGCGGATCTCCCGCTTCTCTTGCTTTACGGTCCGCAAATTCGTTTTTTTGAGCGGCCGCGGACCGAATTGACGAGACTTTCCTTACCTAGGTCAACGGACCGCCCGGGATTTTCGAGACCAGGCTCATGCCGATGTCCATGCCTTCCAATTGGAAATGGGGACGCAGGTAGAAGTTGGCCGAATAATAGCCCGGGTTTTCCTCGTTCTCGACGACGGTCACCTTGGCCGCGGCAAGCGGCAGGCGCGCCTTGGTCTCTTCGCTCGAATTCTTGGGATCGCCGTCGACGTAGAGGGTGATCCATTCGTTCAGCCACTTTTCGAGCTGGTCTTTTTCCTTTGTCGAGCCGATCTTGTCGCGCACCATGCATTTGAGATAATGCGCAAAGCGCGACACGGCGAACATATAGGGAATGCGCGCCGAGAGATTGTCGGCGGCCGTCGCCTCCGTGGTCATGTAGGTCTTGGGCCTGTAGACCGACTGCGCGCCGATGAAGGCCGCCTTGTCGGTGTTCTTGCGGTGAATGATCGAGATAAGGCCGACTTTCGACAATTCCGCTTCGCGCCGATCGGTAATGGCGATTTCGGTCGGGCATTTCAGATCGACGTCGCCATCGTCGGTCGGGAAAGTATGGGTCGGCAGATTGATCACTTCGCCGCCCGATTGAACGCCGCGAATGCGCACCGTCCAGCCATATTCCTTGTAGGCTCGGTTGATGTTGGCGGCCATGGCGTAGGCGGCGTTCATCCAGCCGTATTTCTCGCCCTTATGGCCGTCGGTATCCTCCTCGAAGGCGAATTCCTCGACCGGCTCCGACTTCGCGCCATAGGGCAGCCGCGACAGGACGCGCGGCATGCACATGGCGAGATAGCGGCTGTCTACCTGGTCGCGCAGGCCCTTCCACGCGGCATAGTCGGGCGTGTCCATCAGCTTGCCAAGATCGCGCGGGTTGCTGAGTTCGGTCCAGGAATCCATCCCCATCAGATTGGGATCGGCGCCGGTCACCAGCGGCGCCAGGGCCGCCGAGGCGACTTTGGACAAATCGCGCAGCAACTGGATGTCCGTTGGCGTATGGCTGAAGTGATAGTCGGCGATCAGCGCGCCATAGGGCTCACCGCCAAGCTGGCCGAATTCCTGCTCATAGACCTTCTTGAACAACGGGCTTTGATCCCAGCGCGCGCCGGGATAGAGCTTCATATTGCGATAGAGCTCGGTCTTGCCGACGTTCATGACGCGAATCTTCAGCGTTGCGTCCGTCTCGGAATTGAAAACCAGGTAATGCAGGCCGCGCCAGGCGCTTTCGAGCTGCTGGAATTCCGGCGCGTGCAGGATTTCGTTCATCTGCTCGGTGAGCTTGGCGTCGAGTCGGGCGATCATCTCCTCGATCGTGTCGATGACGTCGCCTTTGACGAGACTCGAATCGCCAAGCGCCTGCGTGACCAGCGTCTGCACGGCGTTCTCGACTTCGCTCGCCGCTCTTTCGCTTCTCGGCTTGAAGCTCTGCTTTAGCAGCGCGGCGAAATCGTCGGCCTCCGCCAGCGCCGTCGCGCCGCTTGAGGCAAGGTCCTTTTGTTCCTGTTGCGTGGCCATGGTTCAACGCCCCTTTCATTCATCCGAAGTCGCGCCGGACGGCTTCTCCGCCAGTTTGTCCTTCATCGCCGCCATCAATTGCGGGTCGGCGAGCAATTTCTTGAGCGTCTCCTCGGCGCCGACCTTGCCGTCCATATAGCGCAGCAGATTCGACAATTGCTCGCGCGCCTGAAGAAGCTTGGCGAGAGCTGGAACCTGCCGGGCGATGGCGGCCGGCGACAAATCCTCCATCTTCTTGAGCTTGAGGTTGACGGAAAGCTTGTCGCTTCCCGCGCCGCCGCCCAGCTTGTTGGGCACTTTCATCGTCAGGCCCGGCTCGATCGCCTCCATTCGCTTCTCGAAATTGTCCATGTCGAAATCGAGAAAGGTTCGATCGTTCATGTCCCGCTTTTCGACGGCGGAATTATTGCCCGAGAGATCCGCCATGACGCCCATCACGAAGGGAAGCTCGACTAGCTTCTCCGCGTCATAGGGGTCCTCATAAGTAATATGGACTCGCGGCTTGCGATTGCGCGAGATGAATTTCTGACCGGAATTGCTATTGGAAGCCATTGAGCCACCCTCCCCTACGTCGCGGTTAGACTAGCGCCCGGATTAAGCATATGCCAACTGGCGCGGAGCGCAATGAGCGCATTGACGTTGGCCCCCAAGAGCCGCAAACCCATAAAGACGTTCCAACATCGCAGCCCCTCCGTTGCGGGACGCCGCCTCCGCGGCGCTTGGATTACAAGACAGATTAGGTCAATATCGCCGCCGGTAAAACTCCAGAATCGCGCTTCGACGCGGAAATGGTAAATACGCCAGATTCGAGCGACCTGGCGAGCCGATCGTAATAGGCCCTTAAGCGGATTGGATGAACGTCGGGAGGGCTTGCAAGAAACGCGCTATCATAGACATGCGGGGCCCATGGGACGATTCGTCGAACCAGAAAGGGCGTTAGGGAAGAGCGTTAGCCATGAGCCAAGCCAGTGCGCCCAAAGGCGGTCGCGACATCGTCGCCTATTTCGCCGGCCATCTGGCCAATCTCGTCAATGGCAATGACAGTTTGAGCGACAGCGAGGAAATCGTCGCCATCAAGCCCTTCGCCTTGTTCGAGCGGGTTCATCGCAGCCTGGTCGCCAATCGCAAATATTCCGAGATTCTGGTGGGCGCCTGGGCCTATCCGCCGCCCAACAACGCCGAGGACGCCGCCGATTTCTACTTCGACAACGTGCTCGACCGGCCGATCGGCGCAAGAGGCGAGGGTCCGTCCTCGGCCGATAATCTTGCCGCTTTGATCGGGTCGCGCACGATCGGACCCCGCCCGGTGCGCCCGTCCGGCGCGCTGTCGATATGGAAGGCGCTGGTCGGCGGGGGACCGACCTTGCGCCGGTTCAACGAAAAGCGCGACCTGTTCGAACTCTCCAACCGCATCCTCAAATGCCTCGACGCCGCCAATCGGCCCTATGCGGAGGTGCTGCGGCTGGGGCTGTGCCCCAAGGAATGGCTCGTCGGCGACGATGCGGTCGGGGTCAATACACTCAAATCCGCCAATGCCTTCCTAAAAAGCCTTAAAGTCGAGATGAATGGTGAGTTCGGCCGCCGCCCGACCCAAAAGGAATTGGATGTCGCCTTTGCCATGGCGCCGATTCCCGGCTTCAAGGACGCCAAAGCCTTCGTGGCCGGCCTGCTCGGGTCAGCGATATTGACCCGTCTGGCGGGGCAGGATCAGACGTTTCTCCTGTCTTTCGACGTGCTGGAGGCGACGCAGAGCTCGGCGCTGGTCGAGGAGCCGGACGAGCCGCTGATGAACGCCGAGGAGGCGACGCCCTTCCTCGAAGGCGCGGTCGCGGCAGGCGTCATCGACGCGCAGGAGATGAACCTTCTCGCCTCGATCATGGCGGGGAGGACATTGGCCGACATCATGGGCTCAAATCTCTACCTGCGCCGCCGGCTGAAGGCCGATTTCGACAATAATCTTGAAGCCTATCTCGATGATCTGTCGAGCCGAACCGCCAAATTCGTATGGAAGAGCGAATCCTCCAGACCGTAAGGTCATCCCATGCATTGCGCCAGATGCGGCGCGACAGGATGGCTCAAGGAGAATTATCATGGCCACACAATTCGATAGCCGCGAGGCCGCCCGTTTTTTGCGAACCCTTCGCATCGCCACCCATACGGCGCTCGCCCAGGACGATTTGCAGCGCGGGCGCAGCCTGGCCCGGCCGGCGGCCGCCTTCCAGGCGCTCGCCGCCAAGGGCACGGGAGAATGGCGTTTTCCGGGATCCGGCCTGATGAGTTCGGACGGGCTGGTGCTCGCCAAATTGTCGCGCCAGGCCGAAGGCGCCCATGTCATGGAGCTGCAGGCCCAGGGCGTGGTCGGCCTGTCCGTCTACGCCAATCGGGCCGCGCGGGTGCGCTTTGGCGCGCATCTGGCCGCCGACGGCGTGTTTGACCGCGACGGCCGGCTGCATCTGGTGTTCGAAGAGGCGGCGATCAGCGAAGCCGACCTGTCGTCTTTCGAACTCCAATTGCTGGACGGCGCGCTGTGATCGCAAGAGTGTTCGTGCCGCTTGTCGGCGCGAACGGCGAGGCCGCGCAAGTGTTCGAGGCGATCGCCGGGGATATTGCGCCCGACGCGCATCCGGCCCGCCTCCTGCCGCAGATTTCCGAGCTTTTCGACTTTGGCCTTTACGGGATCGGCCAAACCGTTCGCGAGGCGGTCACAAGGTTCATCGACGCGCGCCGCGCCAAATTATGGCTCGGTCGGCGCAACGGGCGCGTCAATCCCTGGAATCTGCGCATATCCGACCTGCAGGTCGGCCGCCTCTCCGACGAGAACGCCCGCTCGGCGGGGCTCGGCCTCGCCCTGGCGGCCATATGCCAGGCGTTCGGACGCGACCCCGGCGTCATTTTTGCGACCGGCGAAATCCGCCTGCCGAGCGGGCCCGGCGCGCCGGTCGTCGCGGTCGGACCGGTCGACGGCTTGCGCGGCAAGCTGACGCTGGTCGGCGACTACATCATCCAGCATCGCAAGGCGCTGGAGGGCGCGCGATTGACCGTCGTGCTGCCGGCGACGACGCCGGATGGGCGCTCGCCCGCTGCGGCGGAGGCCTCCACGCTCGCCCGCCTGAAGGCCGAGGCGAGCGATGCGGGGGCGATACTGGATTTCGTTTTCGCCGACACGCTGGACGGCGTGGAGGCGGCGCTCGGCCCATTTGCGATGCGCGAGATCGTCACGCCGGCGCGGGCGGTCGGGCTTGCTGCGGCGCTTTGCGCGCTCAGCCTGCTGTTTGCCGGATGGATGGCGCTGCTGCACGCCCCGATCGAATTGGCCTGGGCGCCGGTGGCGAACGCCGAGGGCCTGTCGCGCGGCATCCTCGTCGACGGCCTCGATTCGGCGCCCCAGCGCGCCCGCTACGATTCGGCGACCGACAAGCTGCAATTGCTGGGGCCCTGTTTCGACGAGCAGCGCCAGCCGCTTATCCTTGGCGGCGAGACGCTGCTGATGCGGGTGACCGCGCGCGACGGCCTGCCCTTCGCCAGCAAATTGCGCCCGCCGCGAATCTTCATCGCCTCGGTGTCGCGGGCCGCCGATCCGGTCATTCTCGACGCCAATCACTTTCGCTCGCTCAACAATGGACCGATCTCGGATGCGACGCTCGACCTCATGACCGCCATTCCCATCGAGCCGGTCGAGGACGAGGTGCGGCTGTTCGTGGTGGCGACGCGCGATCCCAACGTCGAAATATCGATTTTGCAGGACGATCTGCGCAAGCATCTGCAGGGCCTGTCGGGCGCCGCGGTATTGACGACAACGGCCAGTTTTCTGCAAGATCGCCTCGGCGCCGAGATAGAATATCAGTTCAAGGTCACCAACGACCGGGGGCTCTGCCCGACCTGACTATCGGACAGGATCCCGTTCGCATTGCCGGCGAGGAAGCCATGAAAAATCGACAACGAACCCACGAACGCGGCGCGGCGCCGAAGCGCCTCAAGCGCCTGCTTCGGGCCTTGGCCGGCGCGGCGGCGATCGCCGCGGCGAGCCTTGCCGGCGGCGCGGCCTCGGCTGCGCCCGCCACGCTGGCCAATGACGCCGACATGACGGCCTTCGCCCAGCGCGTCAAAGCCTATGCGGGGGCGAGCCGCGTGCGCTGGATCGTCGCCGCTGCGACGCACGCCGACGCCGAGGCGCTGGTCGCCAATATCGCGCGCCATTTCGCGCCCGAGGATCGCGGCCTCGTCAACCGCGTCGGAGCGCAGACCTTCGCCGACAACCCCGACCTTCCGCCGGGAACCAGCATTCCGGTCGCCTGGATGGCGCCGCAGATCGGCCGGACGCAGGGCGGCCAGGCGTGCTCCTGGCAAGTATGGGTGTCCGACCCGGACTTCCCCTCCGCCTCGGCGGGCCCGATCAATGTGCCGCTCGCGCCGGGCGACAAATTGCCGGTCAGCGCCGAGGCGACTTTCCGCGTCGGCTATACCGGACTGCTGCAATCCAAGCTCTATGCCTTCGGCGAAACGCGGCCCGGCGCCATCCGCGATCTCGCCAGCGCGCCCGACGTCAACATACCGGTCTCGACCAGCGCCGGCGTCGAAACCATTCTGCTGGCGATGGCGCGCCAGCCCGCGCCCTTCCTGGAGGGAATCCGCACCGCGCTTTCGACAAGCGCCGGCGAGCGGCGCGATCTTGGCAAGCAATACGCCCTGCGCGACAATCTGCTGGGCAAAGGACGCGGCATCGGCGCCAATATCCAGCTCGTCGCGCCCAATATGGTGGTCGCCAAGGACGGCGCCGCGCCGCCGCCCAAGCCCGAGACGGCCGCGCTCGCCGGCGAGGCGCGCCCGGGAGAGCTGATGGAGACATGCCTGTTCTCGCTGACGCCGGCGCAGAACGGCGCGCAATGAGAGGCGCGCGTCAGACGAGTTGAATGCCGCCGTCGAGCTCGAGGTCGATGCCGTTGGCGGCGCGATTGTCCATCAGGAAGAATACGCCGTGGACGATGTCTTCGGTCGTCGGCAACCGGCGCGCCGGGGTGCGCGCCCGCATCGCTTCGACGGTCGGGCCCGCCCCCTCCTTGACGCGGCGGCGCCACCTTGGCGAATCCTCGACGAGACCCGGAGAGACGCCGTTGACGCGGATCGGCGCGAGTTCGACCGCCAGGGTCTTCGCCATGCCGATCATGCCGCCGTTGACGATGCTTATCATGGTCGAGCCGGGATAGGGGTTCGCCTTGCCAAGACCGCCGAACAGCACGATGGATGATGTCGGCTTGAGGCGCGCCAGCGCCGCGTTCACGATTTCCGCGAAGGCGACGATCTTGATGCGGACGGCCCGGGAGGCGTCCTCGAAATTGAAATCCTTGATGCTCTGGTTGACGCCATAGACGGGGGTGAGAACCAGATGGTCGATCGCGTCGGCTTTGGCGAGCGCCTCCTGAATGGAGGCCGAATCCTCCAGGTCGATATGCAGGCCGCTGGCGCGCGGACCGATCGACCGCGCGAGCTCGGCGGCGCGCTCCGCGCCCCGGCCCGCGATCGTCACTTTGGCGCCCAGCGCATGCGCGGCCTGCGCGAGGGAAAACCCGAGGCCGGAGGTTCCCCCGACAATGAAAATATGGTCGCCAGCCTTCGGCATGATGTCTCCTGGTTGGTTGGGATTAAGGCGACCGGCGCACGGGACCCTCGACCCCGAACGGCGGCGGCGCAATTTCCGCCATTGGCGAGAAATTGGCCAGAACATTTTGACGCCGGCCGCGTTTTGGTCGTTACGGAGCTTTGGCGATGCGGCGCGCCGCCCCTCACTTCACCAGCTTGAAAAACTCCACCTCCAGCGCCCCCTCATCGCCCGCCAGTTCGGCGCGCAGGCGCGGCAGTATGTCGGCCGTCGCGCCGGCTTTGAACCCGTCGAGCGCATGGAGGGGTTTGGACGAGACGATCGCCAGGAGGAGTTGCAGGGCTTCGATCGAAGCGGCGTCGGGGGTGATCGGCACGCTGAAGGTCGCCGTCCCGTTCGGCTGCGGGCGCGCGTCCACGCGATAGACATGGCCGTCGCTGCTGGCCAGCAGCAGGTCGAGATGGCGGCCCGCCAGATTGGAGACCGCGCCCGCCAGCGGCTTGCCATGGCCGACGTCATATCCCGTGAGCTCGATTTTGGGCGCGTTTGCGCGATCGGCGCCGCCAGCGCGGATGAGATCGACGGCGGGACATTCGGCAGCGCCGATCAGCCGGACGGTCAGCGCCGGCTCGACGCCGATTTCATGGATGAAGGCATTGTAGAAGCGCTCGAACGTCGCCTTGTCGGAGCCGATTCCCTGGATGGCGATCGAATCGGCGGCCGCGCCCATCGGGCGGGCGAGGAAGCACGATCCGCCATCGAAACCGCTGACGAAAGCGGCCGCCTTGTCGGCGGGCGAGATCGCGGCAAGCGTCGTAGCGGGGGGCGCCGAGGGCGCTGGCATAGGCGCCGGCGTCGGCGGACTGGGCTCGACCACGATGGCGTTCGCGGCGGGCGCGGGCGGCGCAGGCGGCGCCTGAGGCGCGGCCGCGATATTGATCCTTGTCGTCATATGGGCCGAAGAGCCGGCCGGGTTTCTGGCGATGATATCGAAGGAATATTGCCCCGCCCGACTCGGCTTGCCGGAGATTTGGCCCCAACCCGATCCAAGATCGGCGAAAGTCAGGCCTTCGGGCGGATTGGGCTCGGCGTGCAGCACGAGGCCCTTCGCGCCGGCAGGATCGCTGAACGG